>Ga0310786_10008657_pt1 | contig 13026 bp, 8 predicted proteins | sample AusTroGonzalo_MG_FD_203881 | JGI IMG/M metagenome (GOLD analysis project Ga0310786, IMG submission 203881) | Bovine rumen microbial communities from tropical cattle in Woodstock, Queensland, Australia - Gonzalo_03 (v2) (version 2) | ecosystem: Host-associated > Mammals > Digestive system >... | reverse complement strand
TGAAATAAAAGCAAAGGACATACAGTCCGACTTGTTGTTCCTCTACGGCGACGAGGTGGCCGAGCGTGCGCTTCCCCTCAACCGCCGCGAACTTGAGCTTGTCAAGGCCCGCCGCGCCGAGAACCGCGACTTCATGTTGGTCTTCGACCGCCTGCCCTACAGACTTTATCTGCTTTCGTTCGATAGCGAGAAACCCGCTCCCGAATGCCAGGAGAAACTGCGTCGCAGCACGATGGACCTCCTCAAACGCATGGAGGCCGACCGTGTGACCACCCTGGCCGTCACCGGCGAGGGGTTGCTCCCCGAGGAGATGGCCGCCGTGGTCGAGGGCATCACCTTGGCCGACTACAGTTTCGACCGCTTCCGCAGCAAGGATATTTACCATCTGGGCACCCTGGTCATCGACAACCGCTACCTTACGTCCGACGAACTGACGGCCTCGCAGCGACTGTGGAACCGCATTTTCTGGTGCCGCGAATGGGTCAACCTGCCGGTCGCCGACCTCAATGCCGCCGCCTTCGCGGACGAGTTGGCCAGCATCGCGGCCGACCTCAAGGAGGTCACCTGCACCGTGATGGACAAGAAGCAGATTGAAAGCCTGCGCATGGGCGGCCTGCTGGCGGTCAACCGCGGCAGCGTCGACGAGCCCCGTTTCGTGGTATTGGAGTATAAACCGAGTAATCAGAAAGCTAAGAGTGACCCAATCTGTCTGGTCGGCAAGGGCATTATGTATGACACCGGCGGCCTCAATATCAAGCCCGACGACTATATGCAGGAGATGAAGAGCGACATGGCCGGTGCCGCCACCATGGCCAGCGTCCTCTTCGCCGCCGCCGACAACCGGCTGCCGGTCCACCTGGTGGCTTTGTTGCCGCTCACCGACAACCGCCCGGGCTTCAACGCCTATGCCGCCGACGATATCCTCACCATGTACGACGGCACCACCGTCGAGGTGGTCAATACCGACGCCGAAGGACGCCTTATCCTGGCCGACGCCATCGCCTATGCCGCCAAGAACTACCATCCCTCGCTGATTATCGACGCCGCCACCCTCACCGGCGCCGCCGTCCGTGCCATCTCCACCTACGGCATCGCCGCCATGCAGCAGAACGCCGAAAACCCCTTCACCATGCTCCAACTCGTGGGCAAGCAAGTCTACGAGCGCTTGGTCGAATTCCCCATGTGGAGTGAATATGACGAGCTCATCAAGAGCGACTTCGCCGACCTGCGCAACTGTGGCAGCACCCCCCAGGCCGGCACCATCACCGCAGGCAAGTTCCTGGCTCATTTCGCTGGCGAAGTGCCTTACATCCACCTCGACATCGCCGGGGTGGCCTACTTCACCAAGGCGCAGCACTACTACCGTGTCGGCGCCTCGGCCTACGGCATGCGCCTCCTCTATGCCTTCCTTCAAATGCAAGACATGATAAAATAATCATAAACCATTCATCTTTAACTTTTAACACCATGAATAATAAAGACGATAAAAAGATAAAAGTGGCTATCACACACGGCGATATCAACGGTGTGGGCTACGAAGTAATCCTGAAGACCTTCGGCGACAGCCGTATGCTTGATTTCTGCACGCCGGTCATCTATGGCTCCACCAAGGTGGCTTCCTATCACAAGAAGCTCCTCGCTTCGATGCCGCAGGAGATGGTCTTCACCTCGGTCCGCGACGCCTCGGAGGCGCAAAACGGCAAGCTCAACTTCATCAACCTCACGCAGGAAGAAATCAAAATCGACCTCGGCCGCAGCACTGAAGTGGCCGGCCGTCTCTCGCGCGAGAGTCTGGGACGTGCCTGCGAGGACCTCAAGGCCGGCAAGGTCGACGTCCTGGTCACGGCACCTATCAACAAGCGCAACATCCAGGCCGACGACTTCGACTTCCCCGGACATACCGAGTATCTCTCCCACCAGTTCGGATGCTCCAGCCTCATGTTCATGGTTTGCGACCGTATCCGTATAGGTATCGTGACCAACCACCTGGCCCTGAAAGATGTCCCCGATGCCCTTACCCACAACCTGCTGTTCGATAAGATGATGCTGATGAACGAGAGCCTCAAGCGCGACTTCGGCATCACCCGTCCCAAGATAGCCGTCCTGGCGCTCGACCCCCATGCCGGAGATGACGGCGTCATCGGCGATTTCGACAAAAAGATTATCCGTCCGGTCATCGACGACGTGCAGTCCAAGGGCGTCCTCGCCTACGGCCCTTTCCCCAGCGACGGATTCTTCGGCAGCTCCGAGTTTAACAAGTTTGACGGTGTGTTGGCCCTCTACCACGACCAGGGCCTGATTCCCTTCAAGCTCATGTCCTTCACCGAAGGCGTCAACTACACGGCAGGCCTGCCCTATGTGCGCACCAGCCCCGCCCACGGCACGGGCTACGACATCGCCGGCAAGGACAAGGCCAGCGAGCAGTCCATGCGCTCGGCAGTCTATCTGGCCTGCAACATATTGCGCAACCGTCAGGAATATGACGAGCTCAACGCCAACCCGCTGAAATAAACGATGAAGAAACTGCTCCTGATTGATGGCATGGCCTCCGTCTATCGCGGCTACTATGCCATGAATGCCAACCCTCGCGTCAACAGCAAAGGCCTCAATACCTCCGCGACGCTGGGCTTCACCATGTCGCTCTACGACTTGCTGCGCTCGCAGCGTCCCACCCATATAGGGGTGGCCTTCGACTTGCCCAAGCCCACCTTCCGCCACGAGATATACCCCGAGTACAAGGCCCACCGCGACCCTATGCCCGAGGAGATACAGAGCAATATGCCCTGGATATGCCGCGTCATCGAGGCTTTCCGCATCCCTACGCTCACCTGCGAGGGGTACGAGGCGGACGATGTCATCGGCACGGTCAGCCATGCCGCCGAACAGGCCGGCTTTGACGAGGTCGTGATGGTCACGCCGGACAAGGACTTTGCCCAGCTCGTCACCGAACGGGTGCACCTCTACCGCTACGGACACGGCCGCAACCCCGACTCTATCATGGGAGTGGCCGAAGTGTGCGAGCGCTTCGGCGTCTCCACCCCCCGTCAGGTCATCGACCTGCTGGGCTTGTGGGGCGACGCCGTCGACAACATCCCCGGCATCCGTGGGGTGGGCGAGAAGACCGCCAAAAAGCTGATTGAGCAGTTCGGCTCCATCGAAGAGATGGTGGCTCATGTCGAAGATATCAAAAACGAAAAACTCCGGGAGAATGTGCGGCAGCATTCCCAGGATGCCCTTTTCTCCAAGCAACTGGCCACCATCTGTCTTGACGCCCCCGTCGCCTTCGACGAGGAGGCCCTTCGCTGTGCCGAGCCCGACTACCAAGCCCTGCGGGAAATCACCGACTACCTGGAGTTCCGCCAGTTCGCCAAGCGCTTCTTCACCGACCTGAGCGTCAGCGACCCTGCCAAGGCGGTGGCCTGGGGCGCTCCGAGTGCCCCGGTGAATCCGCCTGCCAGCCAGTCGGGCAACCAGGCCTCCCTCTTCGACGAGGCCCCCACTCAGCAGCAGTCGCCTTCCATCGAGTCGGAGAGACTGACGCCCGAGGTGCTTCAAACGTTGAAAGGCATGGATGTGGCCCTCCTCTTCGACGGCCCGAACCTTCTGCTCGCCACCGACGCCGACACCGTCTATGCGACCACCGTCGACCAACTCCCCACCATCCACGCACCACTCGCCGCCCTCCTAGAAGATCCTGCCACCACCAAGCTCTGCTTCGACCTCAAGAACCTCAAATACATCCTGGAGGAACTCGATATCAACATCGCCGGAGACATCTTCGACGTGCAGCTGGCCCACTATCTGCTCGATGCCGAGATGCGACACACCTACGACTTCATCTGCTCTGCCATTCTCGGCTTTGAACCCCGCGACAACTACAGCGCCTGCGCCGCCTTGTGGCAGCTGTATCCCCTCATGGAGGCCCGCCTGCGCGACAGTTCCCTGCAGCGAATCTATCACGAGGTCGAGCTCCCGCTGGTCGACGTGCTGATCGCCATGGAACGCGAAGGGGTGCGTATCGACGTCGACGCCCTGCGCGACTATTCCCGCCAGCTCTCTGCCGAACGGCAGCAAATCGAGGAGCAGATCTACCAGCTGGCAGGCATGCAGTTTAATATCTCGTCGCCCAAGCAGTTGGGCGAGGTGCTTTTCGAACGCCTCAAGGTGACCGACCGCCCTCCGCGTACCGCCACCAAGCAGTACAGCACCGCCGAGGAGGTGCTCCTCAAACTGGCCTCGGCGCACCCTGTCATCCCCCTTATCCTCGAATACCGCTCCATCAGCAAGCTTGTCGGCACCTACCTCGACTCCTTCCCCAAACTTATCAACCCCGCCACCGGACGCCTGCACACCGTCTATAACCAGACCGTCACCGCCACCGGTCGCCTCTCGTCCTCCAACCCCAACCTGCAGAACATACCCATTCGCACCGAGCGTGGGCGCGAGATACGCCGGGCCTTCGTCGCCCGCGACGCCGACCACCTGCTGCTGGCGGCCGACTATTCGCAAATAGAGCTCCGCATCATCGCCTCGCTGGCCCGTGACCGACACATGCTCGAGGCCTTCGCACAGGGCTTCGACATCCATGCCGCCACCGCCGCCAAGATATACCACCTGCCCATGGAGCAGGTGAGCAAAGACCAGCGGCGCAATGCCAAGAGTGTCAACTTCGGCATCGTCTACGGCATCTCGGCCTTCGGCCTCAGCGAGCAGCTCGGCATCCCCCGCAAGGAAGCCGCCGCCCTTATCGACGAGTATTTCGCCCAGTATCCCGATATCGCCGCCTTCATCGAACAAAGCAAGCAGTTCGCCCGCGAACACCTCTACGCCCAGACCCTCCTCGGGCGCCGCCGCTACCTGCCCGATATCAACAGCCGCAACGCCGCGGCCCGAGCCTTCGCCGAGCGCAACGCCGTCAACATGCCCATCCAGGGCACCTCGGCCGACATGATCAAGCTCGCCATGGTACGCATATACAACGAACTGCAGCGGCGCCGCTTGCGCACGAAGATGATACTGCAGGTGCACGACGAACTGGTCTTCGACCTCTTCCGTCCCGAGGAAGAGGAGGTGCGCGACCTGGTAGTCTCCCAGATGCAGCAGGCCCTGCCGCTCGACGGCATCGACATCGATGTCGGCATCGACGTCGCCGACAACTGGTTGGCGGCACACTAAATAAAGTCTAGAGTTAATAGTTTGAATGGAACAATGACGGAATTGAAACATAACCACCGGAAGCCCCTGGCTGCCTATATCAGTCTTATTATAGTCCTGCTTCTGTCTGCGACAGGCCTCTCGGCCCAGCAGCCGTGGAACTTCCCTTCGTTGGAGGAGGCCTGTCTCGGCGACGCCTATCTGGTGGTGCTCCCGTCCGACCTGCGCGGCGCGGCCTGTGAGGCCGCCGGACAGCCCGTCAAGGATGGCCTGTCCTACCACATCTCCGGCCCCTACCGCCGCCATGGCGTGGACTACATCCGTTTCCAGCAGCTGCCCGGCGACAGCTGGCCGCTGGTGGCGGGGGCCGACTTCAAGGTGCCCGAGGCGTTGGCCGTCCGGATGTTGCCTCACCTGGTATCACACAGCTACTGGCAGCGCCGCTACAGCCAAATCTCCCAGTGGGCCTATGTCGATCCCTCGAAGGTGGCCGGACTGCTCGAGGTCGACACCACGGACCATCTCCGAGGACGGTACCTGACCCTCCTGTGGCTGGGATATCAATTCCAATCCTCCGACGAGAGCCCCGTCTACTTCACCGTGTCGGTCGAAGGGTCGGCCCCTCAGCGCCTTTCGCTCCGTGCCGTCGAGCGGCTGGCCGAGTGGGGCGCCTTCATCACCTATGCCGACCGGCAGGCTTACCTTCGCAGCGACCAGGAACTCCGCCGCCAGCTCGAGAGCCGGCAGGACGACCTGCAGCGGCGCATAGACTCCCTCTCCAGCCTCGTCACACTCATGGAACGCCAGGACGACTCCATGGCGGTGGCCTTGCAGGACGACTCGTCGGCCTGGGAGCGCCAGCGCAGCCGTGCCGAAGTGGAACGCACCAAGGCCCGCATGGACCGCGAGCAGATTTTCCTGATGAGCATCCAGCCTGCCCGTAGCAACCAGATGTTCGGCCTCGAACTCAACCTCTACAATTGCTTCCCGAAAACCATTGTCAAGGTTGAAGTCGACATCACCCCCTACAACGAGCGTTCTCGGGTACAGGAAGACCGCTTCGGGCGCTCGGTTCGCACCGTTCGTTGCATGGGCCCGATACCTCCGGGATCGCCGGCACGCTACACCTTCGACGAACTCTTCTGGGCCGAAGGCACCGCCATCAAGTTCATGCGCGTCACCGCCATCATCTTCCACCTCGCCGACGGCACCACCCGCAGCTACACCGGCTACAACAATATTATGAAGCACTCTTTGGACCGCTGAGCAGCTGTGGGGCGAAGCGGAGAATAAGGAAGATGCAGAGGAAGAGGGCCAGCACCTCGGCGATGGGCCAAGCCACCCAGATGCCGTCGATGCCCAGCAAGGAGGGTAGCAGCCATACGCAGGCCATCTCGAAGACCAAGGTGCGCGTGAAGGAGGCCACGGCACTCACCACGCCGTTGTTGAGACCGGTGAACAGGGCCGAGACGAACATGTTAATTCCATTGATGAGGAAGGCCAGCATATAGAGCCGCATAGCCCTGATGGTTAACGCCGTCAGGGCTTCGTCGTAGCCTACGAAGACCCGCGCCAGCGGGCCGGCGAAGAGCTCGGCCGTGAGGGCCATCAGCACCCCAAGGACCCCGATGAGGGTCAGCGATTTGAGAAACAGCGAGCGTTGTTCGTTGATGTCACGTGCACCGTAGTGGTAGCCGATGATGGGGGTGATGCCGATGTTGTAGCCGATGAATACGGCGGCGAAGATGAAGGCGATATACATCACTACGCCGTAGGCCGACACGCCGTCCTCGCCGATATAACGCATCAGCTGTAGGTTGTAGCAGATGGTGACGATGTTCATGGCGATGCTGCCCACATACTCGGACAGTCCGTTGGTGCAAGCCTTCCCGATGTAGGGCCAGAGGATGCGTGTCGGTAGGATGCGGAGGGTGCCACGGTTGTAGCGCGAGGAGAAATAGAATACCGGGTACAATCCGCCCACGAGGCATCCGGCAGAGGTGGCGATGGCGGCGCCAGCCACCCCCAGGCCCAGCGCCCACACCAGGATGGCGTCGAGCACGATGTTGGTGACGCCCGCCACTATCGACATCAGCGTCCCCAGCTGGGGTCGCTCGGCAGCCATATAGAACGACTGGAAGGCACATTGCAGCACGAATCCCGGCATGCCAATCATGTTCAGGCGAATATAGAGCACGCATTCGTCCATCATCGGCTCGTCGGCCCCCAGCCAGCGTGCCACCGTGGGCGCCGCCACAGCCAGCACGATGCCCAGCAGCATGCCCAGTGCCAGTCCGAACTGCACCAGCATGGTGAACACCCGGTTGGCCTTCTCGGGGTAGCCTTCGCCTTTGATTTTTGCCACCAGTGCGGCGCCGCCGGTGCCTATCATCAGGCCCAGCGAACCTATCATCATAATGGCCGGGAAGGTGAGGTTGATTGCCGCGAAGCCAGTCTTGCCGGCGAAGTTGGCCACGAAGAAACCGTCCACAATGGAATAAATCGACGTGACAAGCACCATCCCGATGCTCGGCAGCACCGACCGCACGATACGCCGGTGGGTGTAATGTCCAGACAGTTCGATGTTCATTGTTGGAGGGTGGTGGCGATATAACAAAAGGTGAAAGGTATTGGCCGTGTCTGCCACCTTTCACCTTTCACTTTTCACCTTTCAGTTTACAGCGCCATCTCCTGCAGGAAGCGGACGCTGCTGTGGATGTGCTTGTACATGATCTCGTCGATGTCGACGAAGTTCACGCTCTTGCGGTAGTCGGCCACCATGTGCTCAATCTTGGGGCTGGATTTGAGTCCTTCCTGGTGACGGAAGTCGAGGGCCTGGGCGGCGTTGAAGAGCTCGATGGCCAGCACGCGCTCGGTGTTCTCGCACACCTTGTAGCACTTGGTGGCGGCGTTGCCACCCATGCTGACGAGGTCTTCCTGGTTCTGACTACTGGGGATGCTGTCGACGCTGGCGGGGGTGCAGAGCTGCTTGCTCTGGCTGACGATGCTGGCGGCGGCATACTGCGGAATCATGAAGCCGCTGTTGAGACCGGGCTTGGCGACGAGGAACGACGGCAGGCCGCGCTTGGCGTCGATAAGCTGGTAGGTGCGGCGTTCGCTGATGGCGCCGAGTTCGGCGACGGCGATGGCCAGGAAGTCGAGCACCATGGCCAGGGGCTCACCGTGGAAGTGGCCGCCGGAGATGACCATGTCCTCGTCGGGGAGCACGATGGGGTTGTCGGTGGTGGAGTTGATTTCGGTCTCCACGACGCTGGCCACATAGCGGATGGTGTCCTTGGCGGCGCCGTGCACCTGCGGAGCGCAACGGAAGCTGTAGGGGTCCTGCACGTGCTCTTTGTGGCGTTTGATGAGTTCGCTGCCCTCGAGGTTGTTGCGCACAGCCTCGGCGGTCTCGAGCTGACCCTTGTGGGGGCGCACCATGTGGAGGCACTCGTAGAAGGGCTCGATGCGGCCGTCGAAGGCATCCAGCGAGAGGCTGAGCACCAGGTCGGCCTGTTGGCTCAGGCGGCGGGCTTTGAGCAACGACCACACGGCAAAGCTGCTCATGAACTGTGTGCCGTTCAAGAGGGCCAGGCCTTCCTTGCTCTGCAGCTCGATGGGCTGCCAGCCTTTGGCCTGATAGACCTCCTTGACATCGCAGCGACGGCCTTTCCAGTACACGTCGCCCATGCCGAGGATGGCGGGGAGCATCAGGTTGGCCAGGGGGCAGAGGTCGCCGCTGGCACCCAGGGAACCTTGCTGGTACACCACGGGAAGCACGTCGTCGTTGTAGCAGTCGATGAGGCGCTGCACGGTCTGGAGCTGGGCACCGCTGTAGCCGAAGCAGAAGTTCTGGGCCTTGAGCAACAGCATGAGGCGCACCACCTCGGCGGGCACCTCGTCGCCCACGCCGCAGGCGTGGCTCATCACCAGGTTCTTCTGCAGCTGGCTGAGCTGCTCCTTGCTGATGCTGATGTTGCACAGCGAACCGAAGCCGGTGGTGACACCGTAGATGGGCACCTTCTGGGTCTCCATCTTCTGGTTGAGGTAATTGCGGCATTTCTCGATGCGGCGCTTGGCCTCGTCGCTCAGCGCGAGGGTCATTTTCTTATCGATAATCTCCTGAATCTTGTCAAGAGTGAGCTTTTCTTCGGGATTGATGTAATGTGTCATTTTTCTTTAAGGTCGTTAAGTTCCTTAAGGTCTTTAGGGCCTTTGGAAAATTATTTCTCCAAATTGGCTTTTGCTTTCTCGGCGATGTCGCTGTCGACCAGGATGCGGCCGCAGTTCTCGCAGACGATCACCTTTTTGTGCATCTTGATTTCCATCTGGCGCTGGGGCGGGATGTTGCTGAAGCAGCCGCCGCAGGAGTCGCGGTCAATCTGCACCACGGCCAGGCCGTTGCGGGCGGCGTTGCGGATGCGTTTGTAGCCGGTCAGGTAGCGCTCGTCGATATATTGCTCTTGCTCTTTCGACATGGCCAGCAGGCGTTGCTCGTCTTTCTCGGTCTCGGCGGTGATGGCGGTGAGCTCTTCACGTTTGGCCTCGAGGTCCTTGGTGCGGCCGTCGCGGAGCTGTTTGGCGGCTTCGATGTGTTGCTTCAACTCTTTGACACGGGCGGCACCCTCTTTCATCTTGCGTTCGCAAAGCTGTATCTCAAGGTCTTGGAACTCGATTTCTTTGTTCAGCGACTCAAATTCACGGTTGTTGCGTACGTTGTCCTGCTGTTTCTGGTACTTCTTGATTTGCTCCTGGTGCTCGCTGATTTCCGCATTGCGCTGCTTGTTGGCAGCTTCGGTCTCCTTGATTTCGGCGGTGAAGTTCTCGATGCGGGTATCGAGACCGGCAATCTCGTCCTCGAGGTCTTGCACGGCCTGCGGCAGCTCGCCGCGGATAATCTTGATTTTGTCTATCTCGCTGTCAACGCTCTGCAGGGTGTAGAGGGCTACAAGGCGTTTTTCGACGGCTTGGTCGACATCGGGACGCAGAATGACGGGCGTTTCGACGGTTTCCTGTGCTTTTTTGGTGCTGACTTTTTTTGCCATAATATATTTATATATTTGTTTTACAATCAAATGTACTGAACGATAGAGCCCTGTCGTTCGGAAATTCGGACTGCAAAGTTACAAAATTTTTCGGATATCGCTCGGAAAATTATTTCTTTTGCGAACTGCTCGCTTTCGTAGTGCCCGATGTCGGCCAGCACCATGCGCCCGTCGGTGCGCTGGAAGTCGTGGTATTTCAGGTCGCCGGTGAGGTAGATGTCGGCGCCGGCAGCCAGCGCCTCCTCGATGAGGAAACTGCCCGCTCCGCCGCAGAGGGCCACCCTCCGAATGGTTGAATGGCCGAGGGGGTGGTTGCTCGAGTAGCGCAGGGTTGGCAGGCCGAGCAACTGCTTGACACGCAGGAGGAAGGCCTCAGCGTTCTCCGTTTCCGGCAACTCGCCCACCAGGCCGGAACCGGCCTCGGGATTGTTGGCCAGAGGTTGCAGTATGCGGCAGTGCTGCAGTCCCAGCTGCTCGCCGAGGGCTGCGCTGACACCCCACGGCAGGTTGTCGAGGTTGGTGTGGGCGGCATAGACGGCGATGTTGTTTTTTATCAGTTTCCAGACCATCCGGCCGGTCTCGTCGTGGCTGGTAATTCGCTTCACACCCTTGAAGATAAAGGGATGGTGGGTGACGATAAGGTTAAACGCCCCGGTTTCCAGCGCCTCATCGACCACCGCCTCGGTAAGGTCCAGCGCCACCAGTGCACCACGAAATTCCGACTCGCCGTCGCCCAGCAGGAAACCGCTGTTGTCGTAGTTCTCCTGCAGCTCGGGGTGGAAGATGCTGTCCAGATAGTCTATTACTTCTTTGATTTTCATAACGATGTTAGAATATTAAGGCCGCTGTGATGAGCAGCGCCAAGTTGTCTGTGTGGTTTGTGTTGTGATAAGGGACTCCGGCGGGGGTGAGGCGGTAGGCGGCGGCGACGCCCCAATCCACCACGCCCCAGCGCACCAGTCCGTCTATACCGGCCGTGGCTTCGGCAAAGCCGCGGTGCGGGGCCTGCAGGTCGAGACCGGTCCAGCGCTTCTGTCCGTCGGCATCTTGCCCCCAGAGACAGCCCCAGGCGGCATGCAGGCCGAGGAAAGGTTTGGGATAGGTGCCGATTTGGGCGAAGTCGTTCCACCCCTGCCACAGCGGTTCCTTGGTGGCGAGATGCAGCGACAGTAGGGCGAATGCGTTGGCGGTGAACTCGTTGGGACGGGCGGTCAGCAGGCTGTTGCGGAAATAGAGGGGTGCCCCCCAGGTGCCGCCGAGGTCAAACATGCGGCTGTAGGGCACATGGTGTTCCATGCCGTCGCACCAGCCCCCTTGGGCGAAAAGGCTCAGGGCGAGCCAGCGGGCAGGGTGGAAAGAGTGGTCGTATTGTGCCAGTGCACGCAGGTAATAGAGTGGATTGCAGTTGCCGCTCTCCTCGGTGGCCCCGAGGGTGAGCAGCAGGGTGACGGCATCGGGGTTCCAATAGCCGGCTTCGGCCTCGGCATAGCCGTAGAGGGTCTTCACACGCGGCGAGTGGTAGCGGGCAGGATAGAGGTGGCCTGTATTGTCGAAAAGACGCTGCTCGGCCGAGTAGCGTAATTCGGCAGTCAGCCATTGTTTTCCATTCATGTGGAGGCGCCAGCCCGCGGCTACGCGCTCGGCATGGTAGAGGCGGCGCGACATAAAGGCGTCGTAGCCGCCGAGGTCCGTCAGGGTGGGGTAGGTCAGACGACGGTTGCCCACGGAAAAGAGGTCGTAGGCGGCGCTGACATAGCGGTGTCGCTCGTGCCGTCCTGTGCGCACCGCGTCAAGGGTGAGGCCCCATTTGCCGTGCTTGTCCTTTATGCCGTAGCCTGCATAGCCTTCGGCCACCCAGCGGCGAGGTTTGTCGGGCGAGGCATGGATATATCGCACCCCCGCTCCCCAGCGGGAATGCTCGTAGAGATTATAGCTCCACACACGGTCGATGTTGAGGGCTAGCGAATCGCCATTCCCGCTGTGGCACAGCGGGATATATTGCCCGAGTGCCGTCAGCGGAAGCATCAACAGCAACGCTGATAAAATCCGTCGGTTTGACATAACTGCGCTGCAAAAGTACGAAAAAAAATATTTTGTATCGGGAAATTTTGTATATTTGCAAAATATTGTTAAAAACAAATAATTAAATAACATACAGATATGCAGAGAGATAACGAGATTTTCGACCTCATCCGCAAAGAGCGTGAGCGTCAAACCAAAGGCATCGAGCTGATTGCCTCCGAGAACTTCGTCAGCGACCAGGTGATGGAAGCCATGGGCAGCGTGATGACCAACAAATATGCCGAAGGCTACCCCGGCAAGCGCTACTACGGCGGCTGCCAGGTGGTCGACCAGAGCGAGACCATCGCCATCGAGCGCGCCAAGAAACTCTATGGCGCCTGCTGGGCCAATGTGCAGCCCCACAGCGGTGCACAGGCCAACATGGCCGTCTTCCTGGCCTGCCTCAACAGCGGCGACACCTTCATGGGCATGGACCTCAACCACGGCGGTCACCTTTCGCACGGCAGCCCCGTCAACTTCAGCGGTATCAACTACAAGGTGGTTGGCTACCAGGTGAAGGAAGAGACCGGCATGGTCGACTACGAGGACATGGAGAAGAAGGCCCTCGAGCACCACCCGAAGCTCATCATCGGCGGCGGCTCGGCCTACAGCCGTGACTGGGATTGGGCCCGCATGCGCGAGATTGCCGACAAGATCGGCGCCATCCTCATGGGCGACATCAGCCACCCCAGCGGCCTCATCGCCAAGGGCTACCTGAACAATGCCGTGAAGTATTGCCACATCGTCACCACCACCACCCACAAGA
>Ga0310786_10008656_pt1 | contig 13026 bp, 8 predicted proteins | sample AusTroGonzalo_MG_FD_203881 | JGI IMG/M metagenome (GOLD analysis project Ga0310786, IMG submission 203881) | Bovine rumen microbial communities from tropical cattle in Woodstock, Queensland, Australia - Gonzalo_03 (v2) (version 2) | ecosystem: Host-associated > Mammals > Digestive system >... | reverse complement strand
TCCAATTTCGTTGCCTAATTCTGCGGCGGTGTTGATTTGTGTTATCGTATTTTGATTCAAATCTTTCGTTATTACATAAAAAGTTGCCGTCATTCCCCGTTCCTGCAATGCGGGAACAACAATTGTAGGATGGGTTGTGAGCCAGTCGTCGAATGTTAGGGCAACCGCGCATTTTTTGTCGAAATCCCATTTGCAGATTTCACCTATTTTATCTTGAGCATTAACGCTGACGCTTGCCATTGTAAACAAAACAACAATAAACAAATTTTTCATTCTGCAATAATTTTGTTCAAATATATGGTTTATTTTTGAAATGCCTTTTCGCAGACGAATAAAATTCATATTATTGCACAACAAACAAAAACGTATGCTTGATTGGAATAAGTTATTATCGCCAAAGCGCTTAGGATTGGAAAACGAGGAAACACGCCAACAGGACGTGCGTTCGCAGTTTCAGCGCGATTACGACAGAATCATTTTTTCGTCGCCTTTCCGACGATTGCAAAATAAAACGCAAGTGTTCCCGTTGCCGGGAAGTATTTTTGTCCACAACCGACTGACCCACAGCCTCGAAGTAGCTTCGGTGGGACGTTCGTTGGGGAATATGGTAGCGAACGGTTTGGCGGAACGCAACATTGATGTGCAGCCACATTTGCTCGACAGCATCGGTACTATCGTGTCGTCGGCTTGCTTGGCGCACGACTTGGGAAACCCACCGTTCGGACATTCGGGCGAAAATGCCATTTCCCGTTATTTCAAAGAAATCGACAAAAATGAGATTTCTTCGCTTCTCACTCCCGACCAATATCTTGATTTTACGAATTTCGAAGGCAACGCCAACACGTTCCGTTTGCTGACGCACCATTTCGCAGGACGGCGGAAAGGCGGTTTTGCGCTTACCTACGCCACAATCGGCACATTGTTGAAATATCCGTGCACCTCGGCGGACTTTCTTGCAAAAAGAACTCCATACCACAAATACGGCGTGTTCCAAAGCGAATTGCCCATTTTGCAGAAAGTTGCCAAAGAATTGGGATTGGAAACCTATCAAGGCAATGATCGTGTGTATGGCCGCCATCCGTTGGTATTTCTGATGGAGGCTGCCGATGACATTTCATACCAAATCGTTGATTTGGAAGACGCACATCGCCTTGGCATTATTCCCACAAAGCAGGCAAAAGATTTGATGATGGCGTTTTTCGACCCACAAATCGACCGTGTGGCATTGGCTGATTTGGAAAATTCACTGAAAGAAGTTGACGACGAAAACGAGCAAATTGTAATTCTCCGCTCGCGGACCATAAACAAACTCATAACTGACTGTGTGAATGTATTTTGGGAAAATTACGACGACATTATGCAGTCAAAATTCCACAAATCATTGGCGGAAGCATTGCACGGCACACCACAACGCGCGCTCAATACATTGGCTGATTTGGCAACCGAAAAAATCTACAATGCCCGCGAAGTAATTGAAATTCAAGTGGCTGGACACAGAATTCTAAGCGAATTGCTCCAAGAATTTGTTACCGCCACATTGCGCAAGGATTCCACGCTCTACACCTCGCAGCTGCTCCGCCTTCTGCCGTCACAACTTAAAAGCGGCGAACACGACGGATACGCACGAATTTTCTCGGTAGTTGACTTTATTTCGGGAATGACCGATGTGTATTCGTTGGAAATGTATCGCAAAATCAAAGGTATTTCGTTCTCGGTAATTCGATGAAAAATTCTATAACTATGTTTTCTTTTTGCGTTTTTGCGTATAAATCATATATTTGCAATTTGAAAGAATTAATTCGTTAAAGAGTCTGTCTAAATGAAAATCAAAAGCATAGTGATCCTTCTGCTGAGTGCGTTCCTTGCGGTGCAATCGCTCGCCCAGACAGAGAATTTCAGGGAACCAGCCCGTGTGGAATCATATCTCACGGAATTGTATCCCGAAGCATTCAACCTTACCTTAATGCGCGATGCAATCCTGTATTACATTGATAAAGAACTACATAAGGAAGGTTACAGAATGTTGATGCCAAACCAAGCTTTGCAAGGAGCTTCGCAGGAATTTGCCGACTATATGGCAAAAACCGACGAAATCCGCGTTTCGTACGCTCCTGCAAAATATTCGTTGCAGCAACGTATTCTAAATCAGGACGGTGGCGTTCATCAAGTTGATGAAATCACTATGAAAACATCCATTCAACGGGCAAAAATTTCTATGACCTATGACGAAGTGGCACAAGACATTGTGTTCCAAATATTTAAAAGAAAATCCGTTGAAATTCTACAAAATCCTCGTTACGTGTTCGCTGGCATTGGCTGCGGCATCGATAAGACAGGAAAAAAACTCTATGTGTCAATCAGCGTGGGCAACTACAATTTGATAACCGCTTCGAAAAAAGACATAAAGGCTTCGGGCTTGAAATTGACTGGCTCGAACCAAGGCATTGGCTGGTACGATGCGAAATATTGCAAAGCGTGCGCAAAATACAAAGAAATTGAACTGCTCCGCTCAATGGTGACAATCGAACGTGGTAAAATTTATTTTGAAACGTCTGATTATAAGGGACTTAAAAAACTTTTAAAAGACCCGACCGATGCTATTGCAGTTGACATTGTAAATATGAAACAATATCCATGCAACGGCGAAAATGTGGTCAACAACCAATTGCCGAGCAAAGGATACTCCACAAAACCAATATTTGTGAAGGATTTCGACAAACAAAATATTTATGCAGGCAGAAACTCTTCGTCGAAACTCCGTTTATTGTTGGGCGAACTTCCCGAAGGTGTAACCGACTACGAATATAATGTGCTGGTTATCAAAAACAAACACTTGTGCAAAACATTGATGCCAAGCTATGACAAAAAAATCGACGGTTTCAATATGCCGGAACTTTTGCCGTTCCCTGATACGGTAACGCGCTATAATACATTCATTTACCATCCAAAAGTGGAACGCGACACTATCAGTTTTGTGATTCCATTTGAAATTGGCCGCTCGCAATATCGCCCCGAAGACATCGTGGCGTTTATTGATTCAATGAAACAGCCTGATTTCAAACCACTTGCATTCATTGTGTCGGCTTATACTTCGGTTGATGGTAATCCAGAAAAAAATATGCAGTTGCGCGGCGAACGAATCAATAGTATTGTTAGCTCAATTGCAAAATATTCGGGCAATTCAGTGCCAATCATCACACAAAGCAAAGACTCGTGGGATTTGTTCTACACCGACATTGTGGCAACCGAATGGCAGTTCCTGAAAACAAAAACGCACGAAGAAGTTCTTTCATACATTTCGCGTGGCGACAACCTCAAGAAAATGGACGGTTTGCTTTCGAAACACCGTTTTGCGGAAGTGCAAATCGTTGTGGAATATGATATTTCAACCAACCGCCAAGAACAGGCCTACACAGTGTATGCGTTCCACAAGGCTCTTAAGGAATACAACGAAGACCGTGCGTTGGCGATTCAAAAATATATTATGCAACAAGTGTTGTCGGGTCGGTATCCGAAATCGGTCATCGACCGCATGCAAGTGCCCGACAAACCAGCGTATGTTGGTCTGCAAGTCAACAAAATGTGGTTGAAATACACCGCCAACAATATGCCAATCGACGAAGCGTTCCTCAAGGAAATGCAACGTTTGAAGGCATTGAACCCGAACCATCCGTATGTTCGCCGCAATTTGGTTTTCGCACGATTGAAACTGGAAACCATTGATAATGAGTACTATGTGACAGAAATGCAAAAAGACATCGACGAACAGTTGATTTCAAAATTGCCGAAATATGCAATCGATCCGCTGAATTTGGAACTACAAGTAAAATCGCTTCAAAATTTGAATAAAACATTCAAGGTTTCCAACGAGGAGGAATTTGTGAACGCAGCGTTCGAGCGTATTAAGGAAATCATTGAAATTGACGACTACGACTGGAAAGGCGCGTTGAACATTGCCTCAATTTTTGCTGGAATGAACGACTACGACTATCCTGTGAGCGTAATGGCACCGATGGTGAACATTCCAGGCGTAAGCGAGGAATTCATTTTCGCATTTATAGCAATGTGCACACACACCGATTATATGTATCACACACAGGCATTTGTTGATGCATTGGTTCGTGCTTCGGAAATGAACAAACCCCGTTTGTGTGAGTTGGTTGACACCGGGAAATTGTCGTTCCAAATGTTCGAAAATCCAGAGGTGAAAAAAGCATTCTGCCCAATTTGCAATCAGTAATATATGGAACCGATATACGTAATTCTTGCGGTACTTGTTTCTTATTTGCTTGGTTCGATTCCCACATCGGTTTGGGTGGGGAAAATCTTCTATGGCATTGATGTGCGTGAATGTGGTAGCGGAAACGCCGGCACTACCAACACATTCCGTGTACTTGGCGCAAAAGCGGCAATTCCTGTTTTTATAATTGACGTGCTGAAAGCATATGCGGCGGCGCAGTTGGTGCACTTTTTCCCTTGCCTGCCCCACACGCCTACATACGTTAATCTGCAGTTATTGTTTGGTATAGTAGCGGTTATCGGACACATTTTCCCGATTTACGTGGGCTTCAAAGGCGGCAAAGGCGTGGCATCGTTGCTTGGCGTAACATTGGCAATCGTTCCCGTGTCGGCATTGCTCGCATTTGCAGTATTTGCGGTGGTGCTGCTCATAAGTCACTATGTGTCATTAGGTTCTATGGTTGCGGGATGCTCATTCCCAATATTTGTGATATGCGTTGAACGTACTTCAATCGTTTCGCTCCAATTCTTTTCTGTGGTGTTTGCCATACTATTGCTTGTCACCCACCGGAAAAACATTTCCCGACTGCGCAACGGAGAAGAAAAGAAGATTTTTTAACGAATTTTTTTCTGTAGTCTTGCAAAGAATGAAATTGTAAAATCCTGCAAAGGATAATTTCATTATGATTTTAGAAGCAAATTTGTATTTTTGCACGTCAAAAAATTAAAAGCAATTTATGGAATATAAAGTAGCAGACATCAAATTGGCCGAATGGGGACGTAAGGAACTTGATTTGGCTGAGATAGAAATGCCAGGACTGATGGCTCTCCGTGCAGAATACAAAGGTCAGAAACCACTTGCTGGTGCAAAAATCAGCGGTTCGTTGCACATGACGGTTCAAACCGCAATTCTTATTGAAACATTGGTGGAACTTGGCGCCGACGTTCGTTGGGCTTCGTGCAACATTTTCTCAACGCAGGACCATGCTGCAGCGGCTGTTGTGGTTGGCAAAAACGGCACAATCGACAATCCTAAGGGAACGCCTGTTTTTGCATGGAAAGGCGAAACGCTGAAAGAATATTGGGAATGCACGAAAAAAGCATTGACTTGGCCTGATGGTTCTGGTCCAACAATGATTCTTGACGATGGTGGCGACGCTACGCTCATCGTGGTTCGTGGTTCACAATTCGAAGCTGCTGGCAAAGTGCCTGATTTCAACCCTGAGACGGATTCCGAAGAATGGGGCGTGATTCTTGACTTGTGCCGCGAAACAATGAAACAAGACCCACAATTCTGGACGAACAAAAAGAAAAACATCATAGGCGTTTCGGAAGAAACCACCACGGGCGTTCACCGCTTATACCAAATGGCTGAACAGGGCATTCTTCCGTTCCCAGCCATCAACGTGAATGATTCGGTTACAAAATCTAAATTCGACAACTTGTATGGTTGCCGCCACTCGCTCACCGACGGCATTATGCGTGCCACCGACGTGATGTTGGCTGGTAAGGTTGCTGTGGTTTGTGGTTATGGTGACGTGGGTAAAGGTTGTGCACAATCGCTTCGCGGACAAGGTGCACGTGTGATTGTGACGGAAATTGACCCAATCTGTGCGTTGCAAGCTTCAATGGAAGGTTACCAAGTGCTTACGGTTGAAGACACTTTAGCGTATGGTGACATATATGTTACGACCACTGGCGACTGCGACATCATTACTGCCGAACATATGAGCAAGATGAAAAATATGGCTATCGTGGGCAATATCGGTCACTTCGACAACGAGATTCAAATGGCTGAATTGGCTAAAATTCCAGGCATCAAGAAGAAAAACATTAAACCGCAATATGACCAATGGACGTTCCCTGACGGTCACAGCGTGCTGATTTTGGCTGAAGGTCGTCTGCTCAACCTTGGTTGTGCAACAGGTCACCCAAGTTTTGTAATGTCAGCGTCGTTTACCAACCAAACGTTGGCACAAATTGAGTTATTCACCAACAACAAGAACTACGAGACCAAGGTTTACACCTTGCCGAAGAAACTCGACGAGAAAGTTGCCCGTCTTCACCTTGACAAACTTGGCGTGAAACTCACGAAACTTACCAAGAAACAATCCGAATACCTCGGCGTTCCTATCGAAGGCCCTTATAAATCGGATATCTATAAATACTAACCTACCCAACAATTTGTTGTTTTTTTATACTCGCAATACATTCGGTGTTGATACAGGAATGTATTGCGAACTATAAAAAAGAATTCTGCAATGCTAATGTTATAACACAAAAACCGTATATTTGTAACGATTCAAAATATATGGTTATGAAAAAATTTCTTCTTCCTACAATTTTACTTTGCGGATTATGTGTGTCGTGTTCGCAAATCGAGAACAATCACGAACAAATTGCAACCGACACGACGTGGAAACAGCTGACGCTTCGCGAAAAAATCGGTCAGACGATGATGATTTCGTCCGATATGTATATGCACAAACAGATTGGAAACGGCACGCTCGACACGTTTTTTATGAAATATCCCGTGGGCGGGTTATTTATGGCTCAGTGGCATTTCACTTACCAAAAACCCGACACGTTGCTGTTTGAAACATTCATTCCTCGAATTATAAAGGAATACAACGCAGCTTCGAAACTGCCGTTGTTCATCAGTGAGGATTTTGAGCGTGGCGCTGGATATAACTACAACACAGCCACCAAGTTACCAGTTGAAATGGCGATTGGTGCGGCAAATGATACTTCGTTGGCGTACGCACATGGTAAAATTCTTGGCGTGGAAGCACGCGAAATGGGTTTCAACTGGGTACTTGCTCCGGTAAGCGACTTGAATATCAATCCGTTACATCCGCTTGTAATTGAGCGTTCCGTTTCCGACGATGCAGAACGTGCCATTCCTCTTTTGCAAAGTCAGATGAAAGGTTTGCAAGACCAAAATGTTATCACCACGGTGAAACATTTCCCTGGCGACGGTGCAACCATCTGCGACCAACACTTGGTAACGTCTGCCAATAATCTTTCGTGGGTAGAATGGCAGAAATCATACGGAAAAATCTTCAAAACAGTCATTAAGGAAAACACACCGTCGATTATGGTCGGTCACCTTCGTTTCCCTGCATATCAGAAAAAAGATACCATGAATGGTGATTTTCTTCCTGCAACACTTTCTAAAGAATTGATGCAGAAGTTGTTGAAACAAGAAATGGGCTATAAGGGCGTAGTGATTTCCGATGCGTTGAATATGGGGGGTGGTTATGGTTTCTATGAATCGGAATTGGAAACTGCCGTACAATGCTTTGTAGCCGGTGCCGACATTGTGTTGTGGCCGCCGCTTGGCTACATGGACACGATAGAAGCCCGCATCAATCGTGGCGAAATTCCTATGGAACGCCTCGACGATGCAGTAGAACGTGTATGGGCACTGCGTGAACGCTTCAATTTGATAGACAAGGATAATCGTACTCCTGTCGCTCAACCGAAACCCGAGGGGTTTGAAGCGTATGCCAACGAAAGATTGACTGAATTGGCAGAAAAAGCAGTGACAATCGTACAAAACAAAGGTGGACAGATTCCGTTGGACACGAACACGACAAAACGAATCTTGTTGGCTAACATCAGCCATAACGACTATACCGCAACGTTTGCCACAATGAAACAAGAACTGGAAAACAGAGGTTTCCAAGTCGATGTCCGTCACGACCTCCACAAAGACGAATGGGAATGGCAATGGCACAGAATTCTGGAATACGACAAAGTGATAGTCTGCTTCGAAAACCACTACTTTGCGCCAATCGGATCTCCGCTATTGAAGGATTACGAAGCATACTGCTTGTGGACTATGGTGAAATTGCCGAAAGAAAAAGTTATTGGCGTTTCGTTCAGCAATCCGTATTACAACAAATACTATCTGAACAAAAATTCCTTGTTAATCAACGCTTACAGCAGCGACCCATTTATGCAGAAGGCCGTCGTAAAAGTCCTAATGGGCGAAATAGAGGCAACCGCCACTTCGCCAGTGAATTTGGATAATGAGTTGATGAAATAATGTATGAATCAAAACCCCGAGCAGATAGCGCGTGATAAGATTGACGCCTTGCTTGAACAGGCAGGGTGGAAAATCCAGTCGAAAAACAAGATAGATTTTTCGGCGGGTCTTGGTGTGGCTATACGTGAATACCAGACTGATGAAGGACCAGCTGATTATGTGCTGTTCGTCAATCGAAAACCTGTCGGTGTCATTGAAGCTAAACGTGAGGAGGAAGGGGTAAATCTCACAGTTGTGGAGGAGCAATCGGTGCGTTATGCCAACGCCAAACTGAAATACCTGGACAACGAGCCGTTGAATTACATTTATGAAACAACGGGAACATTGACTCATTTCACCGATTACAGCGATCCCAAACCGCGCAGTCGCGCTGTCTTTGCGTTCCATAAACCCGAAACAATTGCCGAATGGATTCGCAACGGGCGGAGTTTGAGAAACCGCTTGCAGGATTTTCCCGAGTTGGACACCACGGGTTTGCGTCCAGCGCAGATAAAGGCTGTTGTGAATCTTGAGGAATCTTTCAAAAACAACCGTCCGCGCGCGTTGATTCAGATGGCTACAGGCGCAGGCAAAACCTTCACCGCCATAACAGTCATTTACCGTCTGTTGAAATTCGCCAAAGCGAAACGCATTCTGTTCCTTGTCGATACCCGCAATTTGGGCGAGCAGGCGGAACAGGAGTTTATGAATTTCCGCCCGAACGACGACAACCGCAAATTCACCGAATTGTACAATGTGCAGCGGCTCTCGTCGAGTTATATTGCCAACGACAGTCAGGTGTGCATATCGACCATACAGCGATTGTATTCAATACTGAAAGGCGAGGAACTTGATGAGAACGCCGAGAACGACAACCCGAACGAGTCGACGTGGTTGCAGCAAAAAACCAGAGAGCAGCAGGCTGTTCCAGTGGAATATACCGAGAAAGTGCCTATTGAGCAGTTTGATTTTGTGGTGATTGACGAATGCCACCGCAGCATTTACAATCTTTGGAAACAGGTGCTCGACTATTTCGACGCGTTCCTTATCGGCTTGACCGCCACGCCCGACAAGCGCACCTTTGGTTTCTTCAACGAGAATGTGGTGAGCGAATACACCTACGAACAGTCGGTGGTTGATGGCGTGAATGTGCCGTACGATGTCTATTCCATTGAAACAGAAATCTCGAAAAACGGCGGACTCATAAAGGCGGGTTGGCATATCGACTATCGCGACAAGGCCACACGCAAAACCCGTTGGCAGCAGGTTGACGAGGACATTGAATATAAGAAGAACGATTTGGACAAGTCGGTGGTGAATCCGAGCCAGATACGCACCGTAATTCGCCAGTTCCGCAAGGCGCTGATGGAAGAGATTTTTCCGAACCGATACGACGAAAACGGACAGTACGAGGTGCCCAAAACGCTCATTTTTGCCAAGACCGACAGCCACGCCGACGACATTATAAAGATTGTCCGCGAAGAGTTCGACGAGGGTAACGACTTCTGCAAAAAGGTGACCTACAAAATCGACGAGGACCCGAAATCGGTGCTGAACCGTTTCCGAAACCAATACTACCCGCGTATTGCCGTAACCGTTGATATGATTGCCACAGGCACTGACGTGAAACCGCTTGAGGTGCTTCTCTTTATGCGCGATGTGCGCAGCGCGAACTATTTTGAGCAGATGAAAGGACGCGGCACACGAACCATAAACCCCGACTCGCTGCAATTGGTGAGCCGTACGGCGCAGACCAAAACGCATTTTGTGATTGTGGATGCCGTGGGCGTAACGCAAACCAAGAAAACCGACAGCCGACCGTTGGAACGCAAACCAACCGTGCCACTGAAGGATTTGTTGAGCGCAGTCACGATGGGCGTTACGGAAGAAGATTTGTTCACTTCGCTTGCCAACCGTCTGATTCGTCTCAACAAGGAGGTTACCGAAAAGGAGAAGGAAAAGATAGAAACCCTGTCGCGGGGCAAGACGTTGGGGCAGATGAGCGCCGAACTGCTATCGGCTTTCGACCCTGACAAAATTGATGACGAGGCACAGGCCGAATTGAAAAAGATTCCGCCAACCGAACTGACGCCCGCCATTGAGGAGGAGATACGCAGAAAGGCGCAGCAGCGGTTGGCTGACATTGCCAGCGGCACCTTCAACGGCGAATTGAACGAGTATATTGTAACCGTGCGCAACCTGCACGACCAGAAGATTGACACCGTGAACCTTGACACGGTGCTGAAAAGCGAGTTCAACAGTTTCACGCTCGAAAAGGCGAAAGAGACGGTGCACGATTTCTCCGAATATTTGGAGCAGCACAAAGATGAGATAATGGCGTTGAGCATTTTCTACAACCAGCCCTACAACCGCCGCAATCTCACCTTGCAGATGGCGCAGGAGTTGCTCGAAAAACTGAAGCAGGACAAGCCAATGTTAGCACCGATGTACGTTTGGGATGCCTATTGCGCCATTGAGAAGGTGAAAGCCAGCCGCCCCGTTACTGAACTCACGGCATTGGTCTCGTTGGTGCGCCACGCTTGCGGTATTGACAAAAGCCTTGAGGCGTTCAATAACACCATTGAGCGGAATTTCAATGCGTGGCTGTTCCGCCAGCACACAGGCAACCGCAACCGCTTCACACCCGAGCAGATTGAATGGCTGCGAATGATAAAAGACCACATTGTGAGCAGTTACCACCTTGATATTGACGATTTGGACTACACGCCCTTTGACGCCCAAGGCGGACGAGGCAAGATGTACCAACTGTTTGGCAACGAGATGGAGAAGATTATTGAGGAATTGAATGAGGTGTTAGTTGCATAAATTGTTGTATATTTGCAAAAAAATAGAAGCAATGATAAAGTATCCGTTACACTACCAAAATGAAGATGATTTTGAGAATTTAGTTACATTGATTTGTAAGAAAATTCTTGGAGAAGGTGTTATTCCCTTTGCCAAGGGACGAGATGGTGGAAAAGATGGACGATTCACGGGTACAGCAAATTCATTTCCAAGTGAAAACGATCCTTGGAAGGGAAAGATTATTATTCAAGCCAAGCATACTGAAAAAATACAAGCAAGTTGCTCTGATTCTGATTTCAACAAAATCATAGGAGAAGAAATCGACAAAATAAAAAATCTCAAATCTAAAGGTGAGATTGACTATTATTTACTATTTACGAATCGGAAATTAACTGGAGGTGCTGATTCAAAGATTGTTAAGCGCATAAAAGATGAAACTGGCATTGAGAATACTATTATTGCGGAGGAAAAAATACAACAATATCTGATTCAATTTCCTGATGTGGTAAAAATGGCAGGTCTTAACAGGTTACTTATGCCATTAGAATTTGATGATTCGGATATACGTGAAGTTGTTTTGGTGATAAAGGAAGCGTTAAAGTCTAAAGGCACATCCAGCCAAATTACCGATTTTTCAAAAATAGAGTTGACTCAAAAGAATAAATTAAACAATTTGTCGGAGAATTACTTTTCATGTTTGATACAATCTGAATTTGCTGATTTCTCAAGAATTGATAGTTTTTTGTCAGACCCGATAAATGAAGAGGCAAAGGAATGGTATGAGGATGCGATTTCGGATTTGAACGCAAAGATTATCATACATCGTGATAAATATGATGGATTTGAAGAAATCATCGATGATGTGTACAACAAAGTAATAAGTCAAAACGCCGATACTTTGAAAGGCAATAAAAGGTTGGTACGGACGTTGTTGCATTATATGTACTGCAAATGTGATATTGGTAAAAAAGCGTAAATATGTTAGCCCCCGACAAACATACAGTAATAAAGTTTTCGGTCTTGTACTTGGCAGGTTTGATATTGAAAGAGATTCGACGCAATGGCATTATCAAGTACGACGAATTGAAATCTTTTGCCATTAACGCTGTTGGTAGTTCAGTGGGCGATAATTTCGAATATGCACTGTCATTTCTTTTCCTTCTCGATAAGATAAAGTATGAACAAGGTTTGGATTCATTAATAACTAACCAGTAGGCGTTATGAAACTTGTAAGAGTTTTTTCAAATAAGAGTTTTATCAACATCAAGTTCGATGAACATTTCAACGTGGTGTTGGCAACCATACAAGATGTGGTCAATAAAAAGGACACGCATAATCTTGGCAAAACATCATTAGTCCGTGTTATTGATTTCCTTTTGCTTGGTGATTTTTCTAAGAAAAAGGGGTTGTTGTCCAATCCTATTTTTTCTGGTCAGGTTTTTTATTTGGAGATACTGCTTAATTCAGGCAAATACCTTGTAATACGTCGCTCCATTGATTCTGCAACAAAAATCTCTTTTCACATCGACGATATTCCCTTAAACGGCTTTGTCGCACCAACTTCATGGGATGAAGAAGATGTTGCTTTTGAAAAAGCCAAAGACAAACTGAATGAATATCTTGGATTTGATGTTGTCGCTCAATGGCCGTATAGGAAATCTATCACCTACTTTTTGCGTACCCAGCAGGACTACTTGGATGTTTTCCAACTTGGCAAATTCAAAGGAAAACATTCTGATTGGAAACCTTTTGTATTTGATTTGTTCGGATTCGATGGTGAGTTACTCGCTAAAAAATACGATTTGGAAGAGCAAATTGCAGAGAGGCAAAAGACCTATATTGCAATTAAAAACGAAGCAAATGTTGATCCAGAAGAAAAGGACAAAATTCTTGGTATGATTGACATCAAAAACCAGGAAAAGGAAACGGCCATGTCGTCAATTGATAAGTTT
>Ga0310786_10008655_pt1 | contig 13026 bp, 11 predicted proteins | sample AusTroGonzalo_MG_FD_203881 | JGI IMG/M metagenome (GOLD analysis project Ga0310786, IMG submission 203881) | Bovine rumen microbial communities from tropical cattle in Woodstock, Queensland, Australia - Gonzalo_03 (v2) (version 2) | ecosystem: Host-associated > Mammals > Digestive system >... | reverse complement strand
AATAAACAATATCGTCTAAGCTGTAGACGTCATTGTGGGGCCTTCTCTGGACACGAGTGCAACTCTCGCCGACTCCACCAAAAGAACATAATTCCCAAAGAAATTTGGGATTTTTTATTTCGTAAAAGCACTTACATAAAGATTTATTCTTTACATTTGCTATATTAATGTATCGAACAGGTACAAAATATGAAAACTTTAATTATGTTAAGTGCTTTTCCTGCGAGCGGAAAATCGACATGGGCAAATGCCTACAAAAGAAGTCACAATAATGTAGTTATTTTAAATAGTGATGATATTCGTATGGAAATCACGAACGGTGATTACCAAGATCATTCTCGTCAAAAAGAAGTTTGGGAATTATTTGAAAGAAGAATTCATGAATACGCTAAAGATGACGGCGTAACCGTCATACTTGATGCACTTAACGACACAAATGAAGTTAGAATGAAGTATCTCGCGACTACTCCTGAATATGACAAAAAGATTCTAGTAATGTTTCCTTCTTCTAAAGAAAGAAGTGAAAAATATAACGGATTAAGGGAAGTTGAGGTAAGAGTTCCTGAAGTTATATTAGAAAACTTAATCAATAAATTTGAAGAACCAAACGAAGACGTATTCTCCGAGATTAATGAGTTACGTTATGTATATTGGTAAGTAAGAAGAACCATTTGGTTCTTTTTTCTAAAGTGCAATTTGCACTTTGGGATTGCACTTTGGCATTTATTATTTTATAATAATGTCATGGAAAAGAAGTATTCTAGCAAGTATTTGATTGAGACCGCTATGGGTCTTCAAGACGTTGACCATTTAGACAATTCTAAGTTTTTTAAAAACGAAAGCCAAAGATATATTCGAGGTGAAATTGACTTAGACGAACTTGATGAAATTGTTTCTACTTATTACAAAACTAAGGCAGACACTGAGGATAGAACCAGAGAGGCCGACCAAGTGTCAACGAGAATTGCTAAAGCAATTGAAGAGGATTCATTTACATTTTCGGTTGGTCAATTATTATCTATTCATCAAACACTGTTTTGGCAAATACTTGGTCATCCTGGAAAGCTAAGAAAATATAATTTCACTAAAGACGAATGGGTTTTAAATGGGGATTCTGTAACATATGGCGACTATCGCGAACTTGAGATGACTTTACAATATGATTTTTCTCAAGAAAGAAATTTCTCATATAAAGGACTTACAATCAATCAGGTAATAGAGCACCTTGCAACTTTTGTTGCAAACTTATGGCAAATTCATGTTTTTGAAGAAGGCAACACCAGGGCAACTGCAGTCTTTTTCATTAAGTATTTGAGAACCCTCGGGTTTGATGTGACTAACGACACATTTGCGAAAAATGCGTGGTATTTTAGAAACGCATTAGTGAGAGCAAACTACACGAATATATCGAAAGGAATCTATGAAGATAAATCGTATCTAATTAAGTTTCTTCAAAACCTTCTAAATAACAAACATTATGAATTAAATAATCGTGAACTTCACGTATCTTTTGTTAATGAAGTAAATGAACCAAAAAAGGTTACATTGATGAAAGAAATTATTAAAAATAATCCAAAAATAAAAACGGACGAACTTGCTAAAAAGATGGGCTGTTCAGTAAGAACGATTAAAAGCATATTAAAACTCTATGAAACTCGAGGCGAGGTTAGAAGAGTCAATGGAAAACGCTACGGCTACTGGGAAGTTGTTGAGAAATAAAATTTTATGAAGATAAAGATATATTGTATTGGGAAAATCAAAGACCAATATCTCAAAGACGGGATCAATGAGTATGTTAAACGTATTTTGCCATACTCAAATGTTGAGATAATTGAGGTTGTTGATTCAAAAGTAAAAGACAACCCAAATCAATCAGATATTGATAAGGCTAAAAACGAAGAAGGCGATAGAGTCTTAAAGCTAGTTAAAAATGACTATCTCATTGGTTTAGATCTAAATAAAAAAGAACCAACAAGCGAGGAATTTGCTGAATTTTTACATAGTAAGCTTGTCGAAGGCGGCTCAAATATTTCATTTGTCATTGGTGGTTCTTATGGTTTAAGCAATGCTTTAAAAGAGAGGTGCAATACATCTATTTCTCTTTCAAAATTAACATTCCTCCATCAGATGACTAGACTTATTTTGTTAGAGCAAATTTATAGAGCTTTTAAAATTTTAAATAACGAAACATATCATAAGTAGATATAATAGATATTACGATGAAAGATAATTTCTTTGTTAAAAACAAATCAATTATTACCTTCCTAATACTTGAGGTAGTTGCTTTAACTGCTTTTAACTTTGGAAATATCTCATATATCTTCGGTTTAGCAGGAGCACTACTCGCGATTGCAGGTTTTGTTTTCTGCTTTATGCCTGCGAAAAATAAGAAAGATTTTTTGTGGCTACTTCTTCCAGTAGGAATTTTATTCCTAATTTCTGGAATTGGGTCATTTAATTCGTATTCAAAGAGTTTTTCTACTCTTGGAAACCTTTCATTATTTTTCTCTCTTCCAGCTTTCTTAGTTTTAGGATTTGTTATTAGAAAGCTTGAAGATGTTAAACCAAAAACAGTTCTATTTGTAGTGGGTGGTGGTCTTGCGGCGATTACGTTGTTTGGGCTTTTCTCAACAATGTTCCAATACGGATTTTTCTATTCACTTATTTATAAGAACACTCCAAATTACTACTATAACGGCATTCCATATGATGTCACAAAGGAGATGTTTTGGTTATCAGGTTTTGAGTTCGGTGAAGTCTATATTGAATATGGTAGTTTGTTCGCAGTTTTGTGTGCTGCATTTTTACCTGGACTACTCTTTATTTCTCCTAGAAAGGAGAGAAACGATTTCATTATTTGTGCCGCAATTGGAGTAGTTGGTTTATTAACTTTGTTAATCATTCCTAACCTCAAAGCTATCCTTGTTATGGCTTTAGCTTCATCATTTGCATTCATCCTAAAATATTTGAAAAATCACAAAAAAGTACAGGAAATCCTTGGAATTTTGTTTTTAGTCGTTGTTGGACTAGGCCTAATATTCTTTATTATTGCTTTAGCAAATGCAGCATCAGGATTTAAGTTTATAGGCATTTTAGATCGTATATTTGTAAGCAATAGAGTTATGCTTAAATGCCAACCAGTCTTTGAAGCTTTGTTTGCAAAAGTAGATGGTAAATTAGTTAACTTATTTGGCCTTCAATCATATGTCTATAACGAAAGAGTTTTGCTAACCGAAACCAACATCTTTGAGGTTGAACTCTTAAAAGAAGTTGGTTTAATCGGTGTAGTCTTGTTCTTAGGCTTTGTAATTATGATGGGATACTTTGTATGGAAGTATATTAAGCACGGTAAAGACGATGATTTTGTGAAATCTATTGTCGTAGTTATGCTTCTTACTTTCTTCGCGTTCTCCACGATTTATAATGCGGTTATTATCGCTCCACATAACGATGTTTCATATAACCAATTCTTGAGAAGTTCATCGCTTTTAGTGATTCTCTTCTTGCTTGGCTATATTTATAGAGCACCTTCAAAGGAGGAAGAAAAACATGAATAAGAAATTACCTCTACTCCTTTTAGGAGCGATAGCGTTAACTAGCTGTGCAAAGACCGAGAGACTTTACACCGAAAACCAATACAATTCCCCTGTTTTTGATGAGAATTATTACACAGAATGGGAAGGAATTGACCAAATTGAATGTGGTTCGTCTCAATCAGGACTTCATAATACTGACACACCAGTTCAAAAAGAAAGTGATCCTGTAAAAATTGGTGGTCAAGAAGTTCAAGGTTATAAATGGGGTGGCTTAAAAGAAGAACAATTTGGGTACGCTCATAACCTTGCAAAAACTGAGAAGAAGTTTAATTACGGAGTCACATCAAAATTATTTGATGGAAGGGTCCGTTGTGAAAGTTACTATCAAAAATCCAGAGTTCAAGTTGATAAGTCTGGCTTTGCTATGTACTTCCCAAAAGCTTTAAAACAAGCTAAATACCTTGCTTTTGCATGTAGAGGTGGCACCGATTATCCAGCAGGTGAAGAATTCAGATATTCAAACCTTAAAATCAATGTTGAGTGGTCTTTCTACATCCATGTAGATTCTTCAACATATTCAAAAGTTACGTATAAACTAAATCAAATCGAAATTCCTGTAGATAATGGCGGAAACACTGCATTTATCTGCATGACTCCATATCTTGGACTTACATTTGATGAGCTATATGATGCAACTGCCATGTCATTTAAGTGGGAATACGCCGACACAAAGATTCAAGATGAAATTGATAATGGAATTATGACCCACAAAAGCCTCGTTGATGATTACACGCAAAAAGAAAAGCACCATTTGGCGCTTATGTTATACGAAGTATTTATTGGTGACTCTATCTGGGGTTAACCTAAATTTTTAACCATTCGCCCATCTCAAAATCGCACCTATCATCATCCAAGATGAGGGTACCTTTTGCAGGTGTAAATGTCATCTCTGAAAAATAAATTTTTCCGTTTATATTATATAAATCAACTCTTACAAACGGGAATTTTTCCCCTAATTTCTCGGCAATTTTTACCATTTCATCCCAATTTGATGGTGGGGTAAGTTCATAATCAGTCTTCTTCCAACCATTAAATTGAGAACCATCAAATGGTTTCCAATTGATGTAGTAATTGTTATAACGGATGTCGACGCCTCTACCGGTGACTACATACATAGATCTAGCCTTACCATTAAAGATGTGAATTTTAAATTCAACTGGTAATGAGTCTAACTCTCCGATGTATTTTTCAATGATGATACGAGGTTTAATTGGAGAATAATGTCTCTCTAAAGTTTTATTCCCGTAGTTTGTTTTTAACCACTTATTAAATTGTTTTTTGGTTGCTTCAATATCGAGTTTTGATTTGTCTTTGACAATTTTATTGAAAGCACAGGCGTGAGTGCACTTCATCACGAATTGGTTAGGAAGTTTTGAAAAATCAATGTCATCAAACTTCTCAAAAATTCCATAAGATGGAATTAATAAATCTTCATAACCAAGATCTTTTAGATACTCTCTTACCCCATCTCTAGAGGCACACTTAGTGACTAACGGATCTTTTGGGTAAGTAAAAAGTCTAAGGTATTGAAGTTTTTCAGTGTATCTAACTGGGTTTTTTAAATTCAGTTTGTGATGAGTAATGTACTTATATTGGAGCTTAACGTATAGGGTTGGCGAAATAAGTTTTATTATTCCGCGGAACGGTAAAACAAGAGCTCTTTTGAATTTATTTTCTTTTAAATTTGGGTTCGCCATCGCTAAATAAGTATAGTTTATCGAAACAATTTTTACAATTAAGCTTAACTGAAACATAAATATATTTATCTATTTGAAAAGAAAGTGGTTTATATGTAAAATATAAGTGTACTTATGATTTACGGAAATACCGGTTTCGTGAATAATAATGCCGCTTAGGCATCGTTATTTAGACCGGTTTTTTTGTTAATCAAAAAACAAAAAGGAATATAGAAAGGAAACCTTATGAAAAGAAGAAAAATTCTAGTATTCATTCCATTACTCGGACTCTTCTTATCAGGATGTACATTCCAAGAAGGTTTTGCAACAGCAAAATCATGGATTGGAACAAACATCTACCATCCAGTCAAAGATTTCTTTGAAGGATTAATTGGTAAGAAAGATGAAGAGAAGAAAGAGGAAGGTGAAGACACACCTCAACCACAACCAGGTCCAACAGAAGCAACTCCAGTTGAGATTACTGCTGTTAGCGCACCTGCTTCAATTGAGCAAGGTCAGACCCTTGCAACTAGTAGCGTTAGTTTAACTGTTAAGTATTCAGACGACACATCAAAGACTCATAACGCAACTAAAATTACGCTCGATACCTCAGCAGTTGCAGATAACGTAAAAGGTACAGCATACTATAACGATCTCTCTAAAGAGTTCACGATTAACGTTGTTGCCCCAACAGACTATGGTACCGAAGAACACCCAATCTCAGTTGCAGCCGCAGACGCAATTATGACTGCGCAATGCAAGAGTGACGGAGATTTAACCGAAAAAGAATTATTTGTTAAAGGTATAATTAAATCTGTTGACAATACATTCGACTACGAAACCCCATGTTTTGAGTTACACGTAGCAGATGAAGGTGATGTCAACAAAGTTGTTTATCTTTACAGAGTCCACACAACAGAAGCACTCAAAGAGGCAGTCGTTGTTGGAGCATCAATTAAGTTCCATGGTTTTGCAAAGAATTATAAAGGAACACTTGAATTTGTTGATAACACTGCCGAATTCCCTTGTACCGCCTACGAAGTCGTGGCACCTTCCGGAGAAGACCCAGTCACAGGTGTTTTATTTGATGAAGATGCTTACGAAGTATCTGAAGGTGGAAATATTAAAGTTTCTGCAACAGTTACCCCATTAAGCGCAGGTAACAAGAACGTTACATATACACTTGAGGACGTAACACCAGCAGGCTCAGTTACAATTAGTGGCGATACCATTACAGGTGTTACTGCAGGCGGAACTGCAACTGTTAAAGTTACAACCCAAGAAGGTTCATTCACCGATACAGCGACTGTCACTGTTACTGCAGCGGTTGAGAATCAAATGCTTACAGCTTACAACGCTGCCCTTGCATTAGAATCTGGCGAAACAGCCGAATACACCGTTACAGGTGTTGTTGTTGGACATCGTCAAAGCAAGGAGTGGTTTGTTCAATCTGAAGGCGTTGGCATTGAATATTTCGCAACTAATAACGACTTTGCTGTAGGCAAAGAAGTTAAGATTGTTTCAACATTCCAAAAATATAATGGCTTGCCAGAAACAAAGACAATTAAGTCGGCGGAAGTCATTAAAGAAGAAGGCAACATGCCAACCCCAATCGAAATTGCATCTGTTGCTGACCTAACAAATGCAAACTTCAATGTTTTAGCAAATGTCACAGGAACAGTTAAAGAAGACGCATCTGCTTATGATGCCACAAAAGACTACTCACTTATGCTTGAAACAGCAGATGGTGATTTAAAGGTATTCATTAAGAAAGATACATTCTCTTCAAAAGCTAGCGAAATTCAAGCCCTTAAACAAGGCGACGTCGTTACTATCGGCAACGCAGTAACAAGCATATACAATACTGAAAGACAAATATTGTTCTGCCTTAATTCAACTATTGATGTTGCTACAAAAGAAATTCTTGAATATGGCGCAGTAACTGGCCCAGCCCAAATTGAGTCTGGCGATAATATCGAATTAAATGAAGTAAACATTGCTGTTACATATACAGATGAATCACCTGGTGTTGTCCATCCAACATCAATTGATAGCTTCGATAATGAGACCATAGCAGAAGGCGTTACAGTAACAGTTCATCATGGAGAATTCTCCGGAACATTTACTGTTAATGTTATTGCTGCTCAAGAAAAGCACGGAACATTAGCAAATCCATATACTGTTGCGGAAGCTAGAGCAGCCATTGATGCAGGAGAAGGCGTTACAGATGTTTATGCAGCGGGTATTGTTACAAGAATTACTTATGCATATAGTACAACAAATAAAAACATGACTTTCTACATGAGTGATGACGGATCGCAAGCAAGCGAACTTGAGGCTTATAAGTTGTCTGCTGACGCGGATCCAGGCCTAGAAATTGGTGACAATGTTGTTGTAAGAGGAAACCTTAAGAAACACAATTCAACATATGAATTCGATGAAGGATGCACTTTAGCAAGTATTGAAAAGCCAACCGTTCAAAGTGTTGTAATCAGTGGAACTGCAACTCAAACAGAGTACTCTGTTGGTACTGCATATAATCACGCCGGATTAGCTGCAACTGCTACCTTATCTAATGGTGCTCAAATCGATGTAACAACCTTGGCAAGCTGGGTTCCAAGTAAAGAAAATGCAGAAGAAAATGATGAATCTGTAACATGGACAGCGACTTACAAAGAACAACCTAGTTCAGGTTTTGCTGTTAGTGTTACTGTTTCAACTGATGTTCCAACATATTTAGAACAAACCATTGAATATACAGCGGGAACAACAACCAATATGGACGGTTCTAATCAAGCAACACTTCTTGGAGTTGACGATACAAATATGTCTGTTGTTGGCACAAAATTAAGTGGCTCCATCAATGTTGGATTAAATAAAGATAATGATATAAGACTTTATCAAAATGAAAGTACTTCTTTAACAATTAGTGTAACTGGTGGAACGATTCATGATATCGTTGTTACTTGTGTAAGTGGAGGCGTTGGAGCCCTAAAAGTTAATGGAACAGCTCAAACTGCTTCTGGTTTAGTATATAATGTTATTGTTGGAAGCGCGTCTGCTGTTCTTACCCAAGGAAGCACCGGCACAATGAAGATTAAGACAATAGTTGTACATTATTTAATGAACTAATTTAAATAACTCTTGTTTTTAAGAACGGTGAAGACCTGCTAGCCAACCCGGCTAACGGGTCTTCTTTCTATTTGGGTATTTTGTTGGTATCATTTTGATATGTTAATCAGAAAAGCTGAAATAAAAGATATAGATGACATTCTTTATTTATTAAGGGATGTTTTAGAGTTACACGTGAGAATTAGACCAGATATTTTTGAAAGTGGTCACACTAAATACACTAAAGAAGAGTTATTTAACAAATTAAGTGAAGACAACTTCTACGTGTATGTAGGGGAAATATCTAAAAAGGTAGTCGCATATGCGATGTGTATTATAGAGTTACCGAAGTTCACCCATACGATGAAGAAAGTGAAGACAATGTATATAGATGATATTGAAGTTAATCCAGAATATAGAGGGCAAGGACTTGGAAGAGAGTTATTCGAGTATTTAAAAGAAGAAGCTAAACGCCTTAATTGTTACAACATAACCCTTAATGAATGGGAAGGCAATGACGGGGCTAGAAAGTTCTACGAGAAACTCGGAATGAAGCCTCAAAAGACCACATTAGAATTGATCCTTAAATAAACAATAAAAGTACCGATAATTTAACCTAAAGCATTGGTACTTTTTTATTTTATAAAAACCATAGAACTTTATCCCATATATTTAAGGCCGCGGCTATTTATTATTCTTAAAATATCTTTTTGATATTTTATGAATATTAAATATATGGGATAGTTTTTTATGCCAAATTTGTTGTTGAAACCCTTTGTTTTTATGCTTAATATTTAGTCGAATTATGGCTAGGAAAGATAAACTAACACATGAAGAAAAATTAGAAAAAGCTCTAAGGAGTTTGCCCGTTCCTATACATGATAAAAAACATGGAATCGAAATTTATTGTGTTAACGATCAAGCACGTAGTAATGAAACGAGATTTGAACACATCACAAATAAAAGGCACAGGCTTAACGTATCAGATATAGAAAAGATTCCGAAACGCATTAACATATCTGAGTTAATCAAAGACAAAACTAGAAAAAAGACATATAACATATTTATTCAAAGAAATGTATTGGGTGAGTTTATTCAAATATCATTAGAATTAGACTTCAGGGAGTCAAACAAGGCGAAAATTAAAACGATATTCATATCAAGCTACAAGAAATAAGGTGTTAAGCGAACAAAAGTTTGCTATAATACAGTCGTCAAAGGTGGAAAACGTACGTCCCGTTTCGTAGAATTGCGAGCGGCAAACGTCGGCATACGACCACGGCGCACCTCGCACTTAGAGAGGTGGATGCAGCGATTCAGGGGAGAGCCGTCCTGGTTGGCGAAAGATAAGCATCTAGAAATAGATGTTTTTCTTTTAATTTGGAAATGGTATTTATGCTCGTTTGAAGAAGGATCTGACGAGCTTTTCTTTTGCAATGAAACAGCCCACCAAATAGATAACTAGATCAATAATTCCAATAACAACTAGTTTCACTATAAGTGTCTCTTCAAGCGTGTTACCGGTAAGGTCTAAATATTTATTTAGAATGATAGTAGAAGCAATTAAAAGAAGTGAAACACCAACAATCTTAATATTATTAACGCTTAACAAAATGTGTTTGGAATGTTCCCAGGTTAATAAAAACATTATTAGTAATACCAAAGCATCAGTGATCGCGGTGCCAAGTGCCACACCAAATGCTGGGTTATCTTTAAATAAGGAAAGCCCAAATAGAAGTGAGAATGCGATATTTAAAACCGCACCGAAAGTGAGAGTATATAAATATGTCTTCTCTCTTTTCATTGGGATGAGTATTTGAGTGTAAATAATGTTGCAAACTGAGAATGTGACCATTAAGGACGCTAAAGCGATAAGAACCATGTATGAGTTTTTATAGCCAACTGCACCGCCAATTAACAAAGTTAATGGTTCTGATAAACACACCATCAAAATAATCGCAGGAATAGTCACAAATAACGCGATATTTGAAGCGTAGATGTTGATGTTTTTGAATTGTCTGGCGTCTTTAGCCTCATAGTACGCGGTCGCCCTTGGAATGAAAACTGTTGAAAGTGCGGTGATGACACCTATTACAATTTCAACGCCTTTCATACCAACAGCGTAGCTACCAACGCTTGCTTTAGTCTCATCAATTAATCCTAAGATAAACGTGTCAGTTTTATCGTAGATAGCCGCCATTATTGAGATTAAAAACATAATTCCAATTGTAGGAATGTATTGTTTGAAATTTAATTCTGTTGGTTTCTGTAGTTTTACTACAGATGGTAAATAAATAAGGTTTGAAACCACAGTTAGGATGGTGGTTAAGACTGCAAAGAAAGCATATAAAGGTAAGTGCTCAGGGTGTCTAATAAATGCGAAGATTAAAATATCTACGATAGTGGCAATAACGATAGATCTAATTGCCATATATGTATGTTTTTCAAAGGCGGTAAATAGCCATTCAAAAGACAAGACACCAGTTAAGAAGTTAAGCGAAAGAATAAATACAACCGTTTGGGTTAACCCGCCTTTGAAAGCAGGAACAGTAAGTAATATTAAGCACATTAAACCAAATGACAACAAAGTTGTAATGGCTTGGATTATGAAAAATTCATGTACTTTTTGGGATAATTTTTCCTTATCATCCTTAACCTTAACTATTTCTCTTACCGCGATGTTAGGGATTGAAATACGAGCAATGACAAGGAAGTAATAGACAAACGAAACAGCCCATGAGTAAAGACCAAATGCTTGATCGCCTAAAATACGACAAACATATGGGAATGTTACGAAGGAGAGTATTGTCATCGTAATTGTTCGTATTAAATTAACAATTACGTTACTTCTTACTGTCTGGTGCATGCATATAATTATATGTGCGAGTAAAAGAAAAGCAAAACCTCAAAATCAAATTGTGTTGCTATTTTGATAGATAGTATATAATACTAACTAATATGAAAATCTTGCTTGTTTCGCAGTACTATTACCCAGAAAGGTTTTCGGTCACGGACATCGCGGAGGCACTCGTTAAAGAGGGCAACGAAGTCAGTGTTTTAACCGGAAGACCTAACTATGGTTTTCAACGTATTTTGCCAGAATATAAGAAGGTCAAATACGAAGAAATTAATGGGGTAAAAGTACATAGAGTTCATGTCTCTCCTCGTAAATATTCAAGACTTTCCATTATTAAAAACTATCTTTCTTTTAATATGTCTGGAAAAAGATTTGCTAGACATTTCAAAGAAGAATTTGATGTAGTTTTATCAATTTCACTTTCTCCAGTTATCTCAATTTCACCAGCTTTGGTGTACGCTAAAAAACATAACGTTCCATGTGTACTCTACTGCCAAGATTTATGGCCAGAATCAACACTTGTAACTCATGCGGTAAAGAAGAATTCTTTAACGTACAAGATTCTTTATAAATGGAGTAAGGCGATCTACTCAAAATGTGATCGCATTGTAATCTCTTCCCCATCATTTAAAGAATATTTTGAGAAAGAACTCAATATCAAAGACAAAGTCTTTAATGTTGTTAATCAACCAATTTTAAACTCCAGTAAGAAGAGTGAGCCTATTGTTTATAAAAATAAACACAATTTGGTGTACGCCGGAAACATTGGAAAAGTTCAACTTACTGACAAGCTTGTTGAGGCCATGAAATTTGTCAAAACCGAAGATGTAAGATTGCATCTTATGGGTATGGGTTCGGAACTAGGACAAATTAAGGCTAAAATTGCTCAAGAAAACTTATCAGAAAAAGTTATTTATGAAGGAGCATATCCAATTGAAAAAGCAGAAGCTTACTATGTAAATGCCGATGCTTTAGTGGTCTCCCTTAAAAATGAAGGATACGTTGGAAAAACGATTCCAAATAAGGCTATCCAATATATGAAGTATGGAAGACCACTTCTCGTCGTTGCAGAAGGCGACACCAAGGAAATGCTTAGCAAAGCTAAGGGTTCGGTCTTTGCATCCGAAGATCCAAAAGATATTGCTAAAGCAATTGATGAAATATGCACATTAAAAGAAAAAGACCTTATAGGACTTAATAATAAGAAATATTTTGATGAGAACTTTACAACCGAAAAGTTAACTCATCAACTCTTTAATGAGTTAACTTCCGCTAAAAAGTGATCAATTGATTCAGCTTGAACATTTAGGCCGTAGAACTCGAAGACTTTCCTTCTTGCAGTCGCGGCCTTTTTTAAATACATTTCTTGGTTATTTACGTTATAAGATTCGAATGCCATTCTCATAGATTCAACATCATTTCCGTCAATCCATGTAACATCATCTTTAAATAGTCCATATAACTTAGGATATTTCGTAGAAATAACAGGAGTTCCAATTGAAAGATACTCTAGAAGTTTTGATGGGACAGATTCTTTATCTAAATCTGGATTAATTGGGCGTGGGTTGATGTTGGCGATTGAGTTACGAAGATAACCAATATTTTTCTCTTTATTTAGTTGAGAAAGGTAAAGAATTCTATAATCTTCTTCTGCCATTTGTTCGATCCATTTATCAAGCGGCCCATTTCCTGCGATAACAAGTTTATTTTTAAGGTTAGATTTACGGAAGGCTTCAACCATAGTTTTAACCCCGTATCTCTCGTGGAGAGAACCTCCGAAATAGAA
>Ga0310786_10008654_pt1 | contig 13026 bp, 18 predicted proteins | sample AusTroGonzalo_MG_FD_203881 | JGI IMG/M metagenome (GOLD analysis project Ga0310786, IMG submission 203881) | Bovine rumen microbial communities from tropical cattle in Woodstock, Queensland, Australia - Gonzalo_03 (v2) (version 2) | ecosystem: Host-associated > Mammals > Digestive system >... | reverse complement strand
CGTCCCGTCTCACTTCTGACAGGACCCGCGGGGCGGGGCGGCTTGCGCGCGTTCCGTCCAGGTTCGCACGATTGCCGACGCCCTCGCCCCGTGTGCGCTCGGCGCGTTTCGGTCGTCCGCTCTCCCGTTTTCGGCGGCAAGGGCTTGCAGGGCCTTTCTCGCACGTCTCGCGGTGTGGGTCACTTTTCGCCCGCTCCCTTCTTCGGCGGCTTGCCGTTCCTGGTGGGGATTCCGGCGGCGAGCTTCGCTTCGTTGAGCGCCCCCATTAGGAAGCACCCCGGCCGGAAATCGCGCCACTTCCTCCATGGCTCCACGAACCAATCGTTCGCGGGGTTACTGATTCCCGTCCGCTCAATGTTCTCGACAAACGCGCGAAGATGTGCTTCGCCGTCGTCGCCGTGTTTCTTCGCCATGTTTCCCCGCGCCTTCGCAAGCGCGGCCGCGTAGTCGTTCTCGGCTTTTACCATGTCGGCAATGAAACGCCAACAGGCCTCCGCGTATCGCTGCTGCCCCAATTCCTTGAACGCCTTCTTCAGCGCGTTTCGCGTCTGCGGTTCGTCCTCCTCGCCTATGGCTTCAAGCATGAACGAAACGGGCTGCGCGTATAGCTCTTCCGCGTTGAACGTCCGCGTCTCGATCTCGTAGCCGTCAAGGGTGACGTATGCCACGCGCTCGGCCGTTCCTGTGACGCGGCGGGCTGCGTCCACGCAAGCCCCGCCAGCGTCTTGTATTGGGTTGCTCCCCAATTGTCCCAACTCGTTGGGTTGGAATGGTAAAGAAACAAGCTTTTCTTTTGCTTGTTCTTTACCTTCCCTTTTATTTATATTTGTTGCTTTGGTATGCCGTGGTATGCCGTGGCATTCTTTGGCATCCACGTTTTCCCACCTCGCGTTCGCGTTCTGCCTCTGCTTCGCCAGGTAGTCGCCGCGCCTCTCGGCGTTCCGCTTTTGGTGTTCGATAAGCCGAAGCAACAAGCCCGTGAAAAAACGTTTGACGCGCGGATCTGTTTCGTCCACTTCGGGAACGGGGTCGCCCGGCTTGCCGGTCATGTATTTAATCAGCGGGACAAGCACTTTCGGCGCGTCCTCTCCGAGTTGGTCGATCTCGATACAGCTTTCGCGGCTAAGCATAAGCACGTCGCCGCGCTCCATGTCGAAGCGGTCAAGCTTTGATTTATAAGCCATTGTGGTTGCCCTCCGTTTCCTTTTGCGGTTTGCCGCTTATGAGTTCCTGCAACATGGCGTCGCCCTTTTCGTCGCTCATGGTCGGCGGCGTGTCGCCTGGCTTTCCGAAGACGAAAAACTTCAACGCGGCGAAGGCAATCTCGCGCCGTTGATTTTCGGGAAACGCCTCAAGCCGTTGGATCGTTTCGCGCGACATATTCCACAAGTCGCCGCCGGGCGTCATGCCCATTGTCCAACGGTGTCGCGCCGCGTTCGCGGTCGGCTTGCTCATTGCTCGTCGCCTCTCGCCGTGTGGAAGGTGATACCGTCGGCCGTGGCGAATAGCGGCGTAATCAGTCGGGCCAGGGGCTGCTTGCGCGTCTTCGCGTCGGTGAAAAAGCCGCAAAACTCGTCGCCGCGAACGGTGGGAAATCCCCCCGTCACGCCTGGCCGCCCGATGTGGCACTTAAAACCGGGTACTCTCGGTTTCGTCTTCCCCGCCATATACGGGGAATTCGGATCCGGCACAAATTCGGGGATTGCGAAGAGACACTTCTCGCACCTCTCGGCGCGTTCCTCGTTGGTGAAGTTTGGCATGGTGTGTGGTCCTTTCCGGGCTTGGTTTGGTTGGTGGTGGTTGCTATGCGTTCGCCGTGACGATTTGGCGGACAAGTTCCAGGCGGTCGGCTTCGTCCATGAGATCGAAGTCAAGCGCGGCCAGGATTGCTTCGCGCTCCGTCATGCTCGGCAAGTCGCGGAAATTGACGCGGGGCGATTCCTGGATGATTGCAAGGCCGCCGTTCGTCGTCCGCATATCGACAAGGCGGCTCCCGTTCCCCAGGTTGAATTGGCGGGTCGTCCGGCGAAAAGGCCGATCGCCTTCAATGTCGGCGGCGGCGGCGCGCTGCTCGGCCTGGGGCGCTTCGGGCGTCTTCGTCTCGGCCGTCGGCGTCGGCTCCGCGATCCTCGCGGCCTGGGCGTTCTCGGTGGTGTTGGTCGTGGTGGTGTTGTCCATGTTGGTTTCTCCGTTTGGTGGTGTCAGTTTCCCGCGCTCTTCAAGAATTCGCGGACGCTGCTTTCGGTATACCCCCAGCAACGTTTCCCGCTCCCGAAGTTCGCGCGCTTGATTTTGCCGCGCCTGGCGTATGTTCGCAAGGATCGCGTCGACAAGTTCGTAAGCTCCGCGACGGCGGCCGGGGACAATACGCGATCAATGGGCCGCGCGTCCGTAAGCCCCGTGGCGGTCTTCCCCTGCAAAACGTCGAGCGCGGCGGCGCGCTGCTCTGCGTTTGCGGATAGATAGGCCTGCAAGAATTCGGTCGGCATGGTTCGCCCCCTCACTTTTCGGCGGTCGTCTGCCTGTTGGCGCGCAGTATCTTGTCTACACTCTCGGCGTTGACGCCTTTGATTCGGTTCTTCATCACTCCGCCGAAAACGGCGCGAAGCTTCCCGGCGCGAATGGCCCGGCGTATGCTTTCGGGGTGGACTTCAAGCCGCCGCGCGGCTTCCTCCACCGTGATAATTTTTTCCTTTGCCATTTGTGGTTTCCTTTGTTGTTTCGCCGGGCCTCGCGCCCCGCGTTCACCGTCCGCGACTGTGTAAAAATCGTGTATTTTGATATTTTCGTTTTTTGTGTTGGATTGCTTGAAAAAGTCGCGCCTTGAATTTTTGCGGCGAAGGCGACGATTCGAGAAAAAATCTGCATTTCACCCAATAAAAACAAGGGTGCGGCGAAATGCGGTGAAAAAAAATTCCGCGATGTCGAAAAATGTCGAACGCGACGACAAAAAAGGGCGGGGAAAACTCCCCGCCGTCAATCTTCAGCTATGCTTTCACGCATGGCGCTTGGCTTCGCGCTCGGCCCTGCGCTTGGCCTTGCGCCGCTCCGTCCGTTCCTTGCGCTTGCTTTTCAAGCTCTTGCGCCAATCGCGCTCGATGATGTCGGCCATGCTCTGATTCTGCGCTCTGAATGCGCGCAAGGGCTTGTCCTGCATTACGATTGCGCGCCAATTATTGGCCCAATTCGACGAATTGCAACGCGGGCATTGTTTCGGCGTGTCCGTGGCCCTTGCCGTCCAGATTTGGCCGCACAATCCGCACAAGCATGAAGCGGCGGCGGCGTTCCAATTTGGCGAATTGCAATGCGGGCATTGTTTCGGCGTCCCTTTGGCGCGCGCCGTCCATGTTTGGCCGCAACGTTTGCAATGGTAGACGGCGGGAACGTTCGCGGCCTGGCCTGGCGCGTCGCCTCGGCATGGCTTCGCCGTCCCCGTCTTCGGGGCGGTGTGCGCGGCGATTTTCGCCGCCGTTGCCTTGCCGTGTGCGTTCGCTTCCATTGCCGTTGCCCTCTTGCCGCGTGACGTTTCCGCCGTCCTGTGCGTCGTCCCTTCTTCCGTCAAGCCGTCGCCGCGTTCCCGTCGGCGTCGACTCCAAGGATCCGCGCCTCTTCTTCCGGCCGCGCGGCGAAATATCGGTCGGCCGCTCTCCGAAGCGCGGCCTCGGCCCAATACGCAAGCGCGGCCGCCGTCGTCTTTTGGTTCGATGTCGCGCGAATGAATGCGGCCGACTTCGCCGAAAGCTCAAGCCGCACGTCGAAAAGTTCGCGACGGTCAAGCCCCCAGCTGATGAAGCGGCGCGGGGCGTCCGGGTTGCGCTTGGCGTTCCGATCCTTTGCCGCCTCGCGCATGGTTCGCGCCATTTCCCTGGCGATCGACTTTTCGCGCGTCCGCGTGTTCGTCGCGGCCTTTCGCGCCGTCGGCTTCTTCGCGGCCGCCTCGACGACGGCGCGCTGCAGCCCATTTTTGGAAGCGGCGCGAACGTCGCGCCCGTTATTTGTCGCGGTCTTTCCCGCCGTGTGTTTCTTGCTCATGGGTTCGACTCCATGGAAAACGCCCTGCGCCACCGGGTCGAACATACCCGCGAAGGGTAAACCGATGGCGCAAGGCGCAAAATGTTTTTTGTATTCGCGGTTCGGGTGTTCGACTTCCCGTTCGGCAATCACCGAAAACGCCACAATGATACCAAATTCCCCGGCGTCGCGCAAGCGCGGCGAGAACGGCCATGCAAGCGCCCCGCGTTCGGGACGGGTCTTTGTTCGTCCCGATGTGCGCGGCGCGCGTGTGGCGCGTCCTGGCTGCATATCCTCACACGTCCGTCGGCTCATAGCTTTGAAAGCTCCCGCGCACGGTCGGCCAAAAGCTCGGCGGCGGCCTTGCGTTCGTCTGCGTCGCCGTTCTTCTCGATTTCGGCAAGGGCGGCGACAAGGGCGGCGCGGCGCGCCTCTCTTTCCGTCGGCGCGGGCGTCTCTACGAAATCGGCCTCGATCACGTCGCCCTGCCCGTGGTTCGCAAGGGCGGCGCGCTTGTGTCCCTCGATAGGGAACGCGGCGAACGCGCGAAGGGTCGCGTCTTCGTCTTCGTGGAAGTAATGGCGGCATTGCTTCGCCGTCGAATGGCCGACGATCTGCTGAACAATGGCGAACGGAATACCCGCGTTCGCCGCCTTGCTTATGAACGTGTGCCGGAAACTGTGCGCCGTGACGACTGAATGGCGACGTTTGCCGACATCCGTCTTGCGGTTCGTCTCAATGCCGCACTTGTTCTTGAAGAAGCGCGTCACCATTTCCGACAGCTTGCCCCGTTTGTATTGTTTGGCCATTTCCGGCATGACATACCCCTCGCGGGCGTTCGGCGGGTATGATTCGAGCATTGCGCGAAGCGGCGGCAATATCGGGATTTTAACGCGCGTCTTGAAGCGGCGCGTCTTCTCTGGCATGATTGAAATAAAGCCCCGCGCCAGGTCGATGTGCCGCCATTCGAGCTTGGCCGCGTCCCCGATCCTCATCCCGGTGTAAAGCAATACCATGAACAGATAATGCAGCGGCGGTATCACCTTCCGCGCCGCCTCGAATATCCGCGCCAATTCCTCGTCGGTTATGTCGCGCCGCTCTGATTCCGGCGCGTCAAGTCTCGGCAAGTGTTCGCGGCCCCAGGGGTTCGTCGTCGCCCTTATCTCGGCGGCGAGTGTCGTCCATATCTGCGAATATGCCGCAAGGAACAAGTTGTAAGTCGCGGGGACGTATTCGCCGCGAATGGACCCGGCGAATTCTGCGGCAATCTCCGGCGTGACGTGGCGAAGCTCCGTCACTTCGGGGTGGTTCTCCGCGATCCACTTCCACAACCGTTCAAACTTGACCTGTATGTGCGAAAGTGTGATTGGCGTCACGCTCTTGCGCTTCGGCGTCCGCTCGTATGCGTTCCAGGCCTCGTCGAAGCGCAACGCCTGCACGCCGTCGGAAAGCTCGGCCTTTTGCTTCTCGATCTCGACAAGCGCCGCGCCGAGTACCGTTTTTTGCATTTCGCGGATTGTCTCGGCGTCTTTGTCGAGCTTCCGCAAGCCGTCTGACGTTTTCACGGTTTCAAGCTTCCGCGCAAGCCATTTCTCGGCGGCCGCGCGGTCCGTTTCGCCCGTGCTTTGGCTTTGCCGCTTGCCGTTCACCATCCAAATTGCAAGCCACTTGTTGCCGCGAAGCTCAAGCCGCCCCGAATGGTTGCCGCGCCTTTGTGTCTGCTTGCTCATGCCGTCCCCCTTTCTCATGCTGCCTTCGTGATGCGGCGATCAACAGGCGCGCGGCGGCGTTCGCTCTCAATGGCGGCGGAGATCCGCGCGGCGGGTGTGTGCTTGGGGGATGTTGCCGCAATAAGTGCGGCGGCGCTTGTGCTTTGTAGCTTCATGGTGTTCGACCTCCATTTGGCTTTGTTGGTTTTTGTCGCGGTCGCTTCCGCGTGTTTCCGCGTGCTTCCGCTTCTTGTTGTTTGTCGGTTGGAATTGTAGCAAAATCCCGCGCCCATTGCAACTGTCTACCACTAAATTTTCAAAAAAATTTTGCGGGTGTGTATGCGCTTCACCCTTGTAAACATTGGGTATTGTCGCAAAATTCGCGCGTAGATTTTGGGCGCGGTTGCGAATTATACCATAAAAGACATACCCACCGCAACGGAGCAAAATACTTAAAAAAGCGCAAATTATAAAAAATTGTGGCTTTGCTTTCCGCGTGTTTCCGCGTCATTTCGCCTATAATTACCACCAAATTACCACTAAACGTTCCGCCGGATGTCTCGCGCCGATCTACCTCCAAAACGTGGCGCGATGTCTTCGCGATGTCTCGGCCGTATTGTGTCGCCGCGAAGTTCTGACGGGGTCTGCGCGGGTCGCGGTCTATTCTCCGCCGTGATTACAGGGTAATGGCGTCGAGCTTCTTCTTGATGTCTTCGAGCTTCTTGGCCGATTCCTGCGCGGCTTTGAGCTTGTCGGCTTCGAGTTGTTGCGCCTTCTTCAACGCGGGGTTGTTGTTCGGGTCCTGGTTGAGGATGAATTCGCGAAGCTTCGCCATTCGCTCCAAGTCGTGCTTGTTCGTGAAGGCGCGGCCGCGTCTCGCGTTCGCCTCCAGGCGGGCGAGTTCCTGCTGCGCGTGGTCGATCACGTTCTTCTGCCGGATGTCGGCCTTCCGCTGGTCGTTTGCGAGTTCGCGTTCGCCGCGTTGCCACTCTCCAAAGGTCTTGCCGCCCCTTGCGCGCTTGGCGTTCTCTTCGAGCTTGGCGGCTTCTTCCATGGCCTTCTTGTGTTCTTTTTCAAGCTGCGCCATGCGCGCGTCGTGTAGCTTCTTGATTACGTCCATTTGTTGCTTCAGCTCTTCTTTGGCGGCCCTCTCCGCCTCTTTCCGGGCCAGGCGCTCTTTGATTTTTGCCTCGCCTTCTGCCAACTGTTCCGCGATTCGCTTCTTTTCCTCGGCGGCGCGTTCCTCGGCCTTCACCTCCGCTTTTGCGCGTTCCTCGGCGTTGCGCTTCGCGATGGTGGTCTTCTTCTCTTCCGCCTTCTTCGCTTCCTCGACGCGGCGTTCCGCAACCTCTCTGCCGGAATCATCCCACGCCGACAAAGCCGCTCTTTCTGCGTCTGAAAACGAGCCGCCCCCGGCGAGTGTGCCGACATACGAGCCGACGGCCGACCCTATTTGCTCGTACGTGTCTTGTAGCCAGTGATAAGCGTCTACAAGCTTTTGCGCCCATCCGATCGCGGTCTTCACGCCTTCGACAACCTTGCGGAGTGCCGCGCCCGCCTTCTCTGCCCACGCCTCAAGGGTTCCGTTTTCCTCGAGATCCTTTGCGGCTTCCAGCATTTTGCCGATACCGTCCTTTGCCGTCTCTTGAAACGCCTGGCCAAACGTGCGAACAATGTTGTCCCACCGCGTCTTTATGGCCGTGATAAGTCCCTCGCCCGTTCCCTCTGCCTCGGCCATGGCGCCTTTGTATTTTCCAAGGGCCTTTTCAACCTCTGCCCAAATAACGGCATTGTCCGCGCCCGATTCCTGCAAGTCTTGAAGATGTCGCGCAACTTCGGGCGTGATAACGCCCATGCTACGCAACTGCGTGACGGCGCGGCCCAACGGTTCGCCGTCTCGTATCATGGCGTAAAGACGGCCGACGGCTTCGCCCATTTCGTCAACGGGCCGCCCCGTCGCGGCTGCGGCGTCGCCGATTAGCTCGAGAGACTGTTTGTAGCCAAGCGCCCCGTCCGTCATTACCATGAGCGAACGCGAAGCGGCCGCGAATTCGTCCAGGGAAAACGGCGGCGTGTCGCCCAGGGCCTTTAAGTCGGCCATGTGTTGCTTCGCCTTGTCGATGTCCCCAATAAGCGTCTTGAATTGCCGCGTCTGCGTCTCAAACTTGAACGCCTTGCCAAGCATGGCCGAAACGCCGCGCCACGCCGTGCGGATTGCCGCAACGCCCATATCCCACGCCGCTTTGATGTCGGCCCAATGCCTGTGGTTGGCCTTCGCCGCGTCGCCCATAGACTTGGCGACTGATTTCCCCATCTTCTCGACCTGGTCTTTCGTCGCCTCGATTCCGGCGGCGTTGAGTGCGGAAGTGATGGAGATTCTGATTTGCTTGGATGTAGACATGGCGCGTCCTCTCTCTTGAGCTTTGGTGGTTGTGCGTCGCCTGGCTTTGTCTCTCTACCATTTGCGGCCCCGTTAAATGCTGACGGGACCCGCGCGGCCGCGCTCAATTCTCAGCGGCCCCCACTACTTCGCTTTCGCCGTTCGACGGCTTGCCGATCATTTCGCGCGCGGCCCTGTAAAGCGCCAGGGCTGATTCTATCTCACCCGGCGCGGCCTTCGTCCGCCTGTAAAGCGCCAGGGCCGCCACGATCTCGTCACGGTCGGCTTCGCTCACGCATATTGCGCGAATTACCCCGCCTTCGTGGACCGTGTAGGCCTTCGCGACTTCAAGCTTGGCGCGCTTCTCCCCCGGCTTGGCGGCTTCGGTTGCTTCTTTGTCCTGTGGTTCGTCCATGTCCTGGTTCCTTTCGAGTTGGTTGTCTAGTGATTGCGCGCCGTGCCATGCGGCAAGGCGAAACACAATGCGCGGCCGCGCTCGGCGCTTGTGCCTCTCGGCCGTCTCGATTGCGCCCGGCGGCTGCGTCTCGGCGGCTGCGTCTTCCTCGACGGGTTCAAGCTGCGCGGCGCGAAGTCTCGGTGGCCTCGGTTGCGGCGGCAATGGTTCGATCTTGAAGTCCGGAACGGCTTGCGCGCGCTTGGCCGGAATGTGTCGTGGATTTGCGGCGGCCCATGCCTCGACGGACGCGCGGGTAAAACCGCAAGCGATTGTCCGCTCCGCGTCCGCGTAGACGCGCTCGATGTCCCCGCGCCGACATATCCCGGTCACGGACAGTTCGCGCACGCCCATTAGCGCGGCGGCTTCCTTCCGTGAAACGCGCTCCGCGCCGACGATCTTCCCGCCGCGCGTGTAGTAGACCCCGCCGCCGGCTGCTATGGCCGCGCGTTCGGCCGCGCACGCCTCGACGGACGCGCGAAGATAGCCGACGGCGTGGCGGCGCTTCGCGTCGGCGTAGACGCGCTCGATCTTCCCCGCGTTCGCCCATGCCGCCATTCGGCTCTTCGTCCGTCCAAACGTCGCGCAGGCCTCTTCGCCGGAAACGCGCTCCGCGCCGTAAACCTTCCGCCCGTCCTGGGCGTAGAATATGCCGCCGTTCTCCGTCCGCTCTTTCCGCTCCGCCTCTTCCGCCGCCGCCTTCTCGATCACGGCCGCGCGGCGCAGTTCCTGTTTCTTCGCGTATGTCTCCAAACTTTGGCGCGTCACGCCGTAGGCCCTGCGCTGCCCGTCGCGGTAGACGCCGACAAGCTTCCCCTCTTTGACGTATTGCGGCACAACCCGCCGCTTGACGTTCAAACGTTCGGCGGCTTCTTCGTATGTCGCGACGAAACGGGCAACTCGCCGCGCCTTGGCTTCGCGCTTCTCCGCGATCTCCGCCGCCGTCGTCCGTTTGTAGCCCTTCGTCGTCCGCGTGTATCTCTCCCCTGCGCCTGGAAGTATCGCCTTCAATGTCGGCGCGAACGGCGCGAACGCTGCGGCGATCCCGGCCGCGTATTCCTTCGCGGCGCGCGCGTCGTCAAGCTGCGCGGCGAGTTTGTCGCAAGGGCCGCCGCTTGCGAACGTCCCCGCCAACTTGTCCGCGACTTCCTGCGGCGTGTTTCCTTGCATAAACAAAAGGGCGGCGGCCGCGTCGATGTCGGCCAATTCAACAATGCGGGTGGCGAGTGTCTGCAACGGCGAGAGAATAGCCGCGTCCGTCATGCCTCGGCCCTCTTTCTTCCCCCATGGCCGTGTCGCCATGCTTGAACGGCGGCAAGTTCTGGAATTTTACGGCATAGCGCGTGCCACTTCGCCTGGACCGTTGCCCGGCCGATTTTGAAGGCCTCGCCGGAATAGTAGCTTCGCACGTCTTCGGCCGCGTCGCGAACGGCCTTCGCAATGTGTCGGCAGCGTCCGTGCCTTGCCATGTGTAGTGCCGCGATGAATTGAAGCACGTCAAGCCCCGCAACGGTCGCGAGAAGCTTCCGAAGCGCGTCTTCGTCTTCGTCGGGTAGGTTCGTCGCCTTCGCGCTCGGCGCGTAGTTCGCGGCGATTTGCATTTCGCTTCGGTTGTGGGGCGTGTGCGCGATCCTTATGTCGTCCTGGCTCACGCGGCGACAAGTGAAACAGGCGCGGCTTGGCCCCACCTTGCAATTATGGCAAGCGATTACCCCGAAGTTCATCTTCTGAAATGCGCCGGAAAGCGAAAAGGCGCGGCCGCACAATTTGGAATGTGGGGTCGCGCCTGTTGCGTTCGCGGGTTGTGTATGCCCGTCGCCGTCAATGCGAGAGAATAAGCGCGGCCGCCGTCGTCGCGGCCCCTATTGAGCCGACGCCGACCTTGATTTCGCCGGGCAAGTATTCGCCGGGGAACGTGACGCGGTAGACGCCCGCGTTCGTCGCCGTGAAAGTCTGCGCGGCGTAAATCGTCCACCCACCCTCGGCCCTGTTCGTCGCCCATAACGTCACGTCAAGCGCGGTGCGGCTTGCGTCTCCCGTCGCGGCGACGATTACCTCGCCCCGCCCCTTCAAGCCGTGAACGGCCAGGGCGATCTCGTTCGTCGTCCCCGCTGAAACGATCTGCGGCGCAAGCGCGGGTACTGCGCGCGCCGTCTGAAAGTCAAGCGCGGCGCAAGCGGCGAACGCAAGCGCAATCGCGGCAATTGCAAGAAATCCCTTTTTCATGTCTGCCCCCTTGCGTGTTTATAGTTTGATTTCCTGTTGATAGATTGGCTTGCGCGCCCATGCCATGACCCAGGGGAAGAGTACGTCCCGTTGGAAACATGAGCGCGCAAGCCCAAAGAAATCACGCAAGGATCGTGCCGACTGCGAACGCCTCCGGATAGCGCACAAGGACGTCGACGTCCTTGAACGCGACAAGGCGAAGCGCGCCCTTCGTCGAAAGCGAGTAGGGATCCACGGTCAGATCGATACCGTCGCCCCATCCGCCGATCATGAGCTGGCTCCAATCGCCAAGGATGAGCTTCTTCGCGGGGGCGAGATTGCTCTGAATGAGCGGATATTCCTCGGCCTTGCCGTCCTCGTAGAGATAGCGGCCAGGCGTGACGGCTCCGACGTTCTCGTCCCCTGCGACATTCTTCACAAGCTGCGCGTCGATTGTGCGCGCAAGGCACGCCTTCACCCGCGCGGAGGCGATCCAGGCGAGATTGTCCGCGTCCACGTTCGCGTCGTCAATCGCGGCCATGAATTCCACCAGGTCGGCATGGGTCGGGCTGCCGGGCGTGATGTTCTCAACCTCGGTAATGCCGGGCGTGTTGAGAAGTCCAAGCGGCTGCCCGCTCGATCCCGTCCCGGCAAGTCCGGCGCGGTCAATCTCACGCGCGATCGCGCCAAGAATAAGGTCGCCAATGAGCTGCTGAACGGCGAGAGGCGACTGCAGGCAAAGTTTCCGCGTCAAGTCAACGCGCGCGGCCACGGTATGCGGCGTTCCCGTCACCTGGGAGAAGGCGGGCGAAGACTGCTGCGCGTCGCCATTCTCGGCCGTCACCCAATAGGCGGAAACGTTGCCGCCCTTCGGGATCGCGATGTCGCCGCGAAGTCCGTCCAGGAAGCGGACGCCCGCGCGCTTCAAAACAAGGCGGCCGACAAGCGGGGAGATGTATTCGTCCGCCATGAGGTCGGTGGCGATAAGGGCCGCGCCGTTCCCGGTAATCTGGCCGTCGACGTTCGTCTTCCCCGTCATGCTACGCACAAGCGCGCAATACGGGACGTGGTAGACGCCGTTGTTGCTCGTCGTCGCGCCGCGCGCCACCATCTCCTGCGAAATCTCGGTCTCGTAGCCGATGTCGACGGATTCGCCCATCATGGCCCGGATGAGGTTGCAGATGTTGTAGTTCTTGCGGATTTCCTCGCGCTCGGCCGCGTCAAACGTCGGCGCGAACGTTCCCTTCTTCGTTTTCTCGTTCATGGTCTTTTTTCCTTTTCGGGTTTGCGCCGTTCGGCGTCCATGCGCTTCACATGGTCGCCCCCCGGCTTGTTGATTTTGTGGAGCTCACGCGCGGGACGCGATTCGGGTTGCCCGAAAAGGACGCGCGACAACAAGCCGTTCCACCATTTCCCCGTTTCGCGGCCGCGCGATCGCTCCACCATTTGCGTTTGCGTCAAGTTTCGGCCGGACGCGGGGGCGCTTCGCCCTGGGTCACGTTCCGCGCCGTGCAGACGCGCTTGACGGCTTCCTGGTCGCGTGGCGGCGGCTCAATCCCGCGCATGACGACGTAGAGGCGGACGGCGTGGGCAAGTGTGCGGCCTATGGGGTCGCCGTCATGCTCGGCAACGGCGCACAAGCCGTTAAACTCCCAATTTTTCACCCATGCCTCGAACGTGCGCTGGATCTCGCCGTCTCTTGACGCAACCGAAATGGCGCAGCGCGTGTTGAGCTTTACAAGCGCGCGGTCGCGCGGCTCCACAAGTTCGCGCCGCTCCAGGTATTCGCGGACGGCTTCGCGCAATATCGCGTCCATTGGCTTGTGGTCGGCCACGGCCGCCATTAAAACGCCGTCCCATATCGCCCTGCGGAAACTCACGAAAAAGCGGGGACAGTTTCGCGGCGCGGTGTGCGATTCCTCCCGCATACATTCAATGCGCGGCGGGTTTGGCGGGTATTTTCCGTTCATGCGTTGCGCTCCCTTCCCTCGATCGCCGCATGGCGCGGCGTGACAAGGCGCGTATCATATCCGGCGGCGGCGCGGCCGTCGTCTGGCTTTCCATCCGGCTTGCGTGTCGCCGCGTTGATCGCGGGACGTTCCTCGCGGGTGTCATACCCGGCGGGGCGGTCTTGGTCTTTGCTCATGTTTGGTTCCTTTCCTGTTATTCCATGGCCGACATTGGCCTGGGGTAAATTTCTGCAATCGGTCCGCGTGGGGATGTGGGGACGCGAAAAACGTGCGGCACCTCGCCCTTTGGGCGTCCCG
>Ga0310786_10008653_pt1 | contig 13027 bp, 8 predicted proteins | sample AusTroGonzalo_MG_FD_203881 | JGI IMG/M metagenome (GOLD analysis project Ga0310786, IMG submission 203881) | Bovine rumen microbial communities from tropical cattle in Woodstock, Queensland, Australia - Gonzalo_03 (v2) (version 2) | ecosystem: Host-associated > Mammals > Digestive system >... | reverse complement strand
GAACAGGCCGCCCAGCATCTGGATTACCAGGGCGACGACGGTCCCGACCATGCCCTCCAGCATGGCGGAGGCAAAGGAGATCAGCAGGAACAGCAGCACAAAGCTGAGCAGCAGGGTCATCAGCACCATCCGGCGGCCCTTCATCATTTCCCGGCTGCGGCGTGCGCAGGAGAGCACCCGCTCTCCGGGCTCATCCGCCAGGATGAAATCTGCCTGGGCGTAATACAGGTAGCCCATGATGCCGAGCACCATCATGACCATCATACCGAAATACATCAGGTTCATGCTCCAGGCAGCTGCGCCGGCCAGCTCTGCGCCTGTCTTGCCCCTGGCGTTCAGGGTGGGAATCAGCGACAGCAGGGAAACCGCCAGGCCAGGCAGCGTCCACAGGAAGATCTTCCATACGAGGAACAGCCGCAGCCCGATGCCCTTATGCAGGATCTTCAGGCGGCTGAAGACGGCGGAAACCGGTTCCTCCTGTCCGCGGATCCGGTCCAGCATCCAGTGGTTCATGCCCATGGAAAGCGCCGGCGTGACCAGCCAGACCAACACCGTGAGACCGGTGGTTACCAGAATCCCGGTTTCCGAGAACAGCTTCATGATGTCGTCCTGCAGCGAATTCATGGCAATCTGGCTGGAATAGGCGCGGATCATGAGCTCCTGGGCCCGGGCCAGCGGGTCGTTATGGGTGAAGGCGGCCACGCCCTGCACCAGCAGGGAAGGCAGGTTCACGATCAGCGCGATCAGCAGCGCGGTCTGCCAGTGCTGTTTAAGCGCTGCGCGGGCTTTGGCCTTGAAGGCGGCGGAAAAAAACATGTTGCAGTCTCCTTCATACAAAAAAGGGGGACGCCGCGCGCGGCATCCCTCCCGGAAGTACAGGTCAGTTCTTCAGGGCGCCCAGGTCTTCCTTGATCCCGGCATCCTTGATCCACTGCTCGAGGACTTCGGTATACACGGTATCCTGCTTGGTGCTCAGCACGCCGCTCTTCACGGTTTCCTTGACGGATTCGTAATCCGCGGGGCCTTCGGTTTCGTCGCTGACGTACTTGATGATGTAGTAGCCGTAGGCTTCACCCTTCACCTTGCCGGAAACGTCGCCCACGGACTTGAGGGCCATGGCGGCATCCACAAAGGCGGAGTCGAAAGAAGCCAGGCCTTCGCAGATGGCGTAGCCCTTCTCCGCGTTCGGGGCACCGGCCTGCAGGCCGGGATCCTCGTTCTTTTCTTCCATGAGCTTGTCCCAGCTGTCGGGGTTTTCGGCCAGGGCGGCCAGGATGGCGTCGGCATCTTCGTCCAGGTTGGCGAAGCCGGTGTTCCGGGCTTCTTCCAGTGCCTTTTTGGCGGCTTCGAGATCCGCATTCGCGGCATCCAGGTCCGCCTGGGCGGTGGCCTTCTCCTCTTCGGAGGCGTCCGCGTTGTCCAGGATCTTCTGGGCATCGGAAATCTTTTTGTTGATTTCGGTCACCTTGGACTGGGCTTCGTCAATCGCGGTCTGGTCGTCCGCCTTGTACTTGAGCAGGATCTGCTTCACGCGGCGGATGCCGGCGGGGGTGTAGTACAGGGTGGTGGCGGAGGTGCTGTTGTTCGCGGAAACCCAGGAAGAGGGGTTATCCTTGTACTTTTCCTCATCGGCGGCCACCTTGGCGTCGTATTCGGCCTTGATTTCGTCTTCCGAAACGGTAACGTCCTTCACGGCGTATTCTTTCACCTTTTTGTCCACAAGGGTGTCCTGGGCAGCTTTTTCATAACTCTCGTAGGAGACACCCAGAGCGTCCAGTCCCTTCTGAACGGCGGCATCCAGCTCTTCGCCTTCCAGGTTCCGCTCGTCTTCGCTCAGCATGTAGAGCTTCACATAGGTTTTGGCGTATTCGAAACTGTCGTCCGCGTCTTTCTTCGCTTCGGCGAGATCTTCCTCGGTCAGCTGGTCGAGGCCCAGCTCCGCAGCCTTGGCACGGATGGTCATATCCTGCTTCAGGTTCTTGATCGCGGTTTCCTGCGCGGAAGCGATCACGGAAGCGTTGGTGATATCCAGCTCGGTGCCGTAGGTGTTGTAGGTGCTCTGGTACATCTGGTACAGCACGTCATCCACGTAGGTCTGCACCTGCGCCTTGGTATATTCTTTGTCGCCCAGCTTCAGGATCACGGTTGCCGCGTCCACCGCCGCATCCTTCTTGATGAGGGCGCAGGAGGACAGCAGCAGGGTCATCACCAGCAGCATGGCGAGTAAAGCTTTCTTCTTCATGGGAATCTCTCCGTTCGTAAAGTATTGGAACACTTTTGCCATTATATCAAACACGCGGGGGAAGGGCAAGGGAAAAATCAGCCCGTCAGTCCTGCGCGAGATAATCGTAATACTCCTGGCGGGCTTCATTCATGTCCGCCTCGTGATCCCCGCCGGGGGCGTATACCGCGTTGATGGCGGCGATTTCCGCTTCCCGGAGCGGGGGCGTGCAGTATTCACAGCGCTGCAGTTTCGCAAAGTCGCCCGTATCCAGCTCGGAATAGGAGAAGGCGGTAAAGGTGATGCCTTTCTTTGTGCTGCTGCAGTGGTCCTGGCTGTGGTAATACTGGCCCTTGTTGGGATTGTAATACAACTGGGTGTCCGGATCCGGAACGGGAATCTGGCGGCCCTGCCAGTCCTCCCAGATCACAATCTTGACTTTGCCCTTCAGGCTGTTCTTCTTGATGAAATTGTAGATCCATGCCATGTTGATGCCATCGGGATTGGAAAGGCGCTGCACCCGGATGCAGCCGTGGCTCCGCTTGGTTCCCAGGTTCTTTTCCCGCTGGGCGTAGACCTTCTTGCCGTCCCGTTTGTCCACCTGGTGGGGGACTTCGTGGATTTCATCCCCGGAATTGAAGCGCATGGCGTAGTCGCAGATCAGGTTATCACTGGTCAGGGCGCCGGTCATATGGATGATCAGGAATTCGCCGGAGCGGGTCTCGTTATAGGGCTGGAGCTTTTTGCTGTCCTTCTGGTCGATCAGGCCGGTGGAGCACAGCAGCTCGGCCACCATCTTTCCCTGCTGGAACACATAGAGGCGTTGGGTCAGCTTGTCCACCACCAGGGCGATCTTGTCCGTGGGCTGGACCTGCTTCAGGTATTTGCTTTCCACATAGCCGTGGACCAGGATGTTCCAGGCCTTGATTTTCGTGGCGGGCTTGGAGGCGAAGGAGCTGGAGTAGCATTCCACCAGCGCCCAGCCGTTATCCAGCTGCTCGATGACCCGCAGGCCCTGGGACAGGTTGGTGATTTCCCCGACGATCTTGGAACTCTTGTCAGGCTCCCGGTACATGTAGATATTCAGCTTGGTGAGCTGGGAGGCGTTTTTTCCCTTGACGTTGCCCAGGTCCAGCACGGTGATGGGCTCCATCAGCATGTTCCAGACGGCTTCCTCATCCCGGATGTCCATGGGCGTGTTCCAGTAGGCGGAACCCTGTCCCTCCTGGTACGGGCTGCCGTGGGAAGGGGTAAAAACTTCTTCCTGCTCCCGGACAACTTCCGGCTCCTCAGGGACGGAGCCATCCCCATCGTCCAGGACGATTTCCTCAATCTCCGGCGCAGCGTCCTCCCCAAAGGCGGCGGGGACGGCGGAGAAGAGCAGGAGGATAGCGGCGAAAAGCGCCGCGGCACAACGGAATCTGATCATGGATGAACTCCTTTATTTTGGCATTCAGCGCTGCGGAACGCAGCACCCTTTATTATATATCCGGAGGGGAATGAATTCAACCCGGCCGCGGGGAAATAAAAACACCCGCCGGAGCGGGTGAAAACGGAGAAGAATTGCAATTTTATTCGTCCTCCCAGAGGACCAGGTCGGAAAGGTCCGGCAGCGTCGCCTGCACGGGGCAGAGGTCAAACGCGTTGGGGGCCACATAGGTCAGGGAATCCGGCAGGTCCACTTCCTCCAGCATCACGCAGCTGTAGAAAGCCCGGTCACCGATGGTGGTGACCTTACCCGGGATCTCGATGGAGGTCAGGTTCCGGCAGGCCAGGAAGGCCTGGTCGCCGATGGCTGTGATCCGGGAGGGAAGCTCCAGCTCGGAGAAGGCGCAGCCGTAGAAAAGGCCGGGGTTGATCGTGTTCAGCATGGTGGGGAGGGTCAGCTCCTCCAGGGCAACGCAGCCGTAGAAGGCATAGGAGCCGATATAGAAGCAGGAATCGGGAAGCTCCAGGGAGGTGAGCCCGCTGCAGCCGCGGAACGCGTTGCTGCCGATGTAGCTTACATCCTCCGGAATTTCAATTTCTTTCAGTTCGATACAATCCTGGAAGGCGCCGCCGCCGATATAGGTCACATCTTCCGGAATTTCGATTTCCACCAGGTTCTTGCAGCCGGCAAAGGTGTTCTGCCCGATGGAGGAGATGCCTTCCGGCAGCTCGATGGAGGTCAGGCTGGAACAGTCGCAGAAAGCCCGGTCGCCGATGCTGGTCGCATCCTCGGGAAGGATCAGCTCCGACAGGCTCCGGCAGCCTTCAAAGGCGCTGATGCCGATTTCCGTAACGGTATCGGGGCAGCGGATGGAGGTCAGGTTGCTGCAGCCGTTGAATGCGCCGTCCCCCAGGTAGGAAATGCTGTCCGGCAGGTTGATGCTCTTGAGCCGGTTGCACTGGTAGAACGCTTTTTTACCGATGGAGGTGACGCTGTCCGGCAGGGTCAGCTCGGAAAGGCCGTCGCAGGTGTAGAAGGCGGAAGCGCCGATGATGCGCGTCCCTTCCGGCACCTCATAGGGGCCCTGCAGCTGCATGGAATAGTAAATCAGCCGCTGATCGGGCCTGCTGAAAAGTACGCCGTTCTCCATGTAAAGAAGGGCATGCTCTTTGGAAAGATCGATATCCGACAGGCTGGCGCAGCCGGCGAAGGGATTCCGCCCGATCCGCTTGACCGCATCGGGAATGTTGATCCACATCAGGTTGCCGCAGGCCATGAAAGCGGAATCGCTGATCTCTTTGATGGATTCCGGCAGCGTTACATACATCAGGGAATTCTTGCTCTTGAAGGCTTCCGGTCCGATGGTGGTGACCAGAACCCCGTCCAGCTCCGAAGGGATGAACAGATCTTCATGGTCGCCTTTGTAGCGGGTGATCATGGCGGTTCCGTCCGCCTGGATGCGGTAGAGGTAATCGCCGCTCTTCAGGTCTGCATCGCCTTCCGCCCCGGCGGAAAAAAGGCACAGAAATACCAGAACCAATGCCAGCAAACCGGCCGGGATTCGTTTCATTTCTGTGTCACCTCGCTTATTCTGTCTCCTTATCATATCGCCTTTTGCCCGATGCGTCAAATGATTTTTTGTGTGGAAATCATTGAAAAAGTATGATATACTTCCTCTGTTAAGAGTGATACAATCTGAAAGACAACTGTCCCGCTTCCTTTCCGGGAGCGGCGGCATGGACTACGGAGAGGGGACCGTCCGATGAAAAACAACCGAGCCGCCCTGCGGCGGGGATCCGTGAGAGCCTTCTGCATCCTGGCTGCAGCCCTGATGCTGTGTGTGTGTACCGGTGCATTTGCGGTGGATGACAGCGAACTGGTCCTGATTACACCGGAACTGATCCTTGCGCGGGATGCCGCGGTGCGGATGAACCTCAAGGGCCCGGACGGGAACACGCTGCAGGTGCGCAGCAGCCCCAACACGCCGGGACGCGGCAATGCGGATGCGGAGGGGAAGGCGCCGGAATACATCGGCGAGATCGGCTTTGCGGCGCTGCCGAACGATCCGGAAATGAGCAAGTTCTCCGTCTTTGACAAGGCCTACTGGGTGGTGCCGGAGTATGAGCTCCGGGATGGGAACCTGGTGCAGACCGGGTCCATCCCCCACAAAACGCCCCTGGTGGTGACGGAACAGAAGCTGGAGCCGGACGGAAACGGCAACTACACCGGCCTGCTGCGGGTGGTCCGGCTGGACGTGGCCCGGGAGTGCGTGATCGACGCGTCCTGCTTCGTGACCCTGCCGTACTGGTCCCTGCCGATCCGGGAAGTTTCGGAATACGGCTGCTGCATCGCCGTCTACCGGGAGACTCCCGGTGAAGGCCCCCGGGATGAGAACGGGAACGCCTTTGTGATCCGGGACGGCACCCGGGTGCTGATTCCCTTCGACAACGGGGAAAGCACAAAAAGCCTTTCGGACGCGGTGCTGAACGTCCAGGGCGTGGTGTTCCGGGAGGCGGAGGACGGGACGGTGGCTCCCGTGAATGTCTGCTTCCGGGAAGCGGACCTGATCCTGAATTACTGATGAGCGGTTGATGATCTGATAAAAGACAGGTATTGAACCTGGAGGATGTGGCGAAATGACAAAGAAACACCTGTGGATCGCACTGGCGGTTCTGCTGGCGCTGCTGGCAGCCGTCTCCTTTTCCAGCGCTGAAACGAAGAAATACGGTTCCTACGAGCTGGAAATCATCGATGAGGATGCCAACACGGTCCGGATCACCAAGTGGTCCGTGCCCAGCAGCCTGAAGAATGAGGAAACCATCGACCTGACGATCGAAGCCGAAATGGACGGCTACACGGTCGTGGAGATCGGCGACAGCGCGTTCAACAAAAAGGAGCAGCTACATTCCGTCATCATTCCGGAAGGCATCGTTTCCATCGGTGTCAACGCTTTCAGCAACTGCGACGGGATTGTGCAGATCCGGTTCCCGAAGTCCCTGGAATCCATCGGGACCAAGGCGTTTTCCAACTGCAAGAAGCTGACCAAGCTGAAGATCCCCGGAACCATCCAGAAGTTCGGGGACAACCCCTTTGCCCGGTGCGACAACCTGAAGGAAATCGTGCTGGACGGCGATTCCGACCTTTTCGAGTTCCGCGACGGCATGCTGATCAGCAAGGAAGACCACAAGCTGATCGCCTACATGCAGGAATCCCACGGCAGCGCCTTCGCCGTGCCGGATGACATCAAAATCATCGGACGGGACGCCTTCTGGGAATGCCAGGAGCTGGAGAGCGTTACCCTGCCGGAAGGCCTGGAGATCATTGGTGAAAGCGCGTTCAACTCCTGCACGGCCATCCTGAGCGTGGAGCTCCCGGCCAGCGTGCACACGATAGAAAACAAATCCTTTGCCAACTGCACGGCGCTGACGGAGTTCATTATTCCGGACAGCCTGATCGATGTGAAGGGCAATCCCTTCGTGGGCTGCAAGAACCTGGCGGAGATCGTGCTCAGCGAACAGCATCCCACCCTGATGATCCGGGACGGCGTGCTGATGGACAAGCGGACCCTGACGCTTCTGTGCTATCCCTGGATCCGGTCGGATCTGGAATACCGGGCGCCGGAAGGCACGCTGGCCATCGGAATGAGCGCCTTCGAATCCACCGGCAAACAGCGGGACGCCGGCGCGGACAAGCTGCGTATCGTCCTGCCGGATACGGTGACGGCCATCGGAAGCTATGCCTTCAACGACTGCCAGATGTCGGAGATCCAGCTGCCGGCGAACCTGACGCAGATCGGGGACCACGCCTTTGAATACTGCTACTTCCTCACGGAGATCACGCTGCCGGACAGCCTGGAGGAGATCCCGACAGCTGCGTTCGACTTCTGCACGGTGCTGAGTGAGATTCATTTCCCGCAGTCGCTGAAATCCATCGGGGAGCACGCCTTCTCCGGCTGCAGCAAGCTGAACCAGCCGGAACTGCCGGATTCCCTGGAGAAAATCGGCAGCCGGGCCTTTGAAAACTGCGAAGCCATGGAGAGCATCCGGATCCCGGATTCCGTGACGGAGATGGGCGCCGCGGTGTTCAACGGCTGCACGAACCTGCAGGAAGTGCACCTGCCGGCCCGGATGCGCGTGCTTCCCAGCATGACCTTCCGCTACTGCAGCAGCCTGAAGACGCTGGAGCTGCCGGATACGCTGCTGGCGGTTTCCGATATGGCCTTTGTGGGCTGCAGCTCCCTGGAGATGCTGGAGATCCCGGCAAAGACAACCCGTATCAGCAACAACGCCTTCCAGGACTGCAGGAACCTGAAAGAAATTGTGATGCCGGCCAGCCTGCAGTCCCTGGGCGAACAGGCCTTCCTGAACTGCACCGGCCTCACGGGCATTGCGGTGCCCAACGGGACGACCCGGATCGGCAAGAAAGCCTTCCAGGGCTGCACGAACCTGACCAACGTGGTGATTCCCGAGACCGTGGAGCGGATCGAATCCCTGATCTTTATGGACTGCAGCCTGGATATGAGGGTCTGGGTGGAAAAGGGAAGCAAGGCGGAGGAATGGTGCCGGGAGAACGGATATTCCATCGTGTATATGGACGGATCCGTTCCGCCGGACCAGGAGGATTTCTGATTCCGAACACCATCGCAGAGGAGCAGATTTTCCATGGAAGAGAAGAAAGAGAGCCGGATACGGGAAATCAAGGAAAAAATACTGGAAGTGCTCGAAGGCGGGCTGCGGGGGAATACCGCAGCCCGGATTTTCAGCTGGACGCTGATTATCCTGATCATCCTCAGCGTTTTTTTCCTGATCGTCGAGGACAGGGAGGAGTTCGAGCCCTATGTCGAAACCTTTGAGGTTATCGAAACCGTCACCATCGGTATTTTCACCATGGAGCTGGTTCTCGGATTCTGGACGGCGGATGTCCGGTTCGAAGGCGATCCCCACCCGCGCCTGCGGTATGCCACGAGCTTCATGACCATCGTGCAGTTCCTGGCGATCCTGCCGTTTTACATGGGACTGGTCCTGAACGACATAGCCGATTACTGGAAATTCGCGGAGTATTTCCAGCTGCTGAAGCTGCTGCACCTGCTGAAGATCGGTGAGCTTGGGGTCCATGCCTACAAGGAACGGAAAGAAGAAAAACACAATGAAAAAAGCAGTGAAGATGATTCACTGCCTTCGGAATAAACGTAAGAAGAACTGAACGACGCTTTACGCGAGGGCCTGCGCCAGATCGGCGATCAGGTCCTCTTTGCTTTCCAGGCCCACGCTGAGGCGCACCAGGTCCGGCGAGACGCCGGCAGCCAGCAGTTCCTCATCGTTCATCTGCCGGTGGGTGGCGCTGGCGGGATGGAGGCAGCAGGAGCGGGCATCCGCCACATGGGTTTCGATGGCGGCGATCTTCAGCTTTTTCATGAAGGCTTCCGCCGCTTTCCGGCCGCCCTTGACGCCGAAGGAGACGACGCCGCAGGAGCCGTTCGGCAGGTACTTCTGCGCCCGGGTATAGTACTTGTCGCCGGGGAGGCCGCAGTAGCTGACCCAGGCAACCTTGTCGCTGGCGGCAAGGAATTCCGCCACGGCCTGGGCGTTCTCGCAGTGGCGCTTCATGCGGACATGCAGGCTTTCCAGCCCCAGGTTCAGCAGGAAGGCACTCTGGGGGCTCTGGACGGAACCGAAGTCCCGCATCAGCTGGCTGGTGGCCTTGGTGATGAAAGCACCGGCCAGGCCGAACTTCTCGGCGTAGATGATGCCGTGGTAGCTTTCGTCGGGGGTGGTGAGGCCGGGAAATTTCTCCGGGTTGGCCAGCCAGTCAAACTTGCCGCTGTCCACGATGCAGCCGCCTACGGCGCTGCCGTGGCCGTCCATATACTTGGTGGTGGAATGGGTGACGATATCGGCACCCCATTCGATGGGACGGCAGTTGACGGGGGTGGCGAAGGTATTGTCTACAATCAGCGGAACGCCGTGCTTATGCGCGGCTTTGGCAAACATCTCAATGTCCAGTACGCACAGGGCCGGATTGGCAATGGTTTCGCCGAAGACGGCCTTCGTGTTCGGCCGGAAGGCTGCATCCAGTTCCTCCGCCGTGCAGTCCGGGGAGACGAAGGTGAAATCGATACCCATCTTCTTCATGGTGACGGCGAAGAGGTTGTAGGTGCCGCCGTAGATGGCGGAGCAGGCCACCACATGGTCGCCCACGTTGGCGATATTGAATACTGCGTAGAAATTGGCGGCCTGGCCGGAACCGGTCAGCATGGCGGCGGTGCCGCCCTCCAGGGCGCAGATTTTCGCGGCGACGGTGTCGCAGGTGGGATTCTGCAGGCGGGAATAGAAATATCCGGAGGCCTCCAGGTCAAACAGCTTGCCCATATCCTCGCTGGTGTCGTACTTGAAGGTGGTGGACTGGATGATCGGGACCTGGCGGGGTTCGCCATTCTTCGGGGTGTAGCCGCCCTGGACGCAGAGGGTTTCAATGCCTGGCATAGGAGATTCCTTCTTTCGTGTGTTATTCATAACTGCCGGAGGGCAGTTCGTCCTCATCAATGTCTTCCGGGATAATGAAATCGTTGTCCTGCGGGGGCAGGTCGCCGGAATCCGCAAAGGGGATATAGGCGCTGCCGGAGTTGAACATCTCGTAAATCACTTCATAGTGCGGGTCCTTGACGCCGGTGGCCGGATCCTCGCGCCAGCCGTTGTCCGTGGGCTGGCCCAGGTATTCGATCCGGGTATTGGGAAGGGCTTCCTCCAGCTCCTGCCGCTCCGCCGCCGTCAGCTCCATCTTTTCCATCTTGCCGCGGCACATGCCGGAGATCCAGAGCCTCTTCAGCCACTTCATCTCCTTCAGGGGACGCCAGTCCTTCACCGCGTTGTTGGCCAGGTTCAGGTCCATGAGGTTCGTCAGCTTCGTGAGGGGGGAGATGTCGGTAATGCCGCAGGAGAAAAGCTCCAGGTATTCCAGCTCCTTCATCTCTCCGACGACTTCAATATTCTTCAGGCGGTTGTTGTCCCCCAGGATCAGCACCCGCAGGTCGGGCATGTTCAGCAGGAAGGAGATATCCGTCAGGTTGTTGTGCCCCAGGTCCAGGGCCTTGAGCTTTTTGCAGTATTTCAGCAGGACAAACTCGGAACTCTTGTGTTTCGGGTGTAAACCGTGCAGGGTGGAATAGGCTTCAGCGTCGGAACGGATGATGTGGTAGTACATCATCTTCAGCGTCCAGCCAAACTCAATCTGCGGGAAGGCCCTGACCAGCTTTTCCACCCGGGAGGCGTCCACCGTGGTGGCAAACATGTCCACCTTTTTCAGGTTCGGGAATTTCTTCAGGAAGGAACTGAAACCGTTCCAGTCCCGGACCGTCTGCTCCCCGAGGTCGATAGTTTCGGCATCCCTGTCGAAGGAAACGCTGCCGAAAGAGACCTGCTCCGCCAGGGCCGTCCCGCACAGCAGCAGGAGAGCCATCAGGAGGGCGGCAAACTTTTTCATCTTCGCAGATCCTTTCTTGCGTCATTCGTAAAAAACAACCAAACAATATTTTATCATGGCGGGAAGCGGCGGACAAGGGAAGGCCCGGAAAAAACCGAATGAAAAACAGGTCCCGGACCGGCATTGAAGTTCCGCCGCCGGTATGGTAAAATTATTCAGTTACGTATTTAAGGAAACGAGTCAGAAAGTGAGGACCGGAACGGTATGATCAAAAAACTGTTGGCCAGCGTCCGGGAGTACAGGAAGCAGGCCATTGCGACCCCGCTGTTCATGGTGGGGGAAGTAGCGATGGAAGCGCTGATCCCGATGATTATGGCCATGCTGATTGACCGGGGTATCGGGACGGACGACCGGCCCGGCAGCCTAGGGCAGATTTTCCTCTACGGCGGGATTCTGCTGGCTGCGGCGGTGATTTCGCTGATCTCCGGCGTGATGAGCGGGCGGATGGCAGCGGTGTCCTCCGCCGGTTTCGCGCGGAACCTGCGGCATGACATGTACTACCGGATTCAGGAATTTTCCTTCTCCAACATCGACAAGTTCAGCACGTCCTCGATTATCACGCGGCTGACCACGGATGTGACCAACGTGCAGAACAGCTTCCAGATGATCCTGCGGATGGCGGTGCGCGCCCCGCTGATGCTGCTGTTCTCCCTGATCATGGCCATGACGATCAACGCGCGGATTTCGCTGGTGTTCGTGTTCACCCTGCCGGTGCTGGCACTGGGCATCTACCTGATCATGAGCCGGACGCACCCGATTTTCCGCCGGGTGTTCCAGACCTATGACAAGCTGAACAATGTGGTGCAGGAGAACGTCCGCGGCATCCGGGTGGTCAAGAGCTTCGTGCGCGAGGATTACGAAACGGAGAAGTTCACGGGCATTTCCGGATCCATCTACAAGGACTTCGTCAAGGCGGAGCGGAACATCGCGTTCATGTCCCCGCTGATGATGACCTGCATCTACGCCTGCACGCTGGTGATCTCCTGGCTGGGCGCCAAGGCGATCATCGCCTCCGGCAATGATCCGGCCGCGGGCCTGACCACCGGCCAGCTGATGAGCCTGATCGCCTACGTGATCCAGATCCTGTCCAGCCTGATGATGCTCTCCTTCACCTTCCTGATGATCACCATGAGCCGGGCCTCCGCCCAGCGCATTGTGGAAGTGCTCAGCGAGGAGCCGGACATCACTTCTCCCGCCAACGCGGTGACTGATGTGAAGGACGGATCCATCGACTTTGACCATGTCTCCTTCAGCTACGCCAGGGACAGCGAGCGGGAAACGCTGACGGATATTGACCTGCATATCCCCTCCGGGGCGGTGGTCGGCATCCTGGGCGGCACCGGCAGCGGCAAGAGCTCCCTGGTGCAGCTGATTCCCCGGCTGTACGACGCCACGAAGGGCGCAGTGCGGATCGGCGGCGTGGACGCGAAGGAATACGACCTGACGGCCCTGCGGGAAGGCGTGGCCATGGTGCTGCAGAAGAACGAGCTGTTCAGCGGCACGATCAAGGACAACCTGCGCTGGGGCAATGAAAACGCGACGGACGCGGAAATCGAAGAGGCTTGCCGTCTGGCCCAGGCGGATCCCTTTATTCAGGATTTCCCCGACAAATACGACACCTGGATCGAACAGGGCGGCACCAACGTCTCCGGCGGCCAGAAGCAGCGGCTGTGTATTGCAAGGGCGCTGCTGAAAAAGCCGAAGATCCTGATCCTGGACGACTCCACCAGCGCCGTCGATACCCGGACGGACGCGCAGATCCGCGCGGGCTTCCGTTCCTTCATTCCCGAAACAACGAAACTGATCATCGCGCAGCGGGTGGCTTCCGTGAAGGATGCCGACCTGATTGTTGTGCTGGATAACGGAAAGATCGCGGACGTCGGCACCCATGACGAGCT
>Ga0310786_10008652_pt1 | contig 13028 bp, 8 predicted proteins | sample AusTroGonzalo_MG_FD_203881 | JGI IMG/M metagenome (GOLD analysis project Ga0310786, IMG submission 203881) | Bovine rumen microbial communities from tropical cattle in Woodstock, Queensland, Australia - Gonzalo_03 (v2) (version 2) | ecosystem: Host-associated > Mammals > Digestive system >... | reverse complement strand
GGCAGCGAGGAGTTCGTGAGGAGATGGATATGGGGGCTTGGGCACAAGTTCAATGCGGCGCACGTAGGCGTGCATGCGGTGCGACTTGTTGGCTTCTCGTCGCATGGGTGGAGGATCGCCGCGAAGGTGGAGGCGAGGGATGAAAGGAGATAAGTTTATGGAAAGAAGAGAATTTGCGATGAAATGATAAGGGGAAATGGGGTGTCTCCCTTGAAAGCAGTGAAAGACGGATTATAATGGTCTCGCGTGCTGATGGTCGCTGATCGACGCTGCCTATATCTTCAGCAGTTGCTTGCGCAAGGCGACGGCTATTGCCTCTGAGCGGTTGGCTACGTCGAGCTTGCGGAAAATCGTCGAAAAGTGCTTGAGGACGCAGCTCACGGAGATGTTAAGCTGCTTGGCGATGTCTTCGGTGGTGAGGCCGCGCGTCGCGGAATGCAGTATTTCCTCTTGGCGCTCCGTCAGGATGGTCGGGCGCGGCGTTTCAGCGACAAGCTGCCGCACTTCATGGGGAAACGCCTCGCCTCCAGCGTGGACTATGCGGATTGAATCAACGATGTCTTCGATTGGCGCCGATTTTATCATTGCGCCCTTTACGCCATTCTGCACGGCCCGGACAAGATCGTCGGACGTCCCGTACGATGTGAGCACGAATATCTTGGCGTCCGGCGTGATGTCCAGAATTAGGCGAGCGGCATCCGCCCCGTCCAGCTTTGGCATCTTGAGATCCATGACCACAATGTCGGGCTCCAGCTTTTCCGCAAGGCGCACGGCCTCGAGTCCGTCGCTGGCCTCGCCGACGACCTCCATGTCCTCTTGGTGCGAAAAGAGGGCATTCAGCCCGATGCGCATGAGCGAATGGTCGTCGGCAATGAGGATCTTGATTTTAGGTTTCATCATTAAGCCCTTTAGGTCAGTTCAAGGTTTATTGTCGCTTTCGTTCCCCTGCTTGGCGCAGTGTCTATTTCAAATGTCCCGCCGAGCCTGTTTACGCGGTCCCTTATCCCCGTCAGGCCGAAATGGCCTTCGTTGACGCCAGGGCTGTCGGAGACGTCGAATCCGCATCCATCGTCCACTACGGAGAACGACAGGTTGCGTTCGTCCATGCCGCCAGACACTTTGACAGTCGTCGCCTTGCCGTGCCGCACGGCGTTTGTGACGAGCTCCCGGACGATGCAGAGTATGGAGTGCGCAGTAGTGTCGCTGATCTTGTGTCTTGGAATGTCTAGGCGGACGTGTATATTCGCGGGCAGGGCGAGCATGTCGAGATTCTTTGATATCGCCGCGCTGAAGTCAGGGTCTTCGAGCGTATCGCACCGAAGGTCTCCGATGCAGCGCGTCAGCTCGGTCCTGCTTGACTGAAGCATTCGTTCGGCGGTCTTGAGAAGCTTCCTTGTCTCGTCGTCGCCCGCCGTGAGCTTCGCCACGTTGATTTGGCAGGCGATTCCCGACAGGTTTTGCGAAAGCGAGTCGTGGAGCTCGGTGGCAAGACGCGTGCGCTCCTCTACCCGCAGCTGCGCGTCGGCGCGTGCGATCTGCTCTTTGAACAGGGCGCGTCCCCTGCGGTTTGCGAGCAGCCTTAGCGCGTATATCCAGACGAAGCTTGCCGCGAGCACCGCGAAAAGAACTGATACGAGAACGAATAGTCTTCTGACGCTCCACCATGGAGGGCTCTCCAAAATGACGATGCTGCTTGGATCGTTGACGACGAGCGACCACTCCCTGATGCGCGGGAACGGGGCGTTGAGGCGCCAATTGTCCCCCTCGGTCACGAAAGTGCCGACAACCTGAATTTTGCATCCCTGGGAAATTGCGCCGACCGGAATGCGCATTGGGTTTGCCTCTACCGTCATGCGCGTCCCAGCCGTGTCGATGTCGAATCGCATTTCGGAATCTCCAGTCTGGAAGATCCTGTTTACTATGCCTGTCGCGCGCACGGTTTTCCCAAGATAATGTACTTTGTTCTTAAGGAGTACGATGTCTTCGAGAAACCTTTCTTCGTCTACGACAGGATCATCCGCCTTCCGAATCGTTCCTGACGGCAGGCTGCGCACGACTGCGTCCTCGAGATTGAGACGGAAGAAATCGGTCGTCACCGCGCCTGCCACGCAAATTTCTTCGCCGGGTTGCGGACGCACGCTTTCCTGCGAGAGGTCCGCCCTGACGATGCGTCCCTCGGCCGTCCTTGCAAGAATGCGATTGCCGGCCCATGCCGCAATGACGCGACCGCGGACTTTTCTCCGTCCGAGTCTCATCACATCGTCTATCGACATGGATTGAGGGTTTTCAAGGTCTGGCACGTCGAACGGATCCGGCGCCTCCTTGATGATGCGGATCGCGTCCGGCGACTCGGCGCACACTCCCGGGCGGATGAATTTCCTCAAGCCGAAGAGCGAATATCCGCACAACCCCACGACTTCGATTGTCGCACCGACGATTCGCTTTGCCCATCTCGGATCCTCAGACTTGTCAAGAACGGAGAGATACATGACCTTATCTCCATCTCGCATTATCCAATATTGCCATTTGGATGAGATGTCGTCCCTGAACACGGCGGCGACTTCGCCACAAACCTTTACAAGTTTGAGATCATGCCGTCCGTCCAGTATTTCGCCTATCGTTGCATGCATTGGAGACGGCAGGTCGCGATGTCCAGTCACGACTGCAGATTCGACCTTGAAGCAGTTGAAGAATCCACGGAGCAGCATCGTATGACCGCGTACCAGAATGACGTCTCCGGTCTTGATTTCCCCCGACGTGTCGATGTGCCGGTCCGGTGGGAAGGTCAGCTTGATCCGACTGTCGCCGTCCTCTATGATGAAGTTTGTATAGTTGAGCGTGGCGAGAAGCTGTCCGCGCAGTTCAAAACGGACAGGAGTCATGAAATCCGCCTGTCCGAGGCCCAGCGCCTCGGGAATAGTGCGCACTACGCGCTCTTCGGCGCGGACAGGCATCGCGACGGCAATTGCAATGACGGCGATTATGGAAATTCTCAACACAACTTGGCTGCAATTATACCATATCCCAAACTGTCGCAATACTGTAGTTTCCTACAGTTGAGGGCGCGTGCGTAATTTAGTAAACTCTGGGACGGAAAGGAAGATAGACATGACAGTTCGCAATCTCGCTTTTTCGGCCATTGCCGCCATCGCATGTGCCGTCCCCTCTGGAGCAGTCGCTGCCACTCACACATGGGGCCCGGACATTTCACCCGCCGCCGGCGACGTGGTCGAGATTCCTGGCGGCGTCACTGCATACGTCAACGATGCCGCGACATACAACAAGGTCAAGGATCTTTCGCGGATAAGGTTTGTTGACGCGACCAGCCGCATCGTCTTCGACGTCCCCGCCGGCGAGACATGGACTTTGCAATGCACGATACGCGGCGATGTCCCAATGACGACTTCCGGTGCGATTGCCGCCGCGGCATACAACGGCGGCCTTGTGAAGAAAGGCGGCGGCGACCTGGAATTCACAATCGGCGGCCATACCGCGGATTTCGAGTATTTCGTCTATACGCCGATAACAGTCGAGGCCGGTGCCGTAGTGATGCCGCAGAACTATCCCTCGACCAACAAAAAGCAATGTCTTTGCGGACCTGTGACAGTGTCGAACGGCGCGTATTTCGTGACGTCGTGCCCCAGCGACGGAAAACAGAACATACAGTATGGCGTAACGCAAACGCCTGAATTGTGGGGCGAAGGAACGGTTTCCAACCGGTGCAACGACCAGAGGTTCATTGTCGATGGCAAGAAAACCACTTCCGAATTTCGCGGGACAATAGGTTGGGGGATCCGTTATCTTCAAAAGGGCTACGTTAACCTGATGGGCGACATGTCCGGGTCAAGTTCAACAACGTCCGTGAGCGATGACGGTATAATCGGCGTGAAGAAGTTCGGCTTGAATTCATCAGACTCGGCATCTTCCATAACAAAAGGAAGCCTTGAGTTCATGAAGTCGGGGACTTTTAGATATCTCGGTGTCGGAGAGACCACCAGAAAGTCCGTGCTTACGCGCGAAGTCTATTCGACCGGCCCCGCCATATTCGATGGTGGAACAAATGGTGCGCTTGTGCTGGCAGGCACCTTCCAGCCGCAAAACCTTAAAGATGCAACCATGGTGAACTACATGCACCCTCTTGCGTTTGACGGCGACCACCCGAATGCGTGCGAGTTGTCAGGTTCGTTGAGCAGCTGGACGAATTCCGCCGGACTCCCCGCCACGTACACCGTTGCGAAGCGCGGGACTGGCACATGGAAGTTTTCCAACAAAGCGACGCCGTGGTCCGGCGCGTTGTTCGTCGAGAACGGCACCTTGCAGGCGACATCCATCGGGAACATCGGCGAGGCATGTTCGCTCGGATATGCGACGAATCGTACGGCGTTCGCGAAGAACGTGACGGCAGGCAGTGCGCAGCTGCCGTACGCAATCTGCCTTGGCTCGGAAGAAACGGCAGGGACGCTCGAGTACGTTGGCGATGGCAGGGTCGATGTCACGAACCGTCCAATCGCGCTTGCTGGCGTCGGCGGCGGATTGAAGAACTCGTCTTCGTCGGGCGTAGCCTATCGCGGCGTTACTGCGCTCGCAGACTCCACGTTCACCGTTTCAGGCGACACGGAGGCGGACAATATCGTTGCGGATGTCTGCGACGGCGACGGCAAGGTCTCGCTCGTCAAGGACGGGAGCGGATGCTGGACGCTGGACGGAACCAACTCGTTTACCGGGACACTCTCCGTAAAGGCCGGCACTCTCTACGTGAACGACCCGACGAAGTATTCATGGTTCAGGTGGGTGCTGAAGGAGCGCTGGCTTAATGAGTCGGGAAATAACGGCGACGCCAACGTCAGGGTTGCAGAGCTCGGCATATACGACGACCAGAACCGCAGAATCAATGGCGGTCTTGTCTATTCCAGCGAATATTCATATCTGCGGCCCGGTTCGCTTGAGGCCGGCGCCTGCGCCATCGACAGAAGCGGAACGCATCGCGGAGTAATTGCCGGAAACACATGGCCGCTCGACGCGATGTTCGACGACGGAACGCGAACGGATGGATATCAAAAGATTGCGAACGTGTCAGTCAGCGTGGGGGGTGTGTCGATTTTGGCCGATCCAGCAGATTCCTCGACATGGATTCCCGTTGTCATGCACCTCACGAATGGTGCGCCGCGTGCGGCATCGTTCGATGTCGTCCAGGCGGACAACTCTACGAACACAAACCGCTACTTCAAGGCGTTTGACTTCGAGGGAAGCATCGACGGCATACATTGGGATTCCCTCGCCAGTGTCACCGTGCCGACAATGACAAAGAATAAGTGGGTGGGCTCTGGCACTTCCTACTCTGCGGGTTCAGCCGGGACGCACACAGGAGGCTATGTAATCAGCGGCGGGCCTGCTGGCGCAAGGAAGGCGCTTGACGGCGTGGAGTCCGTGTCCGTCGCCGCCGGGGCGAGGCTGGTGTCGCGTGGCGACGTCGAGATACGCGGTCTGACCGTCGACATGAACGGCGCGGGGACTATCGAGAACTTCTCGTTTGCCGCAAACGGAACTCTGGACATCGTCAATCCGCCGCGCGATAGCGGGGAGCTGCCCGCCTCTTTCTTGAACTGCAGCGGCATTGGCAATATCGCCGGCTGGGGCGTAAAGGTAAACGGATCTGCGACGGACAAGTGGTTCGTCCGCATGAGGGGCGATAGGATATACGTTATCCGCCGCGGTTTCGTTCTTGTGTACAGATAAGTGGAGGAGGTTGGATGAAAGGCGTGATTGTCGCGGCAGTTGCAGCTGTGTCGGCAATGGCTTCCCATGCCGAGCCTGCGCAAAAGAAGTTTGTGCTGTTCGGCTGGGAGCTTCAAAATGCAACGCCGGGACAGATTCTCGCCAATGCAGACAAGCTCGCCAACACGCCGTTCGACGGTGTTGGAATCTACCTCAAGATAAAGGATGCGGAAGGGAGGGAATGCTCTTATCGTGAAACGGTGAGCGGTCCTGAATGGCCCAAAGGCGTTTTCGATTCGTATTTGCCGGACTTGAAGCGCTTTGCCGAGACAGATCACCTGAAGGAGTCGTTCATCGTGGCTTTCCGTTCGCCGTTGAGACGACTCAAATGGACCGACGACGCGGCATGGCAAGTTGCCGCCAACAACATGTGCGGGTTGGCGAGACTCGCAAGGAAAGCCGGCATAAAGGGGATTGTCACCGATCATGAGGACTATGGAAAGCAGCGGCAGTTCTTTCGTCTGGAGGATGACCCGCCATATGACGAGTCGGTGAAGATTGCTCGCTTGAGAGGTCGGCAAGTGTTTGGTCCAGTGTTCCGCGAACATCCAGAGGTGCGCATTCTCTTCTACTGGTTCCTGTCAGAGAAATACGACTATCTTGCGTCCGGCGACCCTGTGGCGGAGGTTCGCAAGAGGCAGGATCTCTGGCCTGCGTTCGCGGATGGCATACTCGATGTCATGCCGCCCACTGCGAGGATAATCGACGGCGACGAGAACGCGTACCGCGCCGACTACCTTACCCGCGACTTCCACGTGTCCGCCTGCAACCAGCGCATTCTCGCGCCAAAGCTCATTTCGCCGGAGAACCGCGCAAAGCACGCCTTGCAGGTCCAGGTCGGCTTCGGGATTTATTTTGACATGTATGCGAATCCAGAAGGCTCGTTCTGGTATTTCGGGCCTGACGGCGGATCTCGCGCAGAGCACTTCCGGCGGAATCTCGCCGAGGCCACGCACCTTGCAGACGAATACGTGTGGTTCTGGAGCGAACACCACACTACGGTAAAGTGGGAAAACATATCGCTTCAGGATCGCATCGAAGGGAAGGATGTTACATGGGACGAGTGTGTGCCCGGCTTCTTCTCCGCCATGTCGGGAGTGCGCGACATCGACGGCGGACTTCGCCGCAGGCGTGCAGAGTTGGAAGCGACAGGAAGACTCGTTGATGAAAATCGAAATCCGTCGTGTGCAGACGACGGAGGAAGGCCTCTCCCAGCACCATACAAGGTGTGGCGTGGGAAAGACGGAGCGGGAACCGTATTTCGATTGGACGGAGAAGTCGGCGACGGCGACTCTACGTCATTGTTCATGGGTGGGACGAGAACCGGTACGATGTCCATAGACCACGAAGGCGTCGCCCCCGGTGGCGCATACTGCGTCACGTGCCGCGCCAAGGGCGACCGTCCGTATGCGAAGGTGAGTTGGAAGCGCGATGGGCTTTGGGCGCAGGGCAAGCCGGACGCAGAATTTGAATTTGGCGCTGCAGACGCGTCTGGATGGCGTACGGGAGAGGCTTATTTCAGCGTGCCGCCGGGAGTCGATGCGATGTGCATCATCATGCACGTCGCGCCGCCGCGCAAAGTCTCGGACAAGGTCTGGTTCGACAACATCCACATATACAAGCTGCACTGATAGGTAGCTTTGTCGGCAGGTTGATTCACGGTGAGTGTTTTACGGTAGCCAAGGCAGCGGTAGCTTGCGCGAAGTCGTTCAAGAAGTTTCCATTGGCGGAAGCCTTTGCCTAAGACCGTTGCGCTTTTTTTATTTCTCTTTTACGTCGGTTTGTTGTATAATAGCGTTCATGCGGATGAACATAATCGACTTCGCGGCCATAGGGCTGTTCTTCGCGGCGCTTTTCGGCATTGCCGCGATATGCTCCCGCCGTGCCGGCAGGGACGCAAAGGACTTCTTCCTCTCTGGGCGCTCGATGCCGTGGTGGCTCATAGGCGTTTCCATGTGCGCGGCCTCGACGTCCACGAACTCCGCCAACATGTTCACGGAGTTCATCCGCAATTCCTCGCTCGGCGAGAACTGGAAGTGGTGGGCGTTTCTCCTCACGGGCATGCTGACCGTCTTCGTCTATTCCAAGCTGTGGGTGCGCTCCGGCGCGAAGAGCGACATTGAGTTCTACGAGCTGCGCTACTCGGGCAAGGCCGCCGCGTTCCTTAGGGCGTTCCGCGCGGTGTATCTCGGCATTGTGTTCAACGTGATAACGACGGGGCTCGTGATGCTCGCGGCGATAAAGATCGGCCAGACGCTTTTCGGCGTCGATCAGTGGACTGTCATTCTTGTGACTTCCGTAGCCTCGATAGTGTATTCCGCCGTGGGCGGGTTCCGAGGCGCGATATACACGGACTTCTTTCTTTTCGTCGTCATAATGATAGGCGCGGTTCTCGGGATGTACTACGCCCTGAACCATCCCGCAGTCGGCGGGTTCTCGGCGATGATGTCGCACCCTGCCGTGCAGAGCCACCTGTCGTTTTTCCCCGATCCGGGGAACGCCGATCTTTTCGTCGCCGTGTTCGTGATTCCGATAGCTATACAGTGGTGGAACGTGTGGTATCCGGGCAGCGAGCCAGGCGGCGGCGGATACATCGTCCAGCGCATGCTTTCCGCGAAGAGCGAAGGGCACTGCATCGGCGGCTCCGTGCTCTACCAGGTCGTCAACTACGCAATCCGTCCCTGGCCATGGTATCTCACCGCCTTCGCCTCTCTCATCGTATTCCCCGACCTCGCCTCTCTCCAGAAGGCGTTCCCCAACGTAAACCCCGCGCTTGTGAAAGGGGATCTCGCCTATCCGGCGATGCTCACGTTCGTCCCCAACGGATGGCTTGGCGTCGTAGCGGCGTCGATGATGGGGGCTCTCTTCTCCACGGTCGCGGCGCATCTTTCGATGGGCTCCAACTACATCGCAAACGACTTCTGGAAGCGCTTCGTCCGCCCGGACGCGGGAGAACGCGAGCTTATCGTCGTCGGGCGCGTGACAGTCGTCTTGCTAATGGCGCTTACCGCCGTCATCTCGCCGTTCCTCATATCGGCTGGCGCGGTCTTCAACTTGATTCTCCAGATCGGCGCGGGAACGGGGCTCATATATCTTCTCAGGTGGTTCTGGATGAGGATCAACGCCTGGAGCGAGATAACTGCAATGGCCGTTTCGTTTGCGGTGGCCGTTTTCCTGCAGCTCGTCTATCCGCATCTCGGCGGGCCTGAGCTTGTCGCCTGGCATCGTCTTCTCATAGTGATGTCGGTGACGACTGTCGCGTGGGTCGGCGTTACCTTCCTCACGCCGCCGACCGAGGCGGCGAAGCGCGCGGCATTCCAGAACAAGATCCGCGCCAGCGGGCATGACATTGCATGGGGAATGCTGGCGATGACGGTTTCATGCGCCGCCATCTATTCGCTTATGTTTGCGAGCGGATGCTGGATATACGGTCGCACGGCCGCCGCCGCCGCGCTGACGGCGTTCTCGGTTGTCGCCGGGCTTACTCTCGTTCCGATACTAAGGCGTCTTAATTCCCACACTCACTAAATTCTCACGCTTTTATGTCATACGAAAAAGAACTTACAGCCGAAGAAGTCAAGGCCAAGGCGAAGGAATGCGGGGCCGACATCGTCGGCATCGCGCCGATGAGCCGCTGGGAGGGCGTTGCCGACAAGCAGCACGACCCTCGCTACATATTCCCTGACGCGAAGTCGATGATCGTATTCGGCTTCCGCATCCCGCGCGGCAGTCTGCGCGGCGTCGAGGAGGGGACGCACTACCTCAACTACGCGACTATGGGCTATGCGGCGCTCAACTCCATCTACGGCCCGATGGTGCTCTGGGAGATGAACCGCTTCATGGAGGACCATGGCTACGAGGCCGTTCCCATGGCAAACGTCGGCGGCGGCGAGGCGGTGAACCCGCTTACGGGCAACTTCCGCGTCGGCTGGAGCCGCCCTGTCCGCCCGGGGCTTCCCGCGCCGGACGTATCCGTGGATTTCCGCATGGCGGCGTTTCTCGCAGGGCTCGGCGAGTTCGGCTACTCCCGCGCGTTCCTTACGCCGGAGTTCGGCCCCAGACAGCGATTCGCGATAATGCTTACCGACGCGGAGCTCGAACCAGATCCCATCTACACCGGGAAGATATGCGACCGCTGCATGGAGTGCGTGAAGAACTGCCACGGCAAGTGCATCTCGCCGACCGAGACGGTTAAAAAGACCATCTGCGGCGTCGAAGTGGAATGGGCGAAGCGCGACGAGCTGGCATGCTCCAAGGCGTTCCGCGAGGGAGGGTTAAATCGCGAGCTCTCTCCGTTTGACGGCAACTACCCGCGCAAGTACGGCTACGGGCTCGCCCACGAGGGCAGCTGCGGCTGCATCCGCGCGTGCATGGTGCATCTTGAGCGCCGCGCGAAGATGACGCACGGCTTCCGCAATCCGTTCCGCAAGGAGGGGTGGAGCCAGTGGGAGATCGACCACTCGAAGCCATACGAGATACCGGCGGACATCGCCAAGGAATACGAGGGCAACATCGAGTCGCACGACGCCTACACGAACTACAACATCAACTCCAACTACGGCACGAAGGCTGCGGCGGGGCTCGTTCAGGACAATTCGTCCAGCGGAGGCGTGGCGTGATGAATGGGGAACGGGAATGACTGAAGGATTTCAAGACGTCACCAGCGCGGAGATAAAGGCGCTTGCGAAGCGTGTCGGCGCGGACTGCGTCGGCATCGCGCCGATGAGCCGCTGGGAGGGCGCACCGAAGCAGAACGACCCGCGCTACATATTCCCGGGGGCGAAGTCTATGATAGTCTTCGGCTTTCGCATCCCGCGAGGGCTCCTGCGCGGCATCGAGGAGGGAACGAGATTCCTCGACTATCCAGGCATGGGCTACGCCTCGATCAACCAGGTGCACGGCCCGATGGTTCTCTGGAAGCTCAACCGCTACCTTGAGGAGCGCGGCTACGAGGTGTTCCCGCTCCAGAACGCGAACGGCGGCGACGCGGTGAACCCGGTGACGGGCAAGTTCCGCGCGGGCCTAAGCCGCCACGTCGCGGAGGGGCGCCCCGCGCCGGACGTGCTCGTCCATTTCCGCGTCGCTGCGTATTTGGCGGGGCTTGGCGAGTTTGGATGGTCGAAGATGTTCCTTACGCCGGAGTTCGGGCCGCGCGTCAGGTTCGCGATGCTCTTCACCGACGCGGAATTCGACGAGTACGACCCCATCTACGAAGGGCATATCTGCGACCGCTGCAAGCTTTGCGTCAAGAACTGCGCGGGGCACGCGATCTCGATGACGGAGTCAGTTAAGGTGACGCTCGCAGGGCACGAGGTGGAATGGGGCAAGCTCGACGAGCTCGCTTGCGAGGAGGGCATACACGGCGGCGCCGACCGCGCGCTTTCGCCGTTCGACGGGGAATTTCCGCGGCAGTATGGCTATGGGCGCGCCGTCGAGGGCGCGTGCGGGTGCATTCGCGCATGCATGATCCACCTCGAGCAGCGCAACAGGCTTACGAAGACCTTCCGCAATCCGTTCCGCAAGCCGGGCTGGAAGCAGTGGAAGATCGACCACTCGAAGCCATACGAGATTCCGCCGGACATAGCCGAGGAGTATATCGGCCGCATGGAGGACAAGGAGGGCCACGTCGCAACTGACGAAGATCCCTTCAGCCCGCTTAACGACTAAGGGACGGACGCACTAGATGATTGCGCTTGCGGCAGGATACCAGCATTTCGCGGACGGTGCGCCGTTCGCCGAGATTGCGCTACGACATCCTTCGGTTAGAGAAGTATATTTTCCGTGGGTTGGCGAGCCTTCGGGACGCCCCAAACTCGGCTTCGAGGAGGAGGACGACCCCGACGAGCTGGCGGCCGCGCTGAAACGCGACTTGACGAGGCTTAGGGAGGCTGGCGTTAGGCTTGACCTTCTACTGAACGCCAACTGCTACGGGGCGGAGGCGATGAGCACCGCCCTTGAAAAGCGCATCGAGGGCATACTTGAAAAGCTGGATTCTTGGGGATGCAAGCCGGAAGTATGCACGGTGGCATCGCCGTTTGTCGCGCGGACGCTCAAAACCGTCGCCCCCGATGTCGAGGTGCGCGCCTCCGTTAACATGCGCCTCACTACGCTTCAGGCCTTTCGGTATCTTGCGCCGCTTTTTGACTCCTACTATCTCGGGCGCGACGTGCAGCGCAACCTCGAGACGGTGAGGCGGTTTTCCGACTGGTGCCATGACAACGGAAAGAAGCTCTGCATCTTGGCGAACTCGGGCTGCCTCAGGAACTGTCCCTGGCAGACGTATCACGACAACCTGATCGCCCACTCTGACGAGGCGATGAAGGCGAAGAACGTGCAGGGCTGGTGCCCGCATCTTTGCTGGACGATGTACAGGAATCCCGCGAACTTTGCCGAGATACTGAAGTCCACTTGGATTCGTCCCGAAGACCTGCACCGCTACGACGGCCTTGTTGACGTCGTAAAGCTCGCGACTCGCCAGCACGCAAACCCGGACATGGTGATCTCCGCCTACGAGCGCGGCACTTTCGAGGGGAATCTCCTCGACCTCTTTGAGCCAGGTTTCTCCCCGGCTTTCTTCCCGAAGTTCATCGACAACTCGGCGTTCCCTGCGGACTGGTTCGACCGCACGTCGGCGTGCGTGCGCGAGTGCACTGAATGCGGCTACTGCGAAAAGACCCTTGCCGCATGCATGAAGGGCTTTGCAGGCTAGACTGAGGGAGGGGCGTTTACATTTTTACGGCAATGATGTAAAATATGCGTTGCCGACATTGTAACCACACACAAGGAGAGCAGGCCATGGCGACTTACGAGACGATACGGCCGATCGCATGAGCGTATCGGACGATAGGCGGTTGACGTTCGGCAGGGTGTGCGTCGCCTTCGTGCCGCTCGTGGCGCTGATCGGAATGATTGTCGTCGGCGTCTCGGTCTTCGGACGCGACGTCGGCGACGGCCCAAGCCAGATTTCGCTCGTCTTTGCGACGGCCCTTGCGGCCGCCCTGGCGATCGCGTCTGGCGGTGCATCATGGCCCACGCTTGAAGACGGCATTACCTCGGCCATATCAAAGGCTGGCGTCTCGATCATGATCCTCTTCATGATCGGAATGCTTTCCGGCGCGTGGATGGTCGGGGGCGTGGTGCCTACGCTGATATGCTATGGCGTGAAGATAATGAACCCCCACCTCTTCCTTGCGTGCACATGCGTCATCTGCGCCATCGTGTCCCTGATGACAGGCTCGTCGTGGACGACCGTG
>Ga0310786_10008650_pt1 | contig 13032 bp, 9 predicted proteins | sample AusTroGonzalo_MG_FD_203881 | JGI IMG/M metagenome (GOLD analysis project Ga0310786, IMG submission 203881) | Bovine rumen microbial communities from tropical cattle in Woodstock, Queensland, Australia - Gonzalo_03 (v2) (version 2) | ecosystem: Host-associated > Mammals > Digestive system >... | reverse complement strand
CCATGGCTCCCGTGAGGATCATGCAGCCCGAGATCTGGCCGCCGTTGTCTTCAAGCGCCTTGCGGAGGGCGGCGGATTCGCCGCCCTGTTCGCAAGGAACAGTGTTCCAGCTTACGATGCGATACTTCTGACCGTGTTTGCGAAATTTGCAAACCCGCATCGCCGCAGGCGAGAATGATACGATCTGATACACAAGCCTGCTTGAGATACGCATCGTTGTCTGTCCTTACTGTTGTTGGTTATGATTAATATTGTCGATAATCGGCGTTATGTTCGGATCCGGAGATCACTTTTTCTCGTCGTTGAGCTTCTTCTGAAGCGCGAGCATCGCAGTGCGATAGGCGTCAACATCGGTCGAACGGAGCTTCTGTGCTTCCTTGTACTCCTCCGGGAACTTTTCCTGAATCTGACGGATCACGTTGGTGTTGCGGGCAGCACCCTGGGTGCTGCGGGCCGCGGGCTGCTGAGCGGCGGCGCCACCCATACCGGGCATGCCGCCACGACCGCCCATGCCGCCGAAGCCGCCCATGGCGGCGCCGGCCGGAGTCAGCGTGATCTTATTCTTTTCAGCGAGCTCATTGAAGGAGCGCATCGCGGATGCGGAATCCGTCTTATCAGTTTCAAGGAGCTTGTCGATTGCATCTTTTTCCTTGACGAGGAATTCGAGGGTCTTCTCTTTCTGCTGTTCGGCAGTTTCCGGAAGTTCGACTTCGGCCTTCTTTGCGAGAGCGGCGAGCTGGGCATTGGCATCGTCAAGCGCCTTCTTGGCCTTGGCGTAGGCGTCTTTGTCCTTCTCTTCGATCTTCTTCAGGGCTTCATCGCGCGGGGAATCGGCCTTGAGGCTGTCAATGGTGCGCTGGAGCTGGCCGGTACGGCCACCCATCATACCGCCCATGCCGCCCTGCATGCCGGGCATACCACCCTGCATACCGCCCTGCATTCCGGGGAAGCCGCCTTGCATGCCTCCCATACCGCCCATGCCGCCGAAACCACCGGCAGCATCGCCGCCAAAGCCGCCGAAGCCGCCCATGCCGCCGAAACCACCGGCAGCACCGCCGCCCATGGCGCCGAAATCGGGCATTTCACCGGCAGCACCGCCGCCGAAACCGCCCATGCCGCCGAAACCGCCCATGCCGCCGGCACCGGGACCACCGGCAGCACCGCCGCCGAAGCCGCCCATGCCGCCGAAACCGCCCATGCCGCCAGCACCGGGACCGCCAGCAGCACCGCCGCCGAAACCGCCCATGCCGCCAGCACCGGGACCACCGGCTGCACCGCCACCGAAGCCGCCCATGCCGCCGCCGAAACCGCCCATGCCACCGGCAGCACCGCCGCCGAAGCCGCCCTGCATACCGGCCACACCGGCCGCACCGGCTGCGCCGCCGGCTCCACCGGGCTGAACCTGACCGGCAGCCGCGCCGCCGGCACCGCCGCGGCCTGCGCCGCCACGATTGCCACGGGCACCGCCGCGGCCTGCGCCGCCGTTACCTTGTCCCTGCGCGAAAGCAACACTGCCCGTAAGGGCCAGCGCCAGGATAGCAACTGTCATCTTGTTCATAGTTTCGTTCCTTTCAAAAATGTATTTGGTTTGGTTAGTTGTAATGCGAGGTATTGCTACAGATTAACGAAACCTTTTTGCGTTTTATTGTGTATACCGCTAAAAAAAAGCTGTTTTTTAGAGCTTTTCTTCGTTTTTTTGTTCTTTCCGTTCAATTTTTTCGTGCGTATTTTTGCCCAGTCGACCAAATGCCCGGGGCGGGACTCGAACCCGCATGGTTTCCCGACAGATTTTAAGTCTGTTGCGTCTGCCATTTCGCCACCCGGGCGCGTTTTTCTATAAATGTAGCACTCTGCATGGAAAAATCAAGAGCTTTTCGTAATTCCAAATGTTTTTTTTTAGGGAAAGCGTGCAGTTGTTTTAGAATTTTAATCATTTTTCTCAGTTTTTGACGTTTTTCGCCTGTTTTCTTGAATACGTGTCCGATTTGATACATGGGATCATTTCTATGCCGGAACAGAATCGCTTCCGTCACAATAAAACGCTTCCTTATCCGGGTTAATCCACAAATCGCAAAAAAGCTCTCAGGCCGGGTTGAAAAATGCATGCATGGGGGATATGTTATTAAGGATATTTTTTCGCGCCCGCGCATATTCGCCGCTGTTCAATCTGCCGTAAAACAAGGATTCGACGTTGACGTTGCATAAGATATTTGCCATTCTCCTGCTGATCGTTCTTTCCGGCATGTTTCTTCCGAGTTTGGATGCAACACCCAAAAGACTTACGATTCTTCAGACGACCGACATCCACGGGACCATCGGAGACGAAAAGAGTCCGGGGTTGCTCCAGATCGCCGGAGCCGTCGAACGCGTCAAGCCCAACCTCTGGATCGACTGCGGCGACCTCACGCAGGGGTCGTTTTCGTCTACGATCGACTGCGGCGCGTCCATGGTGGAGGGACTGAACACCGCCGGATGTGACGTCTGGGTACCAGGCAACCATGATTTCGACTACGGCGTGGAGATGCTCGCGAAGCGGATCAGTTTTTTCCGCGGGACGTCGCTGGCAGCCAACATGAAGTCAAATGTTTTTTCGATGAAGACTGTGGCATGGAAGATGTTCGAGCGGCAAGGCGTGAAGATCGCCGTCATCGGAATTGTACCGCCGTACCTCGGGCTTTGGATCAAACCGGGAAAATTGACCGGGCTTGAACTGGAATCGCCGGACGCCGCGCTCGAACGCGTCATGCCGGAGGTCATGGCCTCGAAACCGGACGTGATCGTGCTCGCCATCCACCTGGGCGAATTCATCGCGGGCCGCCTCAATCCCGACGGCAAACTTCGCAGCATGGCCTCGCTGTCCGCGCAGTTCCCGCAGATCGACCTGATCCTGGCGGGACATTCGCACCAGACGGAGCCGGGCAAACGCCTGTATCCGGGCGCATGGTTCGTGCAGGCTCCGCCGCTCGGAGCCGGGTGCGCGCAGATCACGGTCGAGGTCGATCCCTCCGCGAAAGGTGACAAAGTTCTGTCCGTGACCTCGAAGATCATCGAGGGAAAGGATCAGCCGGAATCGAAGAAACTGCTCCCGATCCTCAATCCGATCCGGAAACAGGCCGCCGAAGCAGGGCGCAAACCCGTTGCGAAGCTCGATTTCGAGCTGGAACCGATGAAAAACGGGATGAAGCCGAACCGTCTGGCTGAGCTGATCTGCCTCGCCATGACGGAGGCGACCGGAGCGGACGCGGCGTTCTCGGGAACACTGTCGAACTACAAAGTGTCGCCCGGTACGCTGAATGAACGCGAACTTTTCCTGCTGGCGCCGTACACGGACTCCATTGAAGTACGGAGCCTTTCGCCCGCCCAGATCCGGACGATCCTCCGCGAGCTCGAAACGAAGCGGAAAACGGCGGACTGCATGATGTATACGGGATTCACCGCGCCGGACGGCATTGAAGGCACGCTCGTGCTGGGCGAAACGGGAAAACCGATCCCCGAAAAGGGCCGCATCAAGGTCGCTGTCAACACATATGATGCGCACGGCGCGGGCGGGCGTTATCCGAAGCTCAAGGAAATCGTGGAAACAGTCAAGCCGCCGAAGTCCGTACCGGAAGTTGACATCCGCGATGCCCTTCGCAACTATCTTCAGAAGCATTTCCCTTTTCAAAATACCACCTCCAGGAGCAAACCATGAAACACCGAATCCTGATCATTTTTTTCATTTCCCTGACTGTCGTTCTGAGCGCATGCCGTTCGACCAACGAGGTCTACGATCCGTTCTTTCAGCCGACCGAGGCAGATATGCTCACGAAAGAAGAGACCGAGAGCATCATCTGGCACGCGAAACACTTTATCGCATCCAATAAGAATCTGCGCCTCGGTTCTAACCACCGGAAGATGATCCAGGACAATGAACCTGTGACCCGCATCGTCTACAGCGGAAAAAAACACGGCAAGATCGAGCTTGAATGGCCGATCTCGTCCGACACCGTGGTCCTGCTCTCCTCGCGCGGCGACCTGCTGTCCAAACGCCAGCCGTGGGTGCTGGAGATACTGTCCGGCAAGCAGAAAGGCGGACTGAGCGATGCCGAACTCGACCTATGGCGGAACGTCGACACGGCCGATGAGTTTGAAGATGACGAAGGCGGGGCATGGGAAACGCTGGGCGTGGAACCGATCCCCGTGATCGAAGATAAGACCGCGGACAAGAAGGAGAACTGACATTATGAGCACAAAAAAAAGTGATCCCGGTCCGCTTTTCGGCCGGAAACAGTTTCTCTGGCTCCTCTGGGCGCTTGTCCTGCTCCGGCTCCTTCTGAACGTCGTCGTGCCGCTCATGGATCCGTCGGAGGCACGGTACGCCCTGATCTGCAAACTCATGACGGAAACCCACAATTTTCTGGAGCCGAAGCTCATCCACGACGGCGTCCTGATGAATTTCGAGGGGAAACCGCCCCTGTATTTCCAGGCCGGAGCGGTCGCCTGCCATATCTTCGGCATCGACCTCTTCGCAGTTCGCCTGCCGTCGACGCTCTTCGCGGCGGGCCTGCTTGCGGTCCTGTACGGCACGATCCGCCGGATCAAGGACAAAAACGTCGCCAAACTGGCCGTTCTGCTCACACTCGCCAGTCCGGTGTTTTTCATGTACGCCGGGATGTGCATGACCGACATGGCGCTGGCGTTCTGCGTGTGCTCGGCCGTGTTCGCATACATGCTGTTCGACCATGAGACCGTCCGGCGCAACAAAAAACTCGCGAGCATCGGGTTCTTCGCCGCGCTTGCGCTCGGGATGCTCGTAAAGGGACCGGTCGCGCTGGTCATGGCGGGCGTTCCGGTCTTCCTCTTCGTGCTGCTCGGGAACCGCTGGAGCGACCTTAAACATCACGCCTGGCTTCCCGGGTTCGCCGTGTTCTTTTTGATCGCGGCTCCGTGGTATATCCTGATGCAGCGGGAGAATCCGGATTTTCTGTATTACTTCTTCGTGAACGAGAATTTCAAGCGGTTTCTGTTCAAGGAATACGGCGACCAGTACGGCGCGGGACGCGAATTTTTCCGCGGAATGGCGTTCCTGTGGTTCCTGATCTCGAATCTGCCGGGCGTGCTGCTGATCCTGATCCCGTTTTTCTCGCGGGAGGGGCGCGGCAAACTGGCGGAAGTTCTGCGGAAACAGTCCCTCGCGGACGACCTGCCGCTGCTCGGATTCCTCTTCATCACGCTTTTCTGGTGCCTCACGAGCCGCGTACTGATCACCTACGTGCTCCCGACCGTGCCGTTCTTCTCCGTCTGGCTGGCGGACCGCATGACCGTTTGGGGTTATGCCGGCAGGGAGAGATTCCGGATGGCGCTCCGGGCGGGATTCCCCGTAATCTGGTGCGTGACCGGCATGGTGTTCGCCTCGCTCTGGATCGTGGGCGACCATTGGGTCGACAAGATGCCGGGCGATTTCTTCGAGGACATCGCCGCAACCGTTCCGGACGGTTATTTCTATTTTTACCGCAAGGTGCCGTATTCCGCATATTTCTACCTCGGAGACCGCGTGATCAAGCATGCCAACGAGGACCCGGAGACGAGCGAGACGGCATCCTGTCCGCATTACCTCGTCAGCTCAAAACGCGACACAAGGAAGCATCCGCTCAAAGGATTCCGGCGTCCGGTCATGGAATCGGATGTCTGGACGCTCTATGCGCCATCGGAATGATCTCAACCCGACTGCGCTTCCCCACTTTGTCTTTCCGTTGTTTTTTCGCGGAAAAGTTTGCATTTACGGAGAAAATGTAGTATATTTATTTGTTTATGTCTTAACACGATACCTTTTACATAAGGATTCAAACAACATGTCAGTCAGCGTGCTCGTCGGCGTCCAGTGGGGCGATGAAGGCAAGGGTAAAATCATTGATGTTTTAACGAAAGACGCGGGAATGGTGGTCCGTTTCCAGGGCGGCAACAACGCCGGCCACACCGTCGAGATCAACGGACAGCATTTCGTGCTCCACCTGATTCCGTCCGGCATCCTGCGCCCCGGCGTGCCGTGCGTGATCGCGAACGGCGTAGTGGTCGACCCGGTCGAGCTCGTGAAGGAAATGAACATGCTCAAATCCCGCGACATCGACGTTTCCGGGATCCAGCTCAGCACGCGCTGCCACCTCATCATGCCGTGGCACAAGCTCATCGACGCCTTCAAGGAAGATTCCGCGAAGGGCGACAAGAAAATCGGTACCACCAAACGCGGCATCGGCCCGGCGTACTCCTCCAAGGCTGACCGCACCGGCATCCGCGGCGGCGAAATGCGTGATCTGGCCCGTTTCGAGAAGCATTTCCGCGACAACGCCGAAGCGTACAACCGCGAATACGTCCCGATGGGCGGCGCCCAGCTCGATGTCGAGGCCGCGTGGAAGGAAGTCCTCGCCGCGCGCGAAGTCCTGGTCCCGCACCTCGCCAATACGGTCGTCACGATCAACGAGGCCAACGCCAGCGGCGTGCACGTCCTGCTCGAAGGCGCGCAGGGCGCGTTCCTGGACATCGACCACGGCACATACCCCTACGTGACCAGCAGCAACACCACCAGCGGCGGCGCATGCACCGGAACTGGCTTGCCGCCCCGCGCCATCACCGAAGTCTGGGGCGTCCTGAAGGCCTACTCCACGCGCGTCGGAGAAGGCCCTTTCCCGACCGAGCTTTTCGACGAACAGGGCGAGTTCCTGCGCGCACAAGGCGGCGAATTCGGCGCCACCACGGGCCGTCCGCGCCGCTGCGGCTGGCTGGACGCCGTCGCGTGCCGTCACAGCTGCATGGTAAACGGCGTGGATTTCCTCGCCATCACGAAGCTGGACGTACTCGACAAACTCAAAGAGATCAAGATCTGCACCGCCTACAAGATCGGCGACAAAACTGTTACCGCGTTCCCCGAGGATGTTTACGACCTCGCCCGCGTCGAACCCGTCTACGAGACCATGCCCGGCTGGGAGACCTCCACGACCGGCATCCTCGACTGGAACAGCCTCCCGGTCAACGCGCAGAACTATCTGAAGCGCATCGCCGAGCTCACCGGCTCGAAGATCGGCATCGTATCTGTTGGTCCCGACCGTAATCAGACCTTCCGCGTCTGATCCGGCGCGCCGGCAGAGTGACATACCGCAGGAGGGGCGTCATGGCGGAAAAGAAGAAGAAACGGCGCCGGCTTTCCGGGACCGAATACGAACAGCCGAAAACGGATGAAACGAACGCGCAGATCCTACGCGCCGCGATCGGTCGTTTCTTCGCGCGGTTCGACCTCATGCAGATCATTCCGCTGGCGCTTCTTCTGACCATCGGCATGTGTTTCGTCCACAGCACCGGCCAGCAGGTCGGCGGACATCATGTCGAGTTGTTCAGCCGTCAGTGCGTCTATCTGGCGGTCGGCCTGGCGCTCTGGTTCATGTTCATCATGCTGGACTACCGCTGGATCGGACTCTCCTCCTTGCTGTTCTATCCGGCGGTGGTCGCCATACTTATCCTCGTGCTGATGTTCGGACCGGTCCGCAACAACACCCGGCGCTGGATCGACATCGGCCCGTTCAGCCTTCAGCCGTCCGAACTCGGCAAAATGGCCGTGCTGTTCGCCGTCGCGTGGCTGGCTTCGCTGAAACGTGTCAACATCAACAAGATATGGTGGCTTGGCCTGGTCGCGATCCTGACCGCACTGCCGTTTTTCCTGATCTACAAGGAACCCGACCTGGGGACCGCCATCGTCCTGATCCCGCTCACCGCCGCCATCCTGTTCGCCGCCAACCTGCGCTGGATCTACATCGCCATCATCGCGGTGTTCTGTATCGGAGGCCCCATCATCGCCTACAACAGCCCGATCCTGAAAAACTACCAGAAAAAACGCATCGACATGTTCATAAATCCCGAAGGCGACCGTTACGGCGGCGGCTGGAACGTGATCCAGGCGGAGATCGCGGTCGGAACGGGCGGCATGACGGGCAAAGGCTACCGCCAGGGTACGCACACCATGCTCGGCTACCTGCCGCCGAAAGTCGCCGATTCCGACTTCATCTTCCCCGTCATCGCCGAGGAAACCGGATTCGCGGGGACGTTCTCCCTGATTCTGCTTTACGGATTGCTCCTCTTTTCCATCCTGCGAACCGCACTGCTGGCGTCCGATCTTTTCGGACGGTATCTGTGCGTCGGCATCGCGGCGATTCTCATGACGCATGTTTTCATCAACATCGGCATGTGCATCCGTCTGGTCCCCGTAACCGGACTGCCGCTTCCGTTCATCAGTTACGGCGGCACATTTCTCGTGGCAATGCTGTGTTATCTCGGCATCGCGCAGAGCGTGTACGCGCACCGAAATGACCCGTCAAGGCTGGATCTAAACAACTGACCCGGCTGTCTTTGTCAACTTGTTTGAAATAAGGGAGTTGTCATTCTTTTCGTCAGATTTGACGAATTGACGGAGAAAAGTGACGGGCAGACTGTCAATCCTCTGATTTTCAGCGGATTTCCCGCGCCAGAACGGGCCGGAACCCGACCGCCGTGTCGCTTTCGTTCGGCGGCATGAAAAAGCGGTATGCCGAACGCAGTTTTTTCGGTTCCATACCCCAGTCACCGCCGCGGATCACACGGCATGCCGTCTCGGTGGTCCAAGTGCCCGCGTCAAACGGACGGTACCGCGTGAACCCGACGCTGACCGGATCGCGCTTGACTGGGTCCGCACCCGCCATCGCGGGGTCGGAATACGCCTTCGGATCGTACCAGTCGTAACACCATTCGGCGGCGTTGCCGGACATGTCGTAGAGTATCCATGGGTTCCATCCGAATTTTCCTACGGGCGCAGTCACGCGGTATCCGTCGTCGTCCGCGGCTCCGGCGACCGGCGGCAGACGCCACTGGAACCGCTCCGCGGATTTGTAATCCAGCCCGTTCGCGTACTTCGCGCCCTCGTTCCCGAACTCGTCCCCCCAGTAATAATTGGTCGATGTTCCGGCGCGGCAGGCGTATTCCCATTCGGCCTCGGTCGGCAGGCGGTATTCGTAGCCGGACGGCACGCGGCCTGCGGCGCGTTCGAGCTCCGTGAGCTTGCGGCAGTACATGACGGCCTGGTCCCAGCGCACACGGACGGCGGGCTGCGACGGCCGATTGAGGCGGAAATCGCCCCATTTGGTCGAATTGAAGCCGGGGATCAGCATCTGGATCTGACGGTTCGTGACCTCTGTTCGGGCGATCCAGAAGGAATGCGTGATCGTGACCTCGCGGACCGGCATCTCGTTGTCCAGCGATCCGCCCATCCTGAACTTGCCCGCCGGAATCCCGACCATGTCCAAGTGCGCCGAAGGAACGATGAAGTCCGTGCCCGGCTGTCCCGCTTCGGCAGGCAGAGTTACGCTTGCAAGACGGGCAATCTCAGCGGCATCACGCCGGTTGGCTTCCTCGGCATCGTGAAGTTCATTCCGGGGCAGAAGCGGCATCACGGATTCGGTACGGGCGTTTATCATGCGGACCAGGAGCGCCGCGCGGTCATGCGACGGCATCGAAGCGGCGGCAAGGCCGGATTCGAGCTTGACGAGGGTCTGCTTCGCTTCGGCCAGACGTTTTGTCTTCTCGGCGGATTCCGCACGGTAGGAAATGACGCTGTACACAAGGAACGCGCCGACACAGAGCACGAACAGCGCCATGAATATCTTGAATATACGCATTTTCGCCTCCTCGTGCTGGAGTTCGGCGCGGAGACGCATGGTGCTTGCGCCGGTGCTTCCGGGCGGGAAGAACGGTTTCGCCCTGCCAGAGGCGGCGGGTTTGGATGTGTCATCGGATTTCGGATTCATATCTGAGGAGCCTTGTTGAGCCGTGAACGTGATGAAGCGGGCGGTGTTGCGTCGTCCGCAGGGGTAATATAGCACAAAAACCAAAAAAAATCGAATGAAAAAGATGAAAAAACGGGGAATATGCTGTATATTGTATGCTGAACTATGTTTTATAACCGGATCCGGGATTTATGGAAAACTCGTTTGACGTCATCGTGATCGGCGGAGGACATGCCGCCTGTGAAGCCGCGGCGGCCTCCGCACGGCTCGGCGCGGCGACCCTGATGCTCACCATGAATCTGGATCACATCGCGCAGATGAGCTGCAATCCGTGCATCGGCGGCATCGCGAAGGGGCACCTCGTGCGCGAGATCGACGCCCTCGGCGGCCTCATGGGAAAGATCGCCGACGCCGCGTCCATCCAGTTCCGCATGCTCAACCGCGCAAAGGGCCCCGCCGTGTGGTCGCCGCGCGCCCAGTGCGACAAGACCTGCTACCAGCGCGCGATGAAGCACATGCTGGAACTGACGCCGAACCTCACGATCCGTCAGGAGGAGGCGGTCGATTTCGTCTTGGGCGGCGACGCCGTCGCCGGAGTCGTCACGCGCCTCGGAAACACATACAAATGTAAAGCTGTCGTCGTAGCGACCGGGACGTTCCTGCACGGCTTGCTTCACTACGGCCTCACGCATTTCTCGGGGGGACGTTCCGGCGATCCTGCCTCGGACCTGCTGCCGGAAGCCATCCGCGGCCGCCTCGGACTGAAGATGGGCCGTCTCAAAACCGGCACGCCGCCGCGCGTGCTCGGGAGCTCCGTGGATTTCAGCCGGATGGACGTTCAGCAGTCGGACACCGACCTGGAGGAGCATTTCTCGCACTTCGGCATCGAGGACGTCACGCCGCAGGTGAACGAACACAACCTGGACTGCCGCATCACATGGACCACCGCCGCCACGGCCGATCTCGTGCGCGCCAACCTCGACAAAGCCCCGATGTACAACGGCCTGATCGAGGGCATCGGCACGCGCTACTGCCCTTCGTTCGAGGACAAGGTCGTGCGGTTCCCCGACCACGAACGCCACCTCATCTACCTCGAACCCGAGGGCGAGGCCACCGACGAATACTACGTGAACGGGATTTCGACCAGCCTGCCGCCCGAAGTGCAGGAGGGCATGCTGCGTTCCATCCCCGGCCTCGAACACGTCCGTTTCCTGCGCTACGCCTACGCCATCGAATACGACTACGTCGAACCCGCCCAGATGGACCGCACGTTCGCCGTGCGCGCCTGGAAGGGCCTGTACCACGCCGGACAGATCAACGGCACGAGCGGGTACGAGGAGGCCGCCGCGCAGGGGCTCGCCGCCGGACTGAACGCCGCGCGGTTCGCCGCCGGACTGGACGGCGTGGCATTCGGGCGCGACGAGGCATACTTAGGCGTGATGGCGGATGACCTGGTGACGAAGGAGATCAGGGAACCGTACCGGATGTTCACCAGCCGCGCGGAATACCGCCTGCGGCTGAGGCAGGACAACGCCGACCTCAGATTGTGCCGGAAAGCCCATAACCTCGGTCTGCTCTCCGATGCCGACTTCGATCAGTTCACGCGCTACGAAAACCGTCTGCACGAACTCGAAGCCGCCGCACGCGCCGCGTCCATGCCGGGAGGCGGGTCAGCGTGGGAACGACTCCGCATCGCGCAGGGCGACCTGAATTTGAACGAACTCCCTTTCGAGCCGGAACTGATCGGCCTGAATCTGAACGACCGCACCGACCGCCGCGCAATCCGCGAGCTCGCGGTGCAGGCGCATTACGAGGGGTATCTGAGGCAGGAGGAGGACTCCATCCGGCATCTGCACGGACTTGAGGCGTGGGCGATCCCCGTCGACATCGATTATACGACGCTTCCCGGCCTCAAGAACGAGACCCGCCTCAAACTTTCGCGCATCCGTCCCCTCACGCTCGCGCAGGCGTCGCGCATCGACGGCATGACCCCGGCGGAAATCGGGCTTCTGCAAGTGCTGCTCGCCCGCAGGAAACGCGAACAGGAAGCAGCTTCGGGAAAGGAGACTGCACAGCCATGAGCGAGAATAAACCTGAAGTCCGCCCCGAAGAGATCCATCGCGAGCCCGGCGCATGGTCGCGCCTCTGGGCGATCCGCTACGCCCGCGTGCCGATCCTGATCTGCGCGTTGTTTTTCATGTTCGCGCTCGGTTCGGAATGCTATGCCGTATACTGCGCCAAAACCGGCGCGACACCCATTTATCAGGTTCAGAATCCCGAACTCCGCAACCACGCTCCGACGAGGGGACACATCCTCGGGACGGACTACCTCGGCCGCGACGTGCTCCTGCGGGCGGTCTTCGCCACGCGCACCGCGGTGAAGGTCGGCATCGTGGCGTCCCTGATCTCGTCGGTGGTCGGCGTCGCGCTGGGGCTGATCGGCGGGTACTACGGCGGCAAAACGGACGCGGTCGTCCTCTGGATCTACAGCACGTTCGCGTCCATCCCGTCGCTGCTGTTCATCCTGGCGTTCGCCCTGCTCGTTTCGAAGGGCTTCCTCAGCGCCCCGCTCGAAGCCGCGTTCCAGGCGTTCAGCCGCGCCATGAACACGGAACCCGGCATGATGGCCGTCTATCTCGGGATTGGCCTCACCGGGTGGGTACAGCTCTGCCGCGTGGTACGCGCGGAAACGCTCCGCCTGAAGACGCGTCCCTACGTGACCGCCGCACGTTCGCTCGGCGTGAACGACCGGGGCATCCTGCTCCGTCACATCCTGCCGAACCTGATGCACCTCGTGATCGTGTACTTCACCATGCGGTTCGCGTCCGCGGTGATGACCGAGGTGATCGTGAGCTACCTCGGTCTCGGCGTGAAGTTCGAACCAAGCTGGGGGCTGATGATTTCCAACGGACAGTCGCTTTTCTGGCGCGGCGCGTGGTGGGAGATCGCCGCCGCAACGGGATTCATGTTCGTGCTCGTGCTCGCGCTGAACATGACCGGCGACGCCCTGCGCGACGCCCTGGACCCCCGTCACACGTCAGCCAAGTAACGTTCCGACATGCCCGATGCCGGGGATGACGGCCACACATTGAGCCCGTAGATCCCGGGGCAGAAAAACGCAAGCACCGGGAGCGCCGCGCAAGCAACGGGGAAACCGTATAGAAACGGCGGTATCAGCCGCGGGCGCCCCGTTCAGTTGAATATTCCGGACAGTTTGTCGACGGTGACCGGCTTCAGGAGAATCCCCGTG
>Ga0310786_10008649_pt1 | contig 13033 bp, 12 predicted proteins | sample AusTroGonzalo_MG_FD_203881 | JGI IMG/M metagenome (GOLD analysis project Ga0310786, IMG submission 203881) | Bovine rumen microbial communities from tropical cattle in Woodstock, Queensland, Australia - Gonzalo_03 (v2) (version 2) | ecosystem: Host-associated > Mammals > Digestive system >... | reverse complement strand
TGAACGCGATTGAGAAGACGTATACGGATCGCATCGAGCTTTCGCCCAATGGGCCGGAGGATATTTTGTCGGTGTAAGGGGCCGCGGGGCTGGTTGGCATTTGCCGAAGGCGGCGGTTTTGTATTTGTATGATACATTTTTTCGAAGATATAGATCATGGAAAGAATCAGTTTAGACAATAAGAAGATCCTGGTGACCGGGGCGGCCGGGTTTATCGGCAGCAATCTGGTCAAGCGTTTGTTCGCGGATCTGAAAGGCGCGACGATTGTGGGCATTTATAATATGAATGCCTACTAGGAGGTGTCGCTGAAGGCGTATCGACTGGCGGAGCTGGACAAGGCAGTACCCGCGGGGATTACCTGGAAGTTTGTGAAAGGGGACATTGCCGATAAGGCGGTGGTGGAAGCTCTGTTCGAGGAGTATAAGTTCGATGTGGTGGTGAATCTGGCCGCGCAGGCGGGTGTGCGCTATTCGATTGAGAATCCGGACGCGTATATTCAGAGCAACCTGATCGGGTTTTACAATATCCTGGAGGCTTGCCGGCACTGGCCGGTGGAGCATCTGGTGTATGCTTCCTCGTCGTCGGTGTACGGCGGGAACAAGAAGGTGCCGTTCTCGGTGGAGGACCGGGTGGACAACCCGGTGTCACTGTATGCGGCGACGAAGAAGAGCAATGAGCTGATGGCGCATGCGTATTCGAAGTTGTATAACATTCCCTCGACGGGCTTGCGCTTCTTTACGGTGTACGGCCCGGCCGGGCGGCCGGACATGGCTTATTTCGGCTTCACGAATAAGCTGCTGCGCGGCGAGACGATTCAAATCTTCAATTACGGCAACTGCCGCCGCGATTTCACGTATGTGGACGATATCGTGGAGGGGGTTGTGCGCGTGATGCAGGGCGCGCCCTCGCGGAGCGTCGGCGAGGACGGACTGCCCGTGCCGCCGTATGCGGTGTACAACATTGGCGGCGGCCAGCCGGAGAATCTGCTGGACTTTGTCCAGATTCTGCAGGAAGAGCTGGTGCGCGCCGGCGTGCTGCCCGCGGACTACGACTTCGAGGCGCACAAGAAGCTCGTGCCTATGCAGCCCGGCGACGTGCCCACAACTTATGCTGACTCTGAGGCGTTGCAGCGTGATTATGGCTTTACGCCCCGCATCACGCTCCGTGAGGGCCTGCGGAAGTTCGCGGAGTGGTATAAGGAGTATTATCGGTAGGGGGGGGCGACGGATCGCGAACATTTGTCCTTTATGGATGGCACTTTGTTGCGTGTTCCACATTTTGCCGTTGGGGGTAAGAGCGAAGATAATGCTATAGAGTTTATTTGTCTTCGTTAGACGCATCAAGCTGTTCGGCGTAATCTGGCCATAGAAGGGAAGGGGCAATATGGAGAAAGTGGAACTAGTGGAAGCGTCAACAGAAGCTTGTGAATGGCGGGGAGGGGATAGGGGTCAGAGATGATCTGTGCTCCTCGAGACGAAAGATGGGCTGTATGAGGCGGTGGGGGGAATCCAAACTGACGGTTCTGCCGCCAACCCTTCTGGCCTGAGTGGGAACAATTAGTCTATTCGTATAAGTATATAATGTCTTCTCTGAATCATGACCAAGCTTTAGAGTTGTGGAAATCATTCCGCAAGGAAGTCCTTTATAACCATCGGTTTTATCCGTCTCACCCAGTTTTGGATAAGCTTTCCGCAATCGCAAAAAAATGCGAGTTGACAGTCAAAGCGGGAAGTATTTATTACCGGGCAAGAATAATAGATGACGAGGCTCTTAAAGAGCACATGCTTGGTATTTGCTATGGGCCCGGTACTACGAAAGAGCAGAACAAGTGGTATCATACAAAAGCGAACAAGTTTCGTGGCTTATCAAAGGAAGGGTCCTATGTGCCGCCTGATCCAGATCTCGTTCGAGACGGCCGCTCCAATGCTCGGTTTATACGATTCTTGTATATGGCAGAGAGTCCTACAACTGCCGTTTTTGAAGTTCGACCTCTTTTACATAGTGCCGTAAATGTATCAGGCATTGAAGTGAAAGAGCAATTGAGGATTGCAAATTTAGCCGTTGACATTGATATGGATCCCCAAAAGGAGGGAAAGAGTATGGAGGAGTGGCTCCTGAGTTTTATTCAGTCAGCATTCTCTTTCCCGACCAATAACCCAGACGATTATATCCCTACCCAAATCATTGCTGAGCACCTTCGACATCTAGGCTATGACGGTATTAGATACAGTAGTTCGTTGCTCGAAGGCGGGTTTAATCTAACGGTCTTTGATGTCGCAAAGTGTGATGCTGTGTTCTCCACAGACATGCGTTTGGAAAGTATGAAGATGAGCTTGCGTCCGGCAATCGGTGCGGAGAACATTGATGGACGATTTCAGTGGATTATAGATAATGTCCCGATGCGAATGGATCCGGAGACTGGGAAGTTGGTGGAAGCGGAAGTGTGATTTTGGGGATTATCTGGTATTCCTTCATGAAAATAATCGAACGTGTTATTATAGTATGACAACTCAACAGTTTATCTTTGAAGAGCCCTTGTACAAAAGAGTTAGTCTCTCTGATAATCCCCATCTGCTACAAGAGTTAATGGGGTCGGTCCGTGTTGACGGTTATAACACTAAAAGAGGCGTTGATTCGACGTATAAACTACAGGCTCCGCTATATGTTTCCCCTGTGGGTGAGTATGAATCTAGTACTGAGCAGATTGTTTTTGCATGCCTGCGGTATGGAGACAGATTGTTCGTTCAGGTTCACTATGATAGGAAAGAAGACTTCATCGAAAAGGTAGGGCAGTACCCATCTGTTGCGGATATTGCAATAGCTCAAATAAAGCAATATACCAAAGTCCTGGATAAACAGCACATGAAAGACTTCACGAGGGCCATTGGCTTGGCGGCGAATGGAGTTGGTACTGGATCTTTTGTCTATCTACGAAGAATCTTTGAACATCTGGTGGATGAAATATCGAAAGAAGCCATAGCAAAAGGCGAAATAGATGGGACAATATTCAGAGCGGTCACTATGGATAAAAAACTCAAGATGTTGGAAAGCCAGTTGCCCGATGTCATGAAAGATAATAAGCCTCTATATGGCGTGTTGAGTAAGGGTATTCATGAGCTTTCCGAAGAAAGCTGTTTAGAATACTTTACTGTCGTTCGTGAAATTATCGAATTGATTCTTGATGAACGGGAGTTCGATCGCCAAAGAAGGGAGAAAAAGAAGCAGGCGCAGAATAAACTCTCTCAGATAGTGAGTGAGGTGAAATAGTGGATTCGTGTTGCTGATTCGCCTCTCTCCTTTTAAGAGAAGGCGGAGCAGAAATGGATGATGAAGTAAAGATTGGAAGTGTTTACCCAAGGGGGGGGTAAAGGTTTTGGATGCGATTCCCAACAACTCCGGGCGGACCGATTGGTCTGCCCGGAATTGTTTCCCCTGGTGGCTCCCGGAAAGAAATGATCGGTGGATGTGGGAATTGCGTTGAGTTTTTGTTATATTTGTGGAAGTGCCGGTGCGAGACGGGCACTTGCCGGAGACGGGATCCTGGCGGATGTTGGGAGAGGGGAGCGTGGTGTAGTGTTTGGGCAGAGTTGGAGGTGATATAAATAATCAAAAACTCAAGATAGAATAATCTGTCAAGATGAGTATAAGTACTAGAGTTCAGCGGAAATTGCTTGCTGCTTCTGGTGGGTTCTGCGGGAACCCAAGTTGTCATAGAAATCTGTTCGATTTCTTTGAAACAGGTGAGGTCAAAAGCATCGAAGAACTCGCGCATATAATAGGACATAAAATTAAAGGACCACGTGGCGACGATGACTTGCCACTGAACGAGCGAGATGAGTTCGATAATATTATCTTGCTTTGCCCCACCTGCCATACCGTAATTGATAAGAATCCTCAACTCTATTCGGTAGATACAATAAAAAGATGGAAGCAGGAACATCAACAAAGTATAGAAGATTTGTTCATAACACCAAAATTTGACACGCGCGAAAAGGCTAGAAATTATTTACAGCCCATATTAATGGAGAATAAAGCCATTTTTGATAGATTTGGTCCCTACTCAAAAAATGCAGCAAGCAATCCGATGGCAACAGAACTGGAATGGGAAAGGCAGTCTTTGCGGACGTTGATTCCTAATAATAGAAAAATTGAATCGGTTATTTCACAATGTCTTAATCTGCTGTCGGAAGGGGAAGTGGAGCAATTTATACAGTTTAAACTGCATCGGGAAGGTTTTGAATACAATAAATTGTCAGGAGATGTTAATGCTACGGTACCAACATTCCCAGTAGGTTTTGAAAACATTTTTAAATGAGAAAAGAAATAGCACCATCAACGAGAAGTTTCTTTGTCCGCGGAATGGAGGGGCATTCTGCTGTGAAGAGTATTAGTGATTTAGGACGGGATGTGTATCTCATAGAAAGGACAAAGGACCGTCCGGATATAAAGGTCCTTATAGCAGATATCTACATTGCCGGTGAATGCGACATTATTGAAATAACAAGCGAGTATTATGATATTGATGGCATAGTGTTGGTCGGTTTCTATAACCGATATTCAGGAGCAGCAAAAGATTTGGCGAAGGAGAATAATATCGCTCTGTATGAGAATAGAGAGTTTTGGGGGGCGGTAAATTACACCGGCCCCGCTTTTATAAACTATAAAAGAAAATACAAAGGATGAGAATTAAATTGAGTATTAAGCCCCGCGCCCATATATCGCGATATATTTTTGGCTCAGCACTATATTCCGAAACGCCTTCTGATATTGATGTTGCCATTATCTATGATAAGAATTATGTGAAGGTAGAAGATGCGATTGCTTATAGACGTGAATTAGTTGACGAGATGACGCAATTGAATTCGATGATAATAGATACTATACTTCTTTCGTTGGAAGAGGAAATGGAAATGGCGTTTTTGGAGAATGCCAAAGTGTTAGAGTTTTAGGCATTCTAGAGCATCTCCAAATATTCTTCTCACTCCGATTTCTACACTAAAATTCATAGATAATGACCAGATAATTAAGGCCCCAATCGTGATGCATATCGAATCACCCTGCGACTCTAATGTCGTCACTTTTACAATCAAAATTGGTAAAGGCCTCGCGGCTGTTGTCATAAACGAGATTCACAATGTCACAACATAGCACCGACACTAATATTCTTGAACAAATCCAGTCCTTGATAGAAGACAACCAACTGTCCTTCTTGATTGGAGCGGGATTCAGTAAAAACATCAGCCGGAAGTTCCCCTTATGGAAAGAACTCCTGGCTGACGCTATTTGGGATATGTACGGAACAGGTAATGATTCAGACCGTCCTAAGAAAGAAGCAACTATAGAAAAACAAACCCTTCGTGAACACAGCCTTCTGGACATCGCTTCCAAAGTGGTTGCTGACGCTGGATTCCACGAATCTATTGATGACTACATTGAAGCTCATACCCCTTACTTGAAACTGGATAATAAGCAGCCCGTTTTGATGAGAGATGGCAAGCTTTATTCCAATTCAGTTACCTTCGATTGCCATAATCTACTCCGTCAACTGAACATCCCCAATATCTATACTTTTAATTACGACAATGCGCTGGAGTTTTGCCTGGGAGACAAGCAACTTCTTCAGTCAAAAAAAGAGACTCTGCTTCAGGAGATGAACGAGGCTCGGAAAAAGGTGGCAGAAATAGAAGAGTTAATACGGAACTGCCAGGAAGAAATGGTGCCGGATTCCTCTTTAGATGGAAGCGTGGGGCCGGTTGTCGCATCTGGAAATACTGCAAATGTCAGCATTGATGATAGACTAAAGGATCTATATCAGACCAGAAATGAACGAATCTCTGCTCTGCTTGAGTTGGAGCGCGGCGAAAGAGCTTTAGATAAGGAAATAGAGCAGAGCTATCTGGTTGTAAAGGAAGCTTCAGATATCTCTTTGACATCTGGTGGTCATAATATCTATAAGATACATGGTGACTTGAGAATTAAGAAAGATGAAGAGGCGGATTATGGTTTTGATGGAGACAAACACACGCAGTATATCATCACAAAAGAAGACTATGACACCTACGAAGAGAAGCATTCTGCATTTGTGAATCTGATGCGAATCGACTTGCTTCGGAACCGGTTTTGTGTAATAGGCGTTGCAGGTGGTGATGCAAATTTCCTGGCCTGGATTAACTGGGTAAAAGATGTGCTGGATAAAGCGGGGCACGATTCTGTGAAAACAAAGTGGTCATACTTTGTATATGCTGGGAAAGAAGACATGAGTCGTACTATGACACGGATGCTTCGTAACCATTTCATCATTCCGGTGGTGCTAAAGGATTTTTTCCCGAAAGCCACCGATGAGACGGAGCGTGTTAAGGCATTCCTGGAGTATATCCAACCTAATGATACTCTCCAAACTGAAAGGTTGACGCAGTTATGGAAAGACGTTGACAGAAATAGCTGGAGAGACGGAAAGAGTATTGAGCTTTCCAAGAGTGGGGATTTGGACGAACTCTGCAATCTCTCTTCCAAGATTGTATTCCATAAAGCGGTTTCCGCGGTTCATAATGCAGCCAAGGACGTTCAGGCTTCCGCGTTCTGGTATTTGAAAGACATCTCTGACGCATCCAGAAACAAGGTATATGCAGCAGCATTGAGGTGCTCAATGTTGCCGGCAGGAGAAGACCGCTCAACCAGTGCGCTTGTGATGCTGAGAAAGTCAAAGAGTGCATATGTAAAAGAAACGTATCAGCACGCGTTCCGTAGAATGCGATTGTTGGCGGACCCGACCCATCTCCATGAGAGCACGATAGGCAGTGACGAGTATTCCAGATTGTTGAAACGTTTTTTTGTTTTTGATTTCCCCGCGGAAAGAGAATGTGTTTATGAGTGCAAGAGCGGATTGGACTATATCCGGCTGTATTCATTGCAGAAGTTATTGACTGGGCATTCTACTGTAAACGTTGATTTGGCGCTCCGGCATTTTGCATCTCCACAGGAAACTATTCTGGCTGCAGACTGGCTGAGATGGTTAGGCTGCCCTTTGAAGAGTCCCGTGCTCATTCAGGCGAAGAAGTATAAGCAACGGTATTCATTATTCCACCTTCACGACTACTTCCAATCATACCTCAAGGAGATGAAAAAGAAAAAGGATGTTTTCACCTATGGAAATGTTCGGGAGATAGTTTACATGGACGGATGGTATGCCGGGTATGAGAATGCTGCGGTGATTCTAAACTCACTCGTGGAGTTGGGCATCACTTTTAATGACCATACAGTTCTTTCTGACGAAGATTGGATCTCTGTTGCTTCTGAATTGAAGTCTACCTTCCCTTATCCGGTTGCGTTCTATACCATTTCCCGCGGAAGTAAGGATTGCGTAATCAAGCGTGTGGCGCAGGAACTGATGTATGACAGTAAGGCATACCAGATTATCCCTGATTTGTTGACACGTTTGATGCGGGCACTGGTTTCTGAGAATGCCCCGAAGTCCTTGATTGCTCCCATAGCCAGGTTTGCAGAGGAGTTGTTTGTGGCTGTTCCGATTACCAAATGGGGAACAGATTTTAAGAAAGTGGTTGGGACATGCCTGGAGTTGGCCAGCACGAAAATACATTTATTGGGCGCGAAAGCTTTGTATAGCTTTGTAAGCGCTGGGATGGAGTATATTCATGATAAGAAGTTGAAACTAAAGTGTCTTGAGCACGTATTCGACAACTTGTCAAAGAAGGATTCCTTGGATAATGAGTTGAATTCGCTCGCGATTTCTGCTTCTCGAGAGTTGACCATTAAGGATCTTGCACCCGTGGCAGACCGGCTGGTTGCTGTTGCTGAGAAACACCGGACAAAACGCTTAGATAGTTATGTTTTGATTAATTTGGCGCATTTACTGTCAGCAGAGAATCTAGGCCAGGTGCGTGGCGTTTTGGAGAAACAGGCATTGAAGGATTCCAACCTGCCGGAGTCTTATGCCATTTTGGTCAGTAAGAATGCTTACTACGCTTCTGAATTCAAACAAAAGTTGGTTGCTCGGAAGGATATCTGGCAGTGTGGTGTGGTAAATGGGAGGGCGTCTTTGGGTGATAGAAGCATTAGAATCACCAGGATAGATAATGTGCTTCATTTTGACAAGGAACAGGTTTTGATAATTTTTAATGATTTGAGGACTTCTATTGAAGTGATTCGTGTTGGCTTTGAGAGGCCCAATAAGGAAGTGGTAGAGAGGGGATGGATGTCGAATGAAAATGTTTACCGGGAGGCAGTGATGGATATGATGATCTTCGCTCATCAGCATGTCAAGGATTTGGAGGGGCTTGAAGGTTATCAACAGGCCTTGGATGATTTGTCCGTGGCGTACTCCTATTGCATGTATAGAAAGACCAATCTTCAATTGCTCGCTGATGACAAGACTTACATTGCAATCCGCAGCATGATGACACAGGCGGATATCAAGGGTATCCAGACATTACAAGCTGAATATGAGGCATTACTCGGAAAGATTCTAACCCGGAGTTCTAAGGATGTGAACATGTGTCTGCAGCACGTTGCCTGGGCTATTAAAGAATACGAGGATTTCTTTAATACAAAAGACTTCGCAGTTCTGCTGCAATCTATCCTTGATAGCTATGCCCAGTATTTTGTGAGTGAGAATTCACGTGCCTGGGACGTGGAAGGCTGTGAGAAGGAGGCCGCAGAAAAGTATCTTCTTTCGATTGCGAAGACACAGAAGGGGAGAGGGTATGCACATCCGTTTTGGGATAAGTATGACGGGAAGTATTATTTGAACTAGTTTATTGAGGAGTAACTGAATAAAGGGTCTAAAAATGTATTTGAGCAAAATCCATATTAGGAACTTCCGTGGAATCAAACAATTGACGGTTGATTTCGATAAAAAACTGAATGTGATTATCGGAGCCAACGGACAACTAAAGACAACATTGATAGATGCCATCAGAATGTTCTATTCCTGGGGTGACCCGAATCGTGATTTGGAAGTGACGAAAGAGGATTTTCATATAGAGATAGAGGAAGATGAGGATGGTAATCAAATAATAAAACAGGCCACGAAGATAGACATCGTTTACTTGTTCGAGGGGCTATCCGAAGACCAACAAGGCGCATTCTTACAATACCTTGTAATTAATCCTGATGGTTCAATCACCGCAAGAGTACACCTTTCTTTTGAGCTCAAAGAAAAGGGTCGAGTCAAACCCAACTTCGTTACTGGAAAAGAAGAAAATGGGTTAAGAGCTGATTGGGATACATTCCGTTATTTTCATCCGTATTATCTAGGAGCGTTGCGGGATAGTACACGCGATTTGATGAGTACGCGTAATAATTTGCTGGGGCGGGTTATTAAAAGAAAAATAGACCGTGCAGGTTCAGAAGAGGACGTGAAGGGAATCGTTAATGATGCGAATGAAAGACTCCTAGAACGCCCCGAGGTTGCAGAGACAAAGGCCGGCATTAATCAAAATCTGGCTCAAATAGACATTGTTTCATTGGATAATGTTGGCCTCCATATTGAGCAGAATAGAATTGAATACATCGTTAATGTCATTAAACCTTTTTTACCTTTTACAGAAGCGAATAAAGATGGTTTTGTGCTTACTCAAAATAGTTTAGGCTTCAATAATCTGATATATATAGCGTCAGTCCTAAGTGACATAAAAGATTGTCACGTTGAAGATGCCGTCAGCGTTTATGCCCTCTTGATAGAAGAACCAGAAGCTCATTTGCATCCACAACTTCAAGTGAATCTTTATAACTTCCTGCAAAAAGCGGATGAAGGTGAGAATAGTCAGACTTTTATCACTACGCATTCTCCAACTTTGACATCTAAGATACCCTTGGAGAAACTTATTCTTCTGAAAGATAATGATGCTTATCGGGTTGGAGATTGTTTCAAAAACAGAACGGCAGAGAGAATAATTCGTGACGCTTCTAGCAATAGGCTATTAAGTGAGCAAGAAGTGACGGGGTACAGGAAAATGATAGCAAGATTTTTTGATGTAACTCGTTCTCAATTGTTTTTCTCAAAAGGCTGCTTGTTTATTGAGGGTATTTCAGAGTGCCAATTGGTGGAAACCTTCTCTGTCCTGTTGGGTAAATCGCTAATAGGCCACCAAATAGAGATTGTAGATACTGATGGAACAGCATTTTACCAGTTCCTTATGTTGTTCAATTCATCGCAAGATAAGAAACGACTTCCTATGAAGGCGGCGTTTATTACCGATGAAGACCAGTTCCCAGATTCAAAGGATAAAGAATATAATTTAGAGTCGCTGGTAGAGAATAACTATGAGAAACTCAACGTCTTGAGAAATGGTATTAATGGCGGGAACCTGAATGGGCGGGTCAATAACATGAGGGCAATGGCCAATGGTCAGGCGGGCATCGCAATTTGTACCGGAAAAAAGACATTTGAATATCAGATTTGCAAAGCTAATGTATCAGAAAGGAAGGATGATACAAAAGGAACGTTGCTGTATGAACTGATAAAGAGGGAGAATGCTATTGGGATTGGTAAGGTGGATGCGTATATGGAGAGCCTTGGAAAGGACAGCATGACAATAGAAGAGCGGCAAAATGTTGCTTTGCTCATGTGGAAATGCCTTCCGGGTAAAGCAGACTTCGCTCAATCATTGAATAACTACTTATTGGAAAAAATGGAAGGGATCGCAGACGTTAATTTTTCAATCCCAACCTACATTTGTGACGCTATAACCCACCTGATTCCATAGTAGTATGGTGTATGAGATAACGCCAGAACGGCAGGCATATTTGGAAGCACATGGACATGTGATATTATCTGCGTGCCCGGGAAGCGGAAAAACAACCAGCATCGTTCAAAAGTTGCTTGCAGTCTCAAATTATTGTGAGTCTCGTTATGGCAAACATACAGGTTTCGCTTGCCTGTCGTTCACGAATAAAGCATGCGATGAACTGAAAGAAAAGTACCGAGAACAACACGATGAAAGATTGTCGTTTCCGAATGTGGTTTCTACGATTGACAGTTTCATTATGCAAACCGTTGTGTCCCCCTTTTGGTACCTCTGTGAAGGATGCAAAATGAAACCAATAGTGGTGAATGAAGGCGAGGTGTTAAACCGGGTTTATTTCAACAATGTATTTCAGAACGGAGTATGGAACACATTCTTGTCGCCTGCATTAAAGCCTTACAAGGATCTTTTCTTCTCAAAAGACCCTCATAAGGTAACGCGTGAGAAGAACGGCTATAATTGGAATCATAATCCGGTTACAGAAGAACGAGATACAGCTTATTGTGAGGAAGTATTTAAATATAGATTAAGTAAAGGATTTATCACTAGTAGTGATGCTTTGTGGATCGCATGCGATATTTTGAACAATCACCCCAAAGTGGCCAGGGCTATAGTTAAACGCTATCCATATATAATTGTGGATGAGGCGCAGGACAATTCGGAACTTCACTTTGTTTTTTTCGGATTCCTAAAGGACGCTGGACTTGAGAATCTAGAGTATGTAGGAGACGTTTGTCAATCAATATACGGATTCCGGGATGCAAGACCAGAATTGCTTCAAGGATTGATGAAAGAAAAGGAATGGACAGTTTTGCCACTTACCGAGTGCAGGCGGTCAAATCAACGGATTATAGATTTCTATAGCAAACTAAAACCGAAGGGATTGCCGACAATAAGGTCGCATGGCGTAGTTGACCAGGGCATCCCTATTATGGTTTATAGATATGATTCCGGTAATGTGAGAGATATTATCCAGGACTTTTATCAAGTGTGTGATAAAGAGAGGCTAAACTCAAAGATTGTGCTTGCTAGAGGGACAGATAAATGCAAACAACTAGCTGGGGTAAAAGACCTAAATTTCAGGTACTGGAAATCTGAGATGCCATATATCCTTATAGACGCTGTATTCGCTTATTCAGCCGGAGAAATGGACTTGGCTTTCAGGAAGATACGTTTAATTCTAGCTGAATTGTTTGGTGGAGATAGCCCAGACTCACAGAGAGATTATGTTCATAAGATCGAGTCTGATATTGATATCAATGCTAAGATTTTTAGATTCTTGCAGCAGATTCCTTCATTTAGTTTAAGTTTCAATTCTTGGTCTGATCAGACGGCCCAACTTATGCAAAAGTATTGGACATTAAACGAGAAACCAGTTTTTGAGGCATATAGTAGAAAGAAAGGCTACGTTATGCGGGAAATGGCTGAAGCTCCATTAGAGCAGTATCACCGATCAAACGATAGGAATAGTGATTATCATAATAGTGTTGACACGATCCATGCTGTAAAAGGTGCTACGTTGGATGCCGTCCTTCTGTTTTTGTCGAAGGATAGTAGAGGGCAGAGTATCTCGTTAAATGATTTCCTGCAAGGAAAGAATGCCATAATGACAGAAAGCCAGCGTCTTATATATGTGGCATGTTCAAGAGCAAGACAGTTTTTAGCGATCGCGGTTCCAGATACAATAAGGGATGAAGAGATTCATGCTGCATTAGCCGGAATAAAAGTAGAAATACGTGATGTAGGATTGCAAAGAGTGTTAGCATTTGAATGATCGAAAACGTGCGGCAGGCTATACGGCTATGCTTGGAACGGTGCCCTTATAGCAGTTGTAATTAGCAAATACTGTTTCGACTTTTCTCGCAAAGTTGTTTCGATACGACTTCGGTGCAGGGCGCTGAGACTTGGCTCCAGGATATAGACGGGGGCGTTCGGCCGCAACGACGTGGCGGGCGAGTGATTTGACGGGGCGGAACTTGTTTGACGCCCCGTCGGCATTTCCCGAAGGGGGATTTGCCGAAGGCGGCTTGCGGGGCTGGTTGGCATTTGCCGCTTGCGGCGGTTTGACATAGTCCGCCGCGAGGATTGGTGCGACATGATGGGTTTTGCTCGTCGTGTCGCACTAATGTTTTGTTTTTCCAAGATTTTGCTAACTTTGTAAGGGTGCCGCATTATTAGTAACAACGCTTTTTCTGAGGCTATGACGCAAGATGACCGATGGCTGGCCAAATACAACGAGGTGATGGATTTCATGGAGACGAACCATAGG
>Ga0310786_10008648_pt1 | contig 13033 bp, 7 predicted proteins | sample AusTroGonzalo_MG_FD_203881 | JGI IMG/M metagenome (GOLD analysis project Ga0310786, IMG submission 203881) | Bovine rumen microbial communities from tropical cattle in Woodstock, Queensland, Australia - Gonzalo_03 (v2) (version 2) | ecosystem: Host-associated > Mammals > Digestive system >... | reverse complement strand
ATAAGGCACCGAAAAAACAGTCCACGCATTCCATCTGGCGTCGCTGATCTTTGTCTCTATAACCCTGGCTTCCACCGCCGTGCGCTGGTTCAAGAAAGATCCAATGGCGTACACGTCTGTCGTCTTCAGCTCGTCGTCCGAATAGCTATACATGGTTTGGTAGCCGTAGTAATCCACGGGCAATGTGAAGCGACCGATCTGCCACTTGGGGGTAGCCGGAGCGTCCAGAGTTAACGAACCCATGGTATAAACATAACTAAAGTTCTCCGTGTCAATCTCCTCGGACATCTGGAAGCTTACGTCCGCCCCCCTCCAAGGAGTGATGTCACTGAGTGTGGTGGGTTTCGTCAGCACCAACGGCTCAGCAGCGATTACTCCCACTGTCGCTGACAGCAGGAGTAACAGGTTTAACAAATACTTGTTCATAACTTAGTGTGTTTATTTCTTCACGAACTCCACTCGTCGGTTCTTGGCGCGACCTTCGTCGGTACCGTTGTCGGCAATGGGTTCCTTGGAGCCCTTGCCCACAGCCGTGAGACGCGAGGCATCAATTCCTTTCGCGACGAGTGCTGCCACGATGGCTTCGGCACGCTGCTGCGAGAGCTTGTCGTTGGTGGCGGCGGAACCCGTATTGTCACAATGGCCTTGCACCTCGAACTTGATGCTGGGGTCGTCGGTCATGATTTTGGTAATGCGGTTGATTTCGCCGGTGGATTCGGGCTTAATGGTCGCTTTGCCCACATCGAAGGTGATGGCGTAGGTCACAATCTTGCCCTCGCTCTGCAGGCGGGTTGCCAAAGGCACGGCACCTTTAGCAATGCGGACATTGCGCCAGAAGTACATACGCTGGTAATCATAGCTGCCGCGCAGTTTCAGGAAATTCGGAGCCTTGGCGTTGGGGATATTGGCCACGCGCTGGTTGTCGAAATAGACTTTGTAAGCACGCTTGTTGAAGGAGATGGCAATATGATGCCAAGCGTTGCGCTGGAGGCCCTTGATTTCGTAGGTTCCTTCACGATGATCACCCACGGGAGGCAGCCACTGATAATAGAACATCTGGTTACTTTCCTCGCCGACGGCATCTATCTGCAAACTCAGCGAATGGTCGCCGTTATCCGAGATTTCGTCGCCCACCATGAGCAAAATTTCGTAGGAGTTCAAACCTACACCATCACCGTTGTTGTTCTGACTGGAGTAGGTATCCGTGTTCCAGAGGTAGATGTCGAATTCCACGGTACACTCATCGGTGAGGTACACCTTGTTGTCGGCAAAGAGGGGAGTGATGGTGGCATCCTGCGTGTTGATGACGGGCTGGCCGTCGAACTGCACCACTTCGGCAGCTCCGCTGAAGGTGTCCCACATGGAGGGGAACTCACCCAGTTTCTCGCCGACCAGGTTATCTTCGAAGATAATCTCGTCGCCGCTGACGAAGTCGTAGTTGTTCCAGTTGATGACGGCCTGGGGAGTGTTGTCACCACCCTGTGCGGCAGCAGGGTCCTGAGGCTCACCTTCGCCCTCGCCTTCACCTGTCGGGGTTCCCGGGCTTGTGGGGTTGAGCACGCGGTCGGCGGCCTGGTCCACAGTTTGATCTACTTTCTCTTCTACTTTTTGCTTAGCGCGGTCGATGACGCGCTTGCCGAGGGTTCCAAGAATTCCCTGGGCGGACACACTGGTAGAACAGGCTAATAGCCATATAAGTACGATAAATGGAGTTTGTTTTTTCATAATTTTATAGGGTTTATCAGGTTTTTACTGCCGCAAAGATAGCTAATAATCGATATTTTTCCTTAGCCCCATTGGGGGTTTTTATGTTTTTGCCCTCCTTTTAGTACGAAAAAGGAATAAAAACGATAGCATAAATGCCGAAAAACCGGCGCCCTAACCCTGCGTTTTACATTTTGTCGGACGAAAGCAGGTGAACTAAAAGTTTTTTCCTTACCTTTGCACCATGATATCCACAAAGAACCTTCTTATTACCGCCCTTTTCCTGTGTCTGGGCGGCACTGCGGTGGCCTACAATGACTTCCGCAACACACATGTCGACTCCCTGGAAGCAGTGCTCCACAGCCCTCATCCTCCCAAAGGCAAGGAGCTCATCCGAACCTATATGGATTTGGCACGAGGATATGAGGTGAGAGATGGTCAGCGCTGTCTGGAATATGCCCAGAAGGCATTGGACCTCTCCTACGAGATCAACGCCTTACGCGCCCGCCAGAATGCCCTCTATTACATAGGTCTGATAGCTTATGGAAGGGATGACTGGGACCGCGCCGTAGATTACTTCCAGCAGTCCCTGGCTGTCATTGACACCATGCGACAGGACCGACGCTACACAGAAAGCGATGTGGACGACTGCCTGTCGCAGCTGTATGGTGCCCTGGGGAATGTCTATAACATACAGGACAAGGCACATCTGGCCATCCATTATTATCAGCAGGCATTGCCCATCTTCGAACGCTACGGCTGGCTCGAAAGCCAGACCATTCTCTACTACAACGTTGGCGAGCTGTACCTCTCCATGGGCAATACGACAGAGGCGGAGCGTAACTATTCGCTGGCTCTGGAGAAAGCCAACGAGGCGGTGGACTCACTCATGATGGCCACCTCTTGGAGCGGACTGTTGAAAATCTATTTAGACAAAGATTATAAGCAAGCCTGCAGAGTGGCAGAGAAGGCATATGCCTATTATTATGCCCACCGCAGCGAGGTTCCAGAAGCCTATGCCGCCCTCCTCGCCTCTATCGTTCGGCTGCATCTGGCTGAGGGCCATGAGGATTTGAAGAAGGCCAGAGCCTGCGTTGACGAGGCGCTGGAGATCGAGAAAACCGCAGAGATGATGTCAGAGGATCGTTGTAACATCTTCGCTGCAGCCTGCGAAGTCGCCATGCATGAGAGACGCTGGCACGAGGCGCTGGCCTATGGACTGAAATCGGTTTATGAAGACTCCGTCATCACCTACAATGACGCCAGTTGCAAGGTGCTGCTCGCACAGATCTATACCGAGTTAGGCAACAAGGATTCTGCTCGCGTGTATATAAATAAGGTGTACCACCTCATGCGCCGCTTCGCCACAGAACACTATCAGTCAGGACTCTCGCAGATGGAGGTGCTCTACGAGACCGAGAAGAAGCAGGCGGCTATCGAGCAACTGCAGCAGCAACGGCGCTGGATGATGTGGGGCACCGTTCTGGGAGGATTGATACTGCTGCTGGTGGCGCTGCTGTTCTTTGTGCTATGGCGTAGCGTGAAACTCAGCAAGCGCACAGCGCTAATCAAGGCAAAGCTGGACGGAGAACTGGAGGAACGGGTGCGCATTGCACGCGACTTGCACGACCGCCTCGGCGGGCTGCTGACAGCATTAAAGCTGAATCTCACGGAATTCGATGATGCCGAGATGGAGAGGTCAAGGAATCTCACCGATGAGGCCATTCGCGAGATGAGAAATATCTCCCACCATCTATTGCCCGACTCGCTCCGACGCTATGGGCTGCGCACCGCCCTTCGCGATTATTGCGAAGCCATGCCGCATGTCAGCTTCTCCTTTGTGGGAGATGACATACGCGTTGAACACGAGGAAGCCATCTATTGCATCGTCTATGAACTGGTGAATAATGCAGTCAAGAGTGCCGAGGCCGCACATATCCGTGTACAGATCCTTACAGGTCAGGAATATATTGCCGTGAACGTGAGTGATGACGGCAACGGCCGCTTCTCCTTTGAACAAGCATCAGAAGGCTCTGGGCTCCGAAACATCCAGGAACGGGTAACGGCCATCGGAGGTACCATAAATGCTTATTCCAAGGAGAGCGAAGGGACTGAAATCAACGTGGAAATACCGCGAAAAACCTAAAAAACCCACATTTGGGGGTAAGGTTATTTTTTGAGGTTCACAGAAAATACTCTACCTTTGCGGCCGAAATCTACAAATAAAACTAAAAAGCGTGGCTCGAATACTCATTGCAGACGATCACCAAGTCGTAGCGGAAGGCATCGCCCGAATCATCAAGGAGCACTCCTCTGATGTAGAGATGGACATTACCGGCAATCTGGCAGATGCACTATTGCTTGTGAAGAAGCTGCATCCAGACCTTTTGCTGCTGGATGTCGCTTTGCCCGACGGCGACGGCATCGATGCAATTCCATTGTTCGTTGAAGCTTGTCCGCCGATGCGCATCATCATCTTCACAATGTATGCGGAGGGAGCCGTTGTCGGCAGAGCGATGAAGGCGGGAGCCCACGGGTACCTGCTCAAGAGCGTCTCCTCCAAGGAACTTCTGGAAGCCATTCACACCGTGGCGAACGGTGAGACTTATATTTGCGAGGAAGCTCGTTCCCACGCCCATGAAGAAATGGAGGCTGTGCCAACGCTGACCATTCGTGAACGCGAGGTTCTGGCACTCATCGTACAGGGAAAGACCATCAAGGAAATCGCCGAAGAACTGTTCCTGGGCTTCGAGACGGTGCACAGCTACACTAAATATCTTCGCCAGAAGCTTCATTGCCAGAATACAGCATCGCTCGTACGCACGGCAATAGAACAACATCTCGTATAAGTCGACCAAAACTGATAGTCTATACACTTCTAACAAATAGTTTTACCCCTAAAAACAAACAAAATGAAAAAGTATCTTTATTTACTTCTGCTGGCACTTGTGCCCACAATGACTTTCACCGCTTGCGGTAATGACAACAAGGAAGATGATGAATTGGATCCCGATGACATCGAAATCTCAAAGCCCGTAATGAAAGAGAGTGGCAACACCATCACCTACTCTTATTCCACAAGTTATGCTGGACTCACCGTTAACTTTGTTGAAACCTACACCTTCAACGGTGAACAAATTGCCAAAGTGACGATCTCTGAGACCTTCCCCTCTGAAGCACTTGCCAAGCAGTTCATGGAAGAATTAGAGAATGACACCTCTGAGATGGAAACGTATAAGAACCTGAGCCGCAGTGGCAAGACGGTCACTTATGATGCTACTGAGGCCTACTCAGAATATACCAAAGACGAAATTAAGGAAATGCTCCAATGGAGAACCCAAGAATGGGAGCACAGGCAGAAATAAGAACCTACAGAGTTCAAACAGAAAGAAAGGGAATGTGTTGCGACACATTCCCTTTCTTTTATATAATAACTCCTTTCTTATATTAAGTAGAGCTACTTTTCGTTGGAAGTATAGTTACTTGCCCGTGGAACCATAGTTTGTTTTCTGAGTAGCTTAGCCAATCTCAATCTGGCGCGAGAGCTTCACTTCTTCCTTCTTCATCTTCGGCAGTACGATGGTGAGTACGCCGTCCTCGACTTTAGCGGAAATCTTCTCGCGGTCGACATCTTCGGGCAGGGTGTAGCTCTGCTGGTAGTTGCAGTAGCTGAACTCGCGGCGGAGGTAGTGATGACGCGGCTGTTCGCGATCTTCCTCCTTATGTTCGAGCTTGTTCTCGATGGCCACCTTGAGGTTGCCATTCTCATCGATATTCACTCGGCAGAACTCTTTCTTGATACCTGGCACAGCCACTTCCATGGTGTAGGCCAAAGCATCTTCGCGGACGTTGACAGCAGGTGCTGTGCAAGTAGCGGTTGAGCGGGTGGGCATTACGTTGTCAAAGAAATCATCAAATACGGTGGGGAACCACGCGTTTCTAAGCATTACTGGTAACATAGTTTTGATCTCCTATACTTTAAAGGGTTAAACATTTCACCCTTCACCTTGCAATGCCCGTGCCACTGCCGTTATGTACTACAGGGGTGTGACATTTTGTCCACATTCACGACATAAACGGCTTAAAATCTTTAACATACGTGACAATGTGTCACTCACGGCCCGCACGTTTACGCTCCAAGTGGTCGAGGAGAATCTTACGCATTCGCATGGACTTCGGCGTCACCTCCACGTATTCATCTTCCTTGATATACTCCAGTGCCTCCTCCAGGCTGAGGATGGTGGCCGGAATGATGCGTGCTTTCTCATCGCTGCCGCTGGCACGCATATTCGTCAACTGCTTGTTCTTCGTGACATTGATGACGAGGTCGTTCTCGTGGATGTGTTCGCCTACGACCTGACCTGCATAGACTTCTGTCTGCGGTTCAATGAAGAACTTGCCGCGATCCTGCAGGTTGTTGATCGCATAGGCAAAGGCGGTGCCGCTCTCCAACGCTATCATAGAACCTGAGATGCGACGCACGATCTCACCCTTGTAAGGCTGATACTCCTTGTAGCGATGAGCCATAATGGCTTCGCCCTGCGAGGCGGTGAGCACATTCGTGCGCAAGCCGATGATGCCGCGCGAGGGGATGAGGAATTCGATGTTCACACGGTCGCCCTGACTCTCCATCGAAGTCATCTCGCCCTTGCGGCGCGTGACCATATCAATCATCTTCGAGGCGAATTCCTCAGGAACGTTGATGGTCAGCTCCTCGATGGGTTCGCAACGTTCGCCGTTCACCTCTTTATAGATTACCTGGGGCTGTCCGACCTGCAGTTCATAGCCCTCGCGACGCATGGTCTCGATGAGCACACTAAGGTGCAGCACGCCACGCCCGCTGACTATCCACCGGTCGGTGTAGCCGTCAGGAATCTCTACGCGCAGCGCCAGGTTCTTCTCCAGTTCCTTCATCAGGCGTTCATGGATGTGGCGGCTGGTGCACCAGCGACCTTCCTTGCCGAAGAAAGGAGAGTCGTTGATGGTGAAGAGCATGGACATTGTCGGTTCGTCGATGCTGATAGTGGGCAGCGCCTCGGGTTCCTCGGCATCACAGATGGTGTCACCAATCTCGAAGTTCGAAAGGCCGATGATGGCGCAGATATCTCCACTGCTGACGGCATCAATCTTCTGATGTCCCATACCTGTAAAGGTGTGGAGCTCCTTGATTTTTGTCTTCTCCTTCGATCCGTCGCGATGCACGATGGTGATCGCCATTCCCTCCTTCAGGGTGCCGCGATGCACGCGACCTACGGCGATACGTCCTGTGTAGGTGGAGTAGTCGAGGGAAGTGATGAGCATCTGCGGAGTGCCCTCCAGCTGTTCGGGCGCCGGGATGTGCTCCAGAATCTGGTCGAGGAGGTAGAAGATGTTGTCGGTCGGTGTCTGCCAGTCTTCGCCCATCCAACCCTGCTTGGCAGAACCATAGATGACGGGGAAATCCAACTGGTCTTCGGTGGCATCAAGGTCACACATCAGATCAAAGACCATCTCATAGACTTCTTCAGGACGACAGTTGGGCTTATCGACTTTATTGATAACCACGATGGGTTTCAATCCGATTTGAAGGGCTTTCTGCAGCACGAAACGGGTCTGGGGCATGGGGCCTTCGAAAGCGTCTACGAGCAACAGGCAGCCGTCAGCCATATTCAGCACGCGCTCCACTTCGCCGCCGAAGTCGGAGTGACCCGGAGTGTCGATGATGTTGATTTTCGTATCCTTGTAATTGATACTAACGTTCTTGGAAAGGATGGTGATGCCGCGTTCGCGCTCCAGTTCATTGTTGTCGAGCATGAGTTCTCCTGTCTGCTGGTTGTCGCGAAAGAGATTACCTGCGAGCAGCATCTTATCTACGAGGGTGGTTTTACCGTGATCGACATGTGCGATGATGGCAATATTTCTGATGTTTTGCTTCATACTTAATAGGATGTATTTCGTTTTGCGGGTGCAAAGGTACGGAAAAGTTTTCAGTTTAAAGTTTAAAGTTCGGTGTTTTTTGCTTTTATAGTGTTTATTTCGAAGCAAAATTTGCATCGTTGCAAATATTTGATTACTTTTGCGCGGATTTCAACCCCATCATCTATGATAAACCGCATTATGAAGCATCAGATTATTGCTATCAGCCTTCTGCTGATGGCCGCGTCTGCCGAGGCCCAGACGACAGCGCTCGAAGGTTTCTCCCACGAAGAATATCCCACGGCTCCGACAGGTCAGGAATGGCAGTCACCAGGACAACTGGCATTGAACAAGGAACAGCCGCACGCGTGGGGCTTTCACTTCCCTACCGAAGAGGCGGCACGCGGCGTGATGCCTGAACGAGGAGCCTACTGGCAGACGCTGGACGGCACATGGAAGTTCCATTGGTGCAAGACGCCAGAAGAGCGGGCCAAGGGCTTTGAGGTGCCCAGCTATGATGTCACCGCTTGGGACGATATCGAGGTGCCGGGGTGCTGGAACGTGCAGGGAATACAGCCAGACGGCTCGCTGAAATATGGTGTACCCATCTACGTGAACCAGAAAGTCATCTTCGAGCATCAGGTGGCCGTAGATGACTGGCGCGGCGGCGTGATGCGCAAGCCTCGCAACCCACAATGGACGGTGAATGAGTATCCTAACGAAGTGGGCTCCTATCGCCGCACCTTCACCGTGCCGGCCTCATGGAGGGGACGCGTGGTGTATATCAACTTCGACGGCGTGGACAGCTTCTTCTATCTGTGGATCAATGGTCACTACGTGGGATTCTCCAAGAACTCCCGCAATACCGCCACATTCAACATTACACCTTATTTAAATAAGAAAGGGGAGAACGTGGTAGCCGTAGAGGTCTATCGCAACAGCGACGGCAGCTTCCTGGAGGCTCAGGATATGTTCCGCCTGCCGGGCATCATCCGTTCAACGTACCTGACGAGTGTGCCTGAGGTGGAACTGAGCGACCTCATCGTAAGGACCCAAACCCTCACCCCTTCCGTTAAGGAGGGGAGTGAGCTGAGCGATGCCACCCTCGAAATAACAAGCGATATTCGTAATCATGGCAAGAAGGCGAGGAAGGACCTCTCCGTCGAATACAAGATTTACCCCGTGAAGCTATATACGGATGAACTGCAAGCCACCACTCCGCTTGCCCTCAAAGGAGACGCAAGCCACCTTGCAGATATAAAGGTGGGCAGTTTGCAAGACATTCAACTCTCCCCCTATAGGGGGAGCGGGGAGGGAGTCCACTTCTGGAGTGCCGAAGCCCCTTATCGCTATGTCCTCACCGCCACTCTGAAAGACAAGAAGGGGAAGGTGATGGATGTGCGCTCAACCTATTTCGGCGTTCGCACCGTGGAGATTCGCGACACGAAAGCTGAGGACGATGAGTTCGGGTTGGCAGGTCGCTACTTCTATGTCAACAACAAGCCCGTAAAGCTGAAGGGCGTGAACCGCCACGAGACCAACCCTTGGCGCGGTCATGCCATCACCCACGAACAGATATTGCGGGAGATCTTCCTGATGAAACAGGGCAACATCAACCATGTGCGCAATTCGCACTACGCCAACGACCCCTATTGGTACTATGCCTGCGACAAGTACGGCATCTACCTCGAGGACGAGGCGAATATCGAGAGCCACGAATACTACTACGGCGATGCTTCCCTCTCCCACCCCATCGAGTGGCGCGCGGCTCATATTGCGCGAGAGATAGAAATGGTTCGCGCTCACGTGAATGCTCCCTCCATCGTCATCTGGAGCTTAGGCAACGAGGCAGGTCCTGGACAGAACTTCGTGGCGGCGTACAATGCCATCAAAGCCTTCGACACCTCGCGTCCTATACAATATGAACGCAACAACGACATCGTGGACATGGGCTCCAACCAGTATCCTTCCGTAGGCTGGGTGCAGTTTGCTGCCAAAGGCGGCAGAGGCCCCAAGTATCCCTTCCATATCAGCGAATATGCCCACTCGATGGGTAATGCCGGCGGCAACCTCATCGACTACTGGAGGGCCATCGAGAGCAGTAATTACATCTGCGGTGGTGCCATCTGGGACTGGGTGGATCAGGCAATCGCCATGCCGCAGGCACAGCAAATTGAAAATGAAAAAATGAAAATTGAAAATTGGGCTGGCGTACAACAGCAAGATAGCTACGCACAAGCTGGAGGTAATTCTCAATTTTCAAATTTCAATTTTCAATTTAATTATGGTGGCGACTTCGGCGACCTGCCCAACGACGGCATGTTCTGTATGAACGGCGTGATGCTGCCCGACCTTTCACCTAAGCCCGAATATTACGATGTGAAACACGTCTATCAGAATGTGGGCGTAAAGGTGGACAGCATCTGGCAGAGGGGCAAGCACCAAATGGTTCGCTTGCAGGTGACAAACAAGAACTACTTCGTGCCGCTGGACTATGTGGATATCAGCGTGGTTGTTGTACGCGACGGCTTCGATATCGGTCGCAGCACCATCCCCAATAACCCCGAGCACGGTATGGCACCCATAGCCCCGCGCAAGACCGAACCCATCGTGCTGCCTTTGACTTTTGCAGAAGACGAGTACGAGTATCTTGATGCCCACTGTTATGACCTGCGCGTGGAGTTCCTGCTGAAGAAGGATATGCCGTGGGCCGAGAAGGGTTATGTGCAGATGGCTGAGCAGGTGCCTTTGTGGGGAGCAGGAGATGTGATGCCGATTTACACCGCAGGCAGTGCGCCCGCTATTGTAAAGACTGGCGGCAGTGGCATCCTTACGCTGGAAGGCAACAATTGGACGGTCACCTTCGACAACCAAAAGGGCACCATCAAGACGCTGAGCTATAATGGCAAGGAAATCATTGAGCCCGACTGCGGTCCCGTCCTCGACGCCCTGCGCGCTCCTGTCGATAACGATAACTGGTTCTACCAGAGCTGGTATCAGAACGGCCTGCACAATCTGAGCCACAAGGTGACAGATTCCCACATCTACACCCGCAAGGACGGAGCCGTAGTGCTGAACTATACGGTCGAAAGCCAAGGTACAAAGGGTCAGATTCACGGCGGCAGCAGTGGGCGCTACACCATTGATGATAAAGGAGAACTCTCTGACTTCGTATTCACCTCCAATATCGTTTGGACCGTTTATCCCGACGGCACCATTGAGAACGAGAGCGCCATCACAAGCAACAAGCCGAAGGCCGTCCTGCCGCGCCTGGGCTTCCTCTTCAAGCTGCCCACCCGCTTCGAGGCAGAGGGCAGCAAGATGAGTTACTTCGGCTGTGGCCCGCAGAACAACTACGCCGACCGCATGAGCGGAATGTTCCATGCCGTATATGAGAGCACTGTCTATGACCAGTTCGTACCCTTCCCCAAGCCACAAGATATGGGCAACCGCGAAGGTGTACAGTGGCTGGCGCTGACAGATGCCAGTGCCCAAGGTGTTGTCTTTGGTGCTTTAACGGGCTTTATGTGTACGAGTGTGCTGCCGTGGAGCGACCTGCAGCTGACCTATGCTCCTCACCCCAACGAACTGCCAGAGAGTGACCATGTCTATGTCCACCTCGATGCGAAGGTCACTGGACTCGGCGGCAACAGCTGCGGCCAGGGTGGCCCGCTGACGCCCGACCGCGTCTATGCTGACGCCTACACCTTCGGTTTCTTCATCCGTCCCACCGTTACCGCTGACCCGTACAAGATCAGCGAGGCCAACTTCCCCGTCATGCACGGCGGCGATTTGCCCATCGCCATCACCCGTGATGCACGCGGAGAGGTGACCATCGTTTATAATGAGTTCAATGGTGAGGAGGTATTCTATGAAATAACAACAGACTCTCCCCCCGCCCTCCCTGCTAGGGAGGGAGCAAAATCCTATGCTAATGACAAGAAAGGGAAGTCTGGAAAGGTGACCGCTCCCTCCTTAACAGGGAGGGCGGGGGGAGAGTCCGCGCCCATTGACCTCCGCTCTGGCGGCACCATCACCGTCTGGCACGCTGATGCCCCCGAAGTGAAGATTAGCCGCACCTTCGAGAAGGTGGAGTATGTGCCCGTCAGCGTCTTGGCTTGCAGCAGCGAAGAACCTGGCGAGGAAGCCGCACGCCTCGTCGACGGCAATACAGGAACCATCTGGCACACCGCCTACGGCGTCACGGTCACCAAGTACCCGCACAGCGTTGACTTCGACTGCTCGGAGATGAAGACCATCAAGGGCTTCACCTACCTGCCCCGTCAGGATGGCGGCAACAACGGCAACATCAAGGGTTATCGCGTACAGCTCTCGCAGGATGGCAAGACATGGGGCGACCCCATTGCTGAAGGCGAGTTCGAACGCGGCTCTGGCCTCAAGCGCATCACCTTCGCCACCCCTACCCGAGCCCGTTACCTCCGCTTCACCGCCCTCTCCTCGCAGAACGGCCTCGACTTCGCTTCTGGAGCCGAATTCACCGTCTTAGCAGAATAATTCCATCAATAACCATAACCTATAATTCAATTCATTAACACAATGAGAAAAATGAAACACCTCCTCCCTCTTCTGGCAGTGTGTTTGTCGGTGTGCCCGACAAATTCCGCTTCCGCCAAGGACGTTTTCGTCAACACTCCGAAGACCACCCTCATGCTCACGGCTAACGAAGGTGGCACACCTCGTATTCATTACTATGGTTCGCGCATCACGCCCGATCAGGGCCGCGAGGTCATTGATGCAATGAGCATCAACTATGACGCCTACCCCGCCTTTGGCCGCGAGAGCTTCGACGAGACCGCACTCAGTGTGACCCACGCCGACGGCAACATGACCACAGAACTGGCCATCACCGGCACACGCACTGAGGGTGACCTCACCATCATCTCCATGAAGGACAAGGCCTACGACTTCTTCGTTGACCTTTACTACAAAGCCAACGAGCAAAGCGACGTCATTGAGACGTGGACCGTCATCCGCAACGGCGAGAAGAAGCCCATCAAGTTGGAACAGTATGCCAGCGGCCTGATGACCATCCGACAGGAAGGAGCCTGGATCACACACTTCCACGGCGCCTGGGGCCAGGAGGCTCAGATGACCGAGGAGCCGTTAGCTCAAGGACTCAAGACCATTGTCAACCACGACGGCGTACGCAATGGAATGAACGACCGCGCAGAGGTGATGGTCAGCCTCGACGGTAAGCCGCAGGAGAACAGTGGACGAGTCATCGGCGCAGCACTCTGCTGGACGGGCAACTACAAGATTCGCATCGATACCCGCGGACACTACCGTCACACCCTCATTGCCGGCATTGATGACCTCCACACCGCCTACACCCTGAAGCCCGGCGAGACGTTCCGCACTCCAGAACTGGCGCTGGCCTACAGCACCGAAGGTAAGGGTGGCGTCAGCCGTGCCT
>Ga0310786_10008646_pt1 | contig 13036 bp, 9 predicted proteins | sample AusTroGonzalo_MG_FD_203881 | JGI IMG/M metagenome (GOLD analysis project Ga0310786, IMG submission 203881) | Bovine rumen microbial communities from tropical cattle in Woodstock, Queensland, Australia - Gonzalo_03 (v2) (version 2) | ecosystem: Host-associated > Mammals > Digestive system >... | reverse complement strand
GCACCGGGAACAGTTTTCAATGCTCCGCAAGTAGGCATCAAGACAATACCGCCCACCTGGAATTCGTGGGTACAGGGGAAGCCCTCGATAGAGCCGTCGCGATAGTCATAACCCGTAGCCTCCCAACCGTCTTTATTGCCCAAATGGCCGTTGGTACTAGGACCGGGCTTGGCCATGCCGAAGGGCATTGCGCCAGGGGCAAAGTGGAAGTAACGGCAGTGGGCCGTTCCTATGCGCGGTTCAACATACTGGGAATAATTCTGTGGAATAGTCTCTGGTGTATCACAACTTACCAAAGCACTGATGGCACAGGCAAGGATGAACCCTACCTTAACCCTCCCTGATGGGAGGGAAAAATACTTGAATAAATTCTTCATTGGTCTTTATACATTGAGTGGTTAATAACCCCACCCCGACCCTCCCGAGGGAGGGAGGAGAAGCGGTTAGTGGTTAGTGAAATTCCTTTTTTTTTAGTGTAGAGTTGAGTGTTTAGAGTGTAGGGGCAGTGGTAAGTTTAGAGTTTTGCAAGTATAAAGTCTCTCCGCCAGGGGCGGCACTGTCAACTTATTAAACTGACTCTAAACTCTACACTTTCAACTATCAACTGATAGAGAGTTGGTTCAAGGCAAAGTTATAGGCTCCCAGGTTGATGGCCTTGCTGGCTCCCAACTCAGAGACACAGACGGCAACCTTACGCTGAGCGCAGTAGAGCACCTTCTGGTCGGTATGGGGAACGTTTACATAGATATCCTTATCCTCGAGGAAAGCAGAACGCTGGTGGGGATCCTCGAAGTTGTAGACCTCCGACTGGAGCGTGGGCAGCAGATTGCCTGTGAATGTGCCTGCGGGACGGGCAAACTCCTCCATCATGCCGGGCAGAATCCACTTGGCGTTATGAGACAGACCACCGCCTATTACCACGATGCCGTCCACGATGTTCAGCACGTTCACCAAGGCAGCTGCAGTCACCTGACCCAACTGGCGGAAGCTCTCCTGAGCGGCCTTCATGTTACCGGGACGGGTGCCGTTGGCAATATCGCCGATATCCTTGGGAGTAAGGTCGCCAACCGGTTCGTGTGACATCTCGGCATACACACGGCGTACGGCACGGATGCTGACGCTCTCCTCGGCTATCACAAAGGGGTACATGCCGTTGCGCATACACCACACATCACCGCCGCAGCCGTTGTCACCGGTCAGCAGGACCTTGTCTATTACCACACCGCAGCCGAAGCCGGTGCCCAGCGTAATACCTATCATATTCTTGTAACGACGCTTGCAGCCAGCTTCCTCCAAAGCCTTGTTCACACGGGGAAGGGCTCCGGCCAAGGCCTCACCGTAGGCAAACAGGTTGCCGTCGTTGTTCACATAGACGGGGATGCCGAAGACACTCTCCAGGTAGGGGCCCAGCGCCACACCGCCGCGGAAGGAGGGGAAATTGGGCAGGTCGCCAATCACGCCATGCTCATAGTCGGCAGGACCGGGGAAGGCAAAGCTGATGGCAACAGGCTCTACGTCCAGCTTCTCCTTGACGGTAGTGAAGCCCTGCACCAAGGTAGCCAGACAGCCCTCGGTATCGGTCGTAACAGCTTTCAGACGAACGGGCTCTACAATCTCCTCGTTGTCACAAATTGCTGAGAATACAAAGTTTGTTCCGCCGGCATCCAGCGTCAAAACGATTTTTTTGTCTGTCTTGTTCATAGTAGTATATTTATTGATTGTTGTCTAAAGTCTGACATACGCCTTAATGGTCTTGCACTCTTCTCCTCCCAAAGGTGTGATGGTATATCGTCCTACGCAGGCGGGGATGATGAAGGTCTCGGCATAATGGACAGTGAAGGGTTCGAACTTGCCCTCCGGACTCTCCACCACTGCCTCGTAGCCGTCCACCAGGTTCAGTACATTCACGCCACCGTTGGTATTGTGCTCCACAGTCCGGGTGAAGGTATGACGGCGGGTCTCGATGAACTCGTTGGGATGCAGACCCGTACGCTCCTCCATGATGCCGTCCTCCTGAGAGAGCACCTCGAAGTGGTTGCGGATATTCCTGTTCACCCATTCCGTCGTGCGGTTCCACTGTATCACATGCTTGCCACGCTCCACGTTGATGGGTCTGGGCTTGCCGTCCAATCCCAGGCGGTTCCAGTCCCAGAGCTTGAAGGTGAAGATACTGGGGGTGCTGCTGATTTCCAGCACCATGCTGTTGGCACCCGAACAATGGATGGTACCGGCGGGGATGAGGTAATGGTCATGCTTCTTGGCAGGAATCTTATTCACATACTTCTCGGCAGGGAAGGACATCTCGCCACGCTGGGCAGCCCGCAGGTCCTTTATCATCTGCCTCTCGTCTATATCTTCCTTGAGTCCCAGATATACTACGGCATCCTCTCCTGCATCCAACAGGTAATAACTTTCATCCTGGGTATAAGGGAGTCCGAACTCGCGATGGGCAAACTCGTTGGTGGGATGAACCTGCAGGCTCAGGTTACCGCCTCCCATGGTGTCCAGGAAGTCGAAACGGATGGGAAACTCCTTGCCGAAGCGAGCCCACACCTGTTCGCCAAGCAGGTTGCGGCTGAACATCAGTATCAGGTCCTGAGCCGGGAATTCCACCAGCACACCGTCCAGGTTCAGATAAAGGCTGTTCTCCTCCGGAACACAGTCGAAACACCACCCGTAGTTCACCTCCTCGCGGGGCAGGTCGCACACTTCCTTCATCCACTGGCCGCCCCAGGGAGCGGGATCGAAGAAAGGCACTACACGGAAGGGCTTACGGGACGTACGGTCCATGCCCTGACGGAACTGCTGGTCGCTGATCATCTTCGGTTCCCGGCGCTGGTTGCTGTCTATCCAGTATAGGATACGGCACGACTGTATCAGCATATCCTTGTGGCGGTCGCAGATTATCCAGTCGTTGAAGTAGCCGCGCTTGTATTGCAGCGAGGGACCTTCCTGACGGTTGTCAATTCCCAGTGCCTTGACTTCGTGGCGGCGGAACCGTTGCTGGATTTCCCAGCGAGCCATATCGGCATAAGCCACAGGGGCATCCTCGGGGACAAAGCAGGCAGCACCCGTACCTATTACTATCAGGGATTCCCCGTTGGCAATGCGGGCCTTCAGGTCTTCCACCTTGTCGGAATCGAAGTATTCAGAGAGCTTTATGTTGGAGATATACCCGAACAGCACGTCGTCTGTGATGAACCGCTCGGTCAGTTGTATCAATTCCTTTTCGGGGCGCATCAGCGAACGGGTATCAATAACGGTTCGTCCTAAGCCCTGAAAGGCCTGTATAAAATCTTCTTCGTATGTTCCCACGTAGAGGTCAACGGCCCACACAGGGCAGTTGCTCCACTGATCGTTGAGGATGGTGGTTATCTTCTCCCATCCCACAATGGCCATACCATCGGTATGGGTGGAGGGAAACTTGTCGTAATTACTTTTTCTCATTAGCTTATATTCAAATGTACATCGGGTAGCAAAGAAATCTACCTCATTTATTTGCAAAGTTAACGAAATAAACGTACTTTTGCGCAAATAATAAAGGTAAATTTCAATCAAAAGATGAAAAAAAGCATTTTCTGTGCCCTGATACTTGCCGCAAGCGGCATCTGTCAGGCACAAACGGGCATCACACCCGATGTATTGAATACTTTGCAGGGAAGTTACAACGCTACTCCCACCGATAAGGCGCTGCGCAATGCCATCAGCAACGTCAGCATTCAGAAGCTGGCGGTGAATCTGGACAACACGCAGGCCAAGGATACTTACTTTAATGTCGAGGTGAAGAACACCGGCATCAGCGACCAGAAAAGCAGCGGCCGCTGCTGGCTCTTCACGGGTACCAATGTGCTGCGTAACCGCGCCATGAAGAACCTGGGCGTGAAGGATTTCTTCTTCAGTCAGGTATATCTGTTCTTCTACGACCAGCTGGAGAAGAGCAACCTGTTCCTGCAGGGCATCATCGATACACGCCAGAAGGACCTGGACGACCAGATGGTACGCTGGCTCTTCCAGCATCCGCTCTCAGACGGCGGCACCTATACGGGCGTTGCCGACTTGGTCACAAAATACGGTCTTGTGCCTCAGGACGTGATGGCAGAGACATCTGTCAGCAACAGCACCAGCGAGTTCTGCGGACACCTGAAGCGTAAGCTCCGCGAGTTTGGTATTCAGTTGCGCGAGAAGGCACAGGCCGGTGCCGGCGAGAAGGCACTGCAGGCTATGAAGGTGGAGCAGCTGAAGACCGTTTACCGCATGCTGGTAATGGCATACGGCGAGCCTCCCAAGTCCTTCACCTGGGCACCCAAGAAGGACGGCAAGATGATTTCCGAGCCTAAGACCTACACTCCCCAGCAGTTCTACAAGGAGGTTTGCAGCGGCAGCGAGGACCTGAACGCCGACTATGTGATGCTGATGAACGACCCCAGCCGTCCCTATAACAAAGTTTATGAGATTGACTACGACCGTCACCTCTACGACGGACACAACTGGCTGTATCTGAATCTGGACATCGAGGACCTGAAGGCTCCTGCCATTGCCAGCCTGAAGGACAGCTGCCAGATGTATTTCAGTTGCGATGTGGGTAAGTTCCTGGACCGTTCCGTCGGCTATCTGGACGTAAAGAACTTCTCCTATGGCGACCTGCTGGGCACTACCTTCGGCATGAACAAGAAGCAGCGTATCCAGTCCTTCGACAGCGGCAGCACCCATGCCATGACCCTGATGGCTGTCGATCTGGACGAGAACGGCAAGGCCCGCAAGTGGAAGGTGGAGAACAGCTGGGGCTCTGACTCCGGCATGCGCGGTTATCTGGTGATGACCGACGAGTGGTTCAATGAGTATATGTTCCGTGTGGTTGTGAACCGCAAGTACTGCAGCCAGCAGCTCCTCGACCTCCTGAAGCAGAAGCCAACCCGTCTGCCTGCATGGGATCCCATGTTTCAAAATGAAGAGTGAGACCCCTCTCTAACTCCCCCGAGGGGGAGAATAATTATGAACGCCGCAAGGGGGCGCGAGCTAAAAGCGAGAAGGTTTAGCTCGACGGCTCGAAAGGGAAAGTCAACAAAGTGGCAATTGTGAATTATGAATTATGAATTGACTTCAGATGGAAACAACAAGACAAAATAAGATTTCGAGATTGATTCAGAAGGAACTGAGTGACATCTTCCAGAAGCAAACCAGCGCCATGCACGGTGTATTGGTCAGTGTAAGTGCCTGTCGCATCAGTCCCGACCTAAGTATCTGCCGTGCCTACCTGAGTGTATTCCCCAGCGAAAAGGCACAGGAGATTGTACAGAACATCAACAACAACCAGAAGCAGGTACGCTACGAGCTGGGTACCCGTGTGGGCAAGCAGTTGCGTATCATCCCCGAGTTGAAGTTCTTTATTGACGACTCGCTGGATTATGTTGAACATATCGATGACCTTTTGAAGAAGTGAATTTCCCTTTCTTCATAGCAAGAAGATACATTTTCAGCAAGAAGAGCCACAATGCCATCAACATCATCAGCGGCATTTCTGTGGTTGGTGTTGCTGTGGCTACAATGGCACTGGTGTGTACCCTCAGTGTCTTCAACGGCTTTCACGATTTGGTGGCCAGCCTCTTCACAGCCTTCGACCCTCAGCTACGTATCACCCTTGCCGAGGGGAGTACCATCCAGGCCAATGACGCCCGGCTGCAGAAAGTGAAGAAGCTGGACTGCGTAGCCGTCTATACCCCCGTTCTGGAGGGGCAGGCTATGGTGGTGCTGAACGGACAGCAGCATGTGGTAACCATCATGGGCGTGGCAGACAACTTCAGCAAGCAGACACATATCGAGGACATTCTGTACGGCGAAGGCTCCTTCGGTCTTCACGCCGATGTCTTGGAGTATGGTGTGGTAGGCTTGCAGCTGGCAGCCAGGATGAATCTGAACATCGACTTCACGGAACCCCTGCAGGTCTATGCGCCCAAGCGGGGCGAACGTGTGAATATGGCCAACCCGCTCAGTTCCTTCAATCACCAGGAACTGCAAAGCCCGGGCGTGGTCTTTCAGGTGCAGCAAAGCAAGTATGATGCCAACTACATCATCACCAGTCTGGGATTTGCCCAGAGGCTGTTCGACTATCAGGGTCGTATCTCCTCTGCCGAGGTCAAACTGAAGAAAGGCGCTTCCCTATCCCAGGCCAAGAAAGAGATCAAGGCGCTGCTGGGCGAGACATTCTCTGTTCAGGACCGCTACGAGCAGCAGGACGACGTCTTCCGCATCATGCGTATCGAGAAACTCATATCCTACCTCTTCCTCACCTTCATCCTGCTGGTAGCCTGCTTCAACATCATAGGCTCCCTTTCCATGCTGATGATTGAGAAGAAACACGATGTGCAGACCCTCCGCAGTATGGGTGCTACCGACAGGCAGATATGCCATATCTTCATGTTCGAGGGTCGTATGATCAGTCTGGCAGGTGCTGTTGTAGGTCTTCTCTTAGGTCTTCTCCTTTGTTGGCTCCAGCAGCAGTACGGCTTCATCACCATGGGCGAGAGCGAAGGCAGCTTCATCGTAGAGGCCTATCCCGTCAGCGTTCACCCCTGGGACCTCGTTCTTATCTTCGTAACAGTCCTCTTGGTAGGCTGGGCCGCCGTCTGGTACCCTGTACGCTACCTGTCGAGGAATTTACTCTAGACTCCCTATCCCCTTTAGGGGGGAAATTCGGTTATCGGTTTTTCGGAGTATTCTGATTACTCCGAGTAATCTGAGTACTCTGATTTAAATTGTGAATTATGAATTGTGCATTCCCATACGCCCGTCCGCTTTACGTTATGGCAAAGGCTGCAGGACCTCTCTGCAACCTCAGATGCCAATATTGTTATTACCTTGAGAAGCAGCATCTACAACCCCTCTCTAACTCCCCCGAGGGGGAGAAACCGAAAGCCTCTCCTCGGGGAAGTTTGAAGGGGGGCGGAATGAGCGATACCCTTTTGGAATCATACGTTCGCGACTACATACAACTGCAGCAGACGCCCGAGGTGCTCTTTACCTGGCACGGTGGCGAACCTATGCTGCGCCCCCTGAGTTTCTACAAGCAGGCTGTCCGCTATCAGCAATATTATGGCAGGGGACGGCACATCAGCAACAGTATACAGACCAACGGAACACTGCTCACCCCCGAATGGTGCCAGTTCCTGCATGATGAAGGTTGGCTCGTAGGCATCAGCATAGACGGAACACAAGAGATGCATGATGCCTACCGCCTCGATGCCAAGGGCGAAGGAACCTGGCAGCGGGTGATGGATGCCATCCGTATGCTACAAGATTACGGGGTGGAATGGAACGCTATGGCTACGGTCAATCATGCCAATGTGGGGAAGCCGCTGGAGTTCTACCGCTTCTTCCGCGACGAACTGCATTGCCAGTTCCTGCAGTTGAGCCCTGTGGTGGAGAGAATCCGCCAGCATACAGATGGCAGGCATCTGGCGCAGCTGTTCGACGAGGATTGCCCCCTTGCCCCCTACAGTGTTAAGCCGGCTGAATGGGGAAAGTTCCTCTGTACCATCTTCGACGAATGGGTCAGGCACGATGTGGGAGAGACCTTTGTACAGGTCTTTGATGCCACCCTTGCCGGCTGGATGGGTGTAGCGCCAGGCATCTGCGTCTATGCCGAGGAATGTGGCCATGCAGTGGTGATGGAGCATAACGGTGATGTGTACAGTTGCGACCACTTTGTCTTCCCCCAATACCGCTTGGGCAATATCCTTACCGACGGACTACCGCAGATGGTGTATGGCGAGAAGCAGACAGCCTTTAGCCAACTCAAGAAGGATTCCCTACCCCGCCAGTGTCGCGAATGCGAATGGCTGAAAGCCTGTCATGGTGAGTGTCCCCGTCTGCGTTTCCTACATACTGCAGATGGCGAGCCGGGGCTTAACTACCTCTGTACCGGCTACAAGATATTCTTCCAGCACGTAGCACCCTATATGGACATCATGCGCCAAGAACTCTTAGCAGGACGTCCCGCCAGCGGAGTAATGCAATTCACAGTGCATAGTTCATAGTGCATAGTTCATAAAACAAATCGGAGTAATCGGAATACTCCGAAAAAACGATAAACATTATATGACTCTTCACTTTTATCTTTTCTCTTTTAATTTTTATCTTCCTTCCCTCCCCCAAAAGGGGGTCTGGGGAGTCCTCCTCTTTCTTGCCGTCCTACCTTGTTCGGCCAAGAAAATGTCCCACTACCTTTTTGCCTACTTCACAGGTAATGCGCCAGAGCAGGAGCAGATATGCTATGCTGTCAGCAATGATGGTTTCAATTACACCCCACTGAATGGCGGCAAACCCATTGTGGGAAGCGACAGCATAGCTTTGGCAAAGGGAGTCCGAGACCCGCATATCCTTCGTTGCAAGGACGGATGGTTCCGTATGGTAGTTACCGATATGCGCTCATCCCTTGGTTGGGCCAGCAACCGCGGCATGGTGCTCATGCGTTCCCGTGATATGATTCACTGGCAACATCACACCGTACACTTCCCCGAGCGCTTCAGCGGAACCAATTTTGCCCACGTAACCCGCGTCTGGGCGCCGCAGACCATTTACGACAAGGCTGCTGGCAAGTATATGGTTTACTTCTCATTGCTGACAGACGACGGTTCCATCCCTTACGACCGCGTCTATTGGTGTTATGCCAATGATGATTTCAGCGGATTGGAAGGCGAGCCTCAGGTATTGTTCGACTTTCACGCTCCTTCCATCGATACGGATATCGTTCAGGACAAGGATGGCCTTTACCATCTCTTCTTCAAGACCGAGGCCGATGGCAGTCACAAGGGTATCCGCCAATACACCTTCCGCGATTTACACCACCCAGAAACATGGACGCTGCACGATGGATTCTGTGAGACCACAAAGGACGATGTGGAAGGTGCCGGGGTCTTCCCTCTCATTGGCGGCGGCTGGTGCCTGATGTACGACTGCTACCGCAACGGACACTACCAGTTCACCAAGAGCAACGACCTGATGAACTTCACCTTTGTGCAGAATACCGAAACGAAGGGCCATTTCACCCCTCGTCACGGCACGGTAATCCAGATTACGCAAAAGGAATACCAGCGTCTATTGAAAATCTTCCCCACAGGGGAGTAATCAATGCCTTAGCTCTAGGAATCTTTCACATTTTCTGGGATTTATAGCACGGACTTCCAACTCTACCAATGGGAGAAGTATGGATTGAGGATGAATGACGGATTCGTGATAATCAACCATATCTTCCTTGGAGCCCCACATATCACCCATCAATTGTAATTTGGAAAGATTATAGGAACCTGTCAGTCTCAGGTTTTCCGCTTTACCCGTTTTGGTATTCACACGCATCACTCTCTTATCTCCCAAGATGTAGGCATATTCCAGATGCTGTTCCTTGGCCATTGAGACAAGTTTTTTGACAAGTTTATTCCTACTCATTGCATTGTCAAACGAGATGCGCAGTACGCCATTTATGAAATTGTCATATTCTTGCGAGGCAAGCAGCCATTCATTCCCTGTTGACTTTAATGCCTTGGGAGAAGGCATTCTGCCTACAAGCTGGTTCATCAGAATTCCCTTCCGAATCAGCTCAATGGTTGCAGGATGTATGCCGTCGGCATCATATTTACGGTATCTGAACAGGCGATGACCGTTGTAAACGGAATCGTTACCCAATTGCCATACAGAGATGTCCTTGCATACCACTTTTTTACCCAGTTGCTTGTATGAATTATCGTACTTTCTTTCTCTGGGATTCAGGTCACAACAGATAAAGTCGTTAATAGATGTACAACGCCATTCGTTTTTAAAGAGTGCCAACCGGGCTCTATTACCTTCTACTATTACCGGGCCAATGTACTCCTCATCCTCAGATAACTGAACAATCTTCTTATTGATCAGATTGGAAACAAATTCCCTTATCCCAGCTATCAGTGAGTCTAATGGCGGCAGATCACCCACATCGCAGTACTGGAACCGAGGACTATCGCTGAAGGTTTTGCCGTCAGGAGTAATATAGCTGGCATTTCCGTATATGCTGACATTCTTGATGGGCATACGCAAACGCAGACCGTCACTTGTCAGACGATATACATCCTCATAATCGAGTCGTCCGGAAATGCGTGTATCGCTCAACTCGGGATAATCCTTGAATACGGTAGAAAGGGTGTCCACCAACTGCTTCAGCGTCTCTACATCCTTCTGATAGTTGCTCAGTGCCGATTCTCCGATAAAATTGCCGCCAGGCATCTTGGGCCATTCGGGAATACTGTCGTTTAGGAACTCCTGAGCCCTCCACGTCGTTCTCGACTTATAGTCCTTATATACCCCATCAAACACGTATGCTGTACAACCCCACAGTTCTCTGCGTAGGTGATTATAACTTAACTCGCCTGGTAGATTTCTAATCCTTCCATTGTTAACACACATCTTCATTGCATCACCCATCAGCACATCAACCTTACCGGTATTCTTGATGTCATCCATGGTGAATACTTCACAGGCGCCCAATGATGATCTTACATGGGCCGAACCTGTACGGTAAACTTTATAATCCAGGAAATAGGGCTTTGTGCCATCTTCCTGTTTCAGGCTATCCATACCGCGTTTCATCTCATCTTCCATGGCACGGAAGATAACAGAATCTGTTGGCATTCCGCTCAACTGCTCCTTCGGCAGAGACTCCGGTCTTGCCAGAACAGGTACTTTACCTTCTTCTTTCTTGATACACTGCGTCTCCATCTGTGAGACATATATCATGGGTGCAGTAATGGAAACGGGTATCCAGCCCGACTTCGCCCCACATCTGCCATTTGATGTTTCAATCTTACCACCGGCAGCCTTGATGTTGCTGAAAGCCGACAACGGAGTACCTATAAAGGAAACACCACGTACAAGAGAGTCGGGCCTGCCGTCGGCATATACCTTGTATGTCTCAACGGGTACCACATTAAAGGATGATACTCTGTTGGTATTGTCACTGGTGGTGGTCCACCCGTTGCTGACGGTGCGGATGTAATAGCCGAATTCCTTGTCGCTCTCCTTCAGCTGTTGTACAAACATCTGGCGCAGCTGCTCTTCTGTGCAGGGCTTGCTGGTCTCTACCAACAGGTTAGACTGTCGGGGGATAGGTTTATTGCCGAATGCCGCACGCCCGTGCCCATTGCTGGGTGCATCCTTACTCTTCTGAGGTAAAACATGCAGGAAGTTCTTCATGACACCATCCTTTATACACTCCACCCGCTGCGCCTTGGTACCTTCGTCGTCATACAGGTAGTATCCGTCAAGAGGTGTGCCATTTAACTCCTTCAAGGTAGGGTCGCAGGTAACGCTTATCCCAGAGGATATCACATTCTTACCCATCATGGGCTTGAACTCCGAGTCATCCTTTTCCAAACGATGTCCCAACACCTCGTGGAAGAATACACCGCCGGCATCTCCCGAGAAAAGCACAGGACCGCTATAAGCTTCTGCCATAGGAGCCTTACTTAGGGCATCGGCACGTTCTATAAGGTCCACCATTGTCTCTCGGAGCGTATTCTCATCAGGGAGATCTTCTTCACTGTAGGCAAAAAAGTTCTTGAACATCGGACATGCTATCCAGTTCTTGTCTGCTACCGTAGCATGTAATGACACCCAAAAGGTTCTATTGTTACTGACAATCTCCGTACCGTCGGACTTCACCAGATACTTCCTCTGATCCGTATAGGAAATTTCTGCCCTGCAAACAGCCTTTATGCTGTCTTTCCGTGTCAGGGTAATCCTATTCAGCAGTGCCTTCCATTTTTCCTTGTCGATCATATATTCAGGTTGCGGAGCGTCATAGTATTTCTCAGGTTCTGTGATCATGCTGCTCTTGGCAGAATCTTCTTTCTCTTCCTTGGATTTCTCAAACGCATCCTTTGTCATATCATAATTTCCGCGTAAGGCGTTCCAAATAACATCCTTAACAACTATGGTGTCATCCTTCAAAGGCAGATCAATCGGACTACCAATCACATAACCGCGCTTACCCTTAAAAGCCCCCGTCTTTCCAATCCGCATGGCAGGAGATAACCTGCGCCAGTTTGTCTCATTTACAGTGGCGTATCCCATGTCACTGTTGATGGTAACACCCTTTTCCTGCAAGACATTCAGTGTAACCTGATTAACAGGAAGCGAATCCTTAGAAAGGTGGGAATAGTAATAGTTGACTTCCCGCTTAAGCAGATTGAACAAGACATCCCCGTCAGATGTAGTATTGGCAAACGTAGCACTGCCAATCGCTGCAAACAGCGCAATGCTAAGGAACTTTTTCATTGTTTTTGTGTGTCTTTTTTTCTTGTTTTTGGGTTTTACGCACCAAATATACTACTTTCTTATTTTACCCACCTAATAAAAGACGAAAAAAATAACTTAAATAAAAGATTATTTAACTTACTTTTTGCTCAAAATCAACTTGATTTTATACAAGAATCAACTTACAAAAAATCCTCAATCTGCATGATCCGGCATTTCGGTCTCTCGGGCTCAGCCCACTCATTTGTATTCAATAGCATCCTCAAATGTGGTTTATAATACAAAGTTTATTACATGTACCTCGACATGCGCTAAATACCGATGGTTATCGGGAAGAGAGGACGGGAGGTCTCTGTTTCAGACCTCCCGTAGACCTCATTGAAACCTCCCGTCCAACAAAATGAGATAAAAGGGGAGGTATACGGGAGGTTTATGGGAGGTTTCGGCGATAGACCTCCCGTCTGTTCAGAGCAACAACCATCGGAACTGAAGACCAAATGAGGTACATCTTAGCCAATTTAGCGAAAAGCAGCATTGCTACAAAAGAGATAAACAGGAAGATTCTTGACAAATGCAGAAACAGCTTATAAAGAATGTTTTTTTGCATAACCATAAAAAACTTGCTCCCCAGTTAGAGAATTTTTTCTCCCACGTTAGGAAGAAAAATTGGATTAGGGATTAGAGATTAGGGATTATGGGATTCATATTTGGAAAAATATTTACAAAACAAAATAAAGGAAAGAACTGGCAATTAACG
>Ga0310786_10008645_pt1 | contig 13036 bp, 10 predicted proteins | sample AusTroGonzalo_MG_FD_203881 | JGI IMG/M metagenome (GOLD analysis project Ga0310786, IMG submission 203881) | Bovine rumen microbial communities from tropical cattle in Woodstock, Queensland, Australia - Gonzalo_03 (v2) (version 2) | ecosystem: Host-associated > Mammals > Digestive system >... | reverse complement strand
AGCCACCTCACGAATGGCGCGGATGGCATCACCCGTACTACGGCCTTTGGCCACCGAACCGCTCAGGTCGATACAAGAGAGCATATTAAATCTACTGAGCGATTGCGGCATGTACTCCTTGGTAAGTGTTACAAACTGGCTGGCAGGTAGCATCACTCCATCCTTGGAACGTACAAACAACCGGTCGAGTGCGTGTACATCGGCACGCTCCTCGGGGCGCAGCTGCATGGTTACCTGATACACCTGGTTATATTTATTAAAGTTCGACACGTAGTTACTGCCTAAGAACGAGCTGAGCTCACTGAGCACGGCCGATGGCGACACACCCAGTTTCTTACAGCGCGAGGCATCCACATCCACACGATACTGCGGATAGTCGATAGCATAACCCGAATAGGCATCGGTCACCTCAGGGCGCTGGTTCAGGGCCTCGGTAAAGCGCTGACTCACCTCAAAGAAAGTACGCAAATCGGCACCGTTCTTATTGGTGATACTCATCTCGAAACCACCACCTCTGCCATAACCGTCAATCATACCTGGCGAGTTGGCAAAGCTCTCTGCCTCGTGCTCGTTGGCCAGGATGGCATTGATACGCTCGGTAACAGCCCACGACGTGTGTGCCTTGCCACTACGCTGGGCCCAAGGTTTCAGCTGTATCTGAATCATAGCCTTGTTAGCACCGCCCATACCAGCCACACCACCCACACTCTCTACTTCGGGTATCTGCTGTATCTGGTCGGTAAGGCGTGTCATCACCTTCTCGGTCTTATCCATTGTATAGCCCGATGGGGTACTCAAATCCACCATCAGCGAACCCATATCCTCATCGGGTACAAAACCCGTTGGCACCACACGCATCAGCACCGCCGTCAACACACCTGCCGCAGCAATCGCGCCAATAGCCAACCTTTTGCGGCGTATCAGCAACATCGCCAGCTTGGCATATCTACCCAGCAACACTCTGAAAGCGGTATTATAAGCCGTACGCACACGCGCACTCAACCCCTTGTCGCCATTAGCAGGCTTTAGGAAAAGTGCACACAGGGCAGGTGCCAGCGTCATGGCCACCAGCAACGAGATACCCACAGCAACAGCCATCGTCAGTCCGAACTGCTTATAAAAAATGCCGTTGGTGCCCCCCATAAACGATACGGGGATAAAGATAACCATAAATACCAGCGTGGAAGTAAACATAGCCGATGATATCGAGTGCATCGCTGCTGCCACAAGCCTACCCCCCTTCCCTGCCGAAGAGGGACCGGCGTCGAAACGTGCCTGCACCGCCTCAACCACAACGATTGAGTCGTCAACCACTGTACCGATTACCAGCACCAGGGCAAACAGCGTAAGCATATTGATAGAGAAGCCCGCCACCGCCATAAAGGCAAAGGTGCCAATCAGCGACACGATGATGCCGAGGGCCGGGATGAGCGTGGCACGGAAATCCTGCACAAACAGATATACCACTACCAGCACCAGCAGGATGGCCAGCACAAGGGTAACCACCACCTCGCGGATCGAGGCAAACAGGAAATCGTTGGTATTATCGAACGTCACGATACGGATATCCTTGGGCATGGTTTGCTCCACCTCCTTAATCAATCGGTCGATGTCCTGATTGATACGTGTAGCATTGGAACCTGCCACCTGACTGACGCTACCCATCACGCCTGGGTGTCCGTTGATACTGTTAGAGTACGAATAATCGCTCTGTCCCAGTTCCAGATCGGCCACGTCCTTCAGGTGCAGTTCCTCGCCGGTGTTTTTCGAGACTAATACTAAATGTTCAAACTCCTTAACGTCCTGCTTACGTCCCGTATAGCGCAGGGTATATTGGAAGGTACGCTTGGTGTTCTCGCCCAGCGAGCCGATGCTGGCCTCCACGTTCTGCTCCTCAAGCAGCGTGGTGATATCGCTGGGCACAATGCCATGACGGGCCATCGCATCGGGTTTCAGCCAGATGCGCAAGGCGTACTGTCCGCCCCACACCTCGCACTTTCCCACACCTTGAATACGTAGGATAGCGGGGCGCAGGTTGTTATAAAAGTAGTTAGATAAAAAATTCTCATCGTAGGTGCCACCAGGACTCTCCAGTGCCAGAATACGCAACTGGCCCGGCTGCTGTTTCTCAACACTCACACCACTCTTGGTAACCTCGGCAGGCAACTGTGCCTGCGCCTGTACCACGCGGTTCTGCACATTCACCGCCGCCATATCGGCATTGGTACCCTGCTTAAAGAAGATGCTGATGCTGGCCGAACCGTTACTGGCCGACGACTTCATATAGGTCATGTTATCCACACCGTTGATGGCCTGTTCCAGCGGTGCCAGCACACTCTTCTGCACCGCCTCGGCACTGGCACCAGGATAGCTGGCCCACACATTCACCGTTGGCGGCGCGATATCGGGATACTTCTCAATCGGCAGTCGTGTCAGGGCGATAATGCCCACCGCTACTATCATCACATTAATAACGATACTCAGCAGCGGCCTATCTATAAATGTACGTATTTTCATGTTTAATGTTTAATCTTTAATCTTAAATATCTTGCCCTTCCTTCACGTAGTTAGCACCCTTAGCCACAATCACATCACCCACGCTGATACCGCTGGTAACCACATAGTGCTGTCCGTCGTTCATAGGCAGAACAGTGATGATAGCCGACGAAGCCTTGCCCTTCACCACCTTATATACATATATCTTATCCTGGATTTCGTAGGTTGCCGATTGGGGGATAACCATCACCTGCTTCAGCGTGTTGGGGATAACCAAACGCCCGGTGCTACCACTCAACAGCACCCCATCGGTATTAGGAAAAACGGCACGTGCCGATACAGCGCCAGTGGCACTCTCTACCACACCGCTCACACTCTCTATACGCCCCTTTACACGACAGGTATCGCCATTAGCCGTTAACAAACTAACCGGTGGGAAGGCCTTTACAGCCTTATCCAGCGATCCGTACTCAGCTATTCTACTCATCACATCGCGCTCGGTCAGCGAGAAGTACACGTACATCTCCTTCGCATCAGCCACGGTGGTAAGTGCCCCCTGCATGGTGGCACTCACATAGTCGCCAACACGGTAAGGCAGACTGCCCACTACCCCATCCGACGGACTGCGCAGTACGGTATAAGATAGGTTGGTGCGTGCCGTTTCCAGCTGCGCCTTGGCCTGTTGCAACTGCGCTTTAGCCACATTCAGGTTCGAAGCTGCTGTACGCAACTCGTGGTTAGATATCACCTGATTGGCATGCAGCGTTTTATTGCCATCGTAGCTCAGCTGCTCTTTAGTCAGGTTTGCCTTGGCCACCTCGGCATTGGCAGCCGCCGCCTTTACCTCCGACTGGTAGGCAGCCTGATCAATCACAAACAGCACCTGCCCACGCTTCACCTGCTGGCCCTCTTTCACACATATCTGGCGCAGGTAGCCCTCAACACGCGGAATAATCTTCACGCTCTGTCGGCCCTCAATCTGCGCGGGGTAAGTCATACTCAACGTTATATCCTGTTTCGAAACCTTCATCGTCTCGAAGCTCTTAACGGCGTTATCCTGATTGCCATCTTTTTCCTGGCAGCTCATCAGCATCGCAACCGCTGCCATCCATACAAAAACTAATTTCTTCATCATCTTCGTCACAAATTTCGGCTGCAAAGGTATGTTACTTTCGCGCGAAACAGAACAACAAAATAGGTGAAACGGGAAAAATCGCCGCTGAAACGGAAACAAAAAAGAGGACCGACAAACGTTACGAATGCCGGTCCTCCTTGGTTCTGAGAGATTTACAACTTACCTGATTGAGCATCTTGTCTACACATCTCCCAGCCTCGTAGCATGGCGAAATAATCATGTCCCTCGGTGCCATTTTCTTGGATGGCCATGGCGGCGCCAAGGGCTATCCAGCGGGTAGGACTTTCGGATGGGATGCCGATGGGTTCATCAGGGTCGATGCCAGTGAGTTTCGACACGTTAGCGATATAGGCATTGGTGTCGTTCTCGTTCGATGGTGCCCACCTGCGGATGATGGTGCGGATGGTGTACAATCGGTACTTGTGATAGTACGTGCGGGTAAGCAGATAAAAGGCAGCCCGCCAACCATACTCTAACGATTTAAACTGTACAAAGGCGCGGTCAGTCTGTGCCTCTGCCAAACCTTTCCACTGGTCCTTGCTTCTGCGGATGTTCAGTGGGTTATTATTACGAATTCCTCTTGGTAACATAATTTTTTAATTGTTTAATTGTTACATTTTTCTAAATGTCCAAAGTGAATAACTGAATAAGTGAGAGCAAAGTCAAGCTTGCTTGAACTCTGCCGAACGTGAAAGTTATCGACGAAGTCAATAACTGAATAAGTTGCCATTACGGCAACTCACTCACCGTTTTCTTATATACACCGTAGCTCACTACCTCTACCACCCCATCTTTACGGAACCTGGTGATGGCTTTAGATGCACTCGACTGCGATATGCCGAATATCTCCATAAACTGCTGCGTCTTAAATTCGGCGGGTAGCCTGCGGAAACACTCATCGTAACGGGTGCAGCGCTTCCTTACCACAAACTCCTTATTCTGATCGGCAAAATAGTTAAACGCCATCTCGCCAAAGAAGAACTTCTGAGACTGATACTGAATGTCCATCACCACACGACAGAAACGCTTATCTGTCTCATCCATGGATAGTGTGTGGTGCTCCTGCCACTCGTCCCAATGGCGCATCAGGATAAAGGGCAACGAGATGCCGATACCGTAATACGGAATACGCTTTAACAACATGCGATCGGCCTTGTCGCCATTAAATTCGGCGATTTCCATCTTATCGGTCTGCCATTCATAGGTTTCGTCGTTCAGCGGTTCAATGGGTATCTCACCAGCCACCTTATCCAATCGATAGGCCCACTTCTTCAACGTTTCTTCGCTACCCTCAATCACCTCTTGGTAGCGCTCCACCTTACCTTTATCTGGCAAAGGAATCACAGCCAGTCGGGTACTCATACCCGTACCAAAGTTACGCTGGTTCACCTTGCGATGCAGGGCATAAGGCGTACCCGTGTAAATAAAGTTCCAATACACGTTGAACATGCCCGTTACGCTCTCCTGATTAGCGTACATCTGTCCGTCCTCCTCATTGTGGAAGGCTTTCAGTTCCAGTATCTCACGGTCTTTCCAATCGCCACCTTTGTTATTTTTGGTAACGTTGTCAAGCTCAGAGTCGAACGAGAACATGTGCAGGTTCAGCGGCTTGCCATCTATCGTTTCGATAGCGGCATTCATGTGGCGGATAAACTCACCGGTAGCTGTACGTGCTGGGTGTACGCGGATGCCTACAGCAGGACGTTTCAATGCCTCACCTTTCTGCGCCTTGGTGCTGGTGGTGCGCTCCGTGCGCCCCTCCTTGTAGCGGTTCACGGCATCTATCAGGCAACTGTCAGCTTGAATCATCGGGTCGGCTATCTGCTTGTAAAACTCCTCAATCATATGCTTTCCCGCACCTGGATCACCGATAATAAAGATGCAGTAATTCAGCCTGCGAACAATCTTTGGCGCAAACCAGAAGTGATACCAGGCACGAGTCATCAGCGTTCCGAAAAGCGCCGCCGATGAGAACAATACCGCTGGCAGTTTATGGAGATGCACATTCACAAACAGCTCCTTCATACAAGGGTAAACTTCAGCCATTTCCTGCAATTCCGAAGCCCACTTATCCAGCGGCAACTGCGCATAAACATCATCACTCCCGTCGGGAGAATCTACAATTACTTCCGAAGTTTCCGAAGGCTCTAAGACAGCCTTCATCTCTTTTGAGATTTTTGGCAGCCATGCCTTGCCCTTCTTGGCATTATCGTTCTCCTGTGCCGTTACGTAGTCGGCAGCATTATCCACGGTACGCTTCACATCCTCGCCGCGCTCTGCTATCATATCCTGCACCCAAGGCTGCACCATCAGCAGGGCCAGTGTCTTAGCCTTATCACGGTCGGTCATGATATACAAGTCGCGAGCCAGCACCACGCTGGCTTCATGCCTCGAAACCTCCTCGCTGCTGGTAGATCGTTTTTTCCACCATGCTGCGATTATCGAGAGTAACGGCATGCCATTGTACGTCAGAAGCTCAGCAGTCCGCAGGTAGTTTCCATCGCCAGCTGATACAGTAGGTTGGTTTTCTCCAGCACTTTCCACAGTGGCCATATCAGCGCTATCAGCACTATTCTTAGCAACGTTAATAGTAGGCTGGCTACGACCAGCATGGTATTCATCGTTATACTTCTTACCAAAATCTTCGTTTTCATACGTAATCAATTTTTCTTCGTCAATAAAAATAATATCTTCACTTGTAGTAAGGAACGCACCCCTTGAGGCATCCTTGCAAGCCTCATCGGGGTTAAGCCCCAGCTTTTTAGAGAACACTATCTGGTTGTCAATCAGGTTGCCTACGTTGGCATCAGCCATAAACACAACCTTCAATCCATGCCCCGATGGTGTAACGTACACAAACAGGACCCTCGCCTTATCCTCGTCAGATAGCTTGGCATAGGCCTCATCCCAAATCTGGCGGACATCGCCCTCCACATGGTCATAGTCAATCACACACAAGCCGTTTAGCTTACAATGTTGCTGACTGCGCCAACTACCCTTCTTAAAGGTTATCTCACCAGTAAGTTTGTTCTCAAACTTCTTATCCCATTCTTCATAGGTGGCAATGAATATCACAAACGGCAGACTCTTTTTCTTGTTGTCGTAGGCATTCTTATCACCTCGGGCCAGCGCCTCGCGGGCTTCCTTTACTTTTCTGATAGTTTCAGGCGCCGAAATTAGCGCCCGAAACTTTTCCTTAGTAACTACTTCAGTTGGCAAACCAAAGCTTCGTTGATAGCAAAACATTTCGCAATTTCACTTGTTAGTTGGTACAACTGCTTCCTTACATCCAATACTCCTTCAACCTCGAATGTGAGCCAAGCCATTATCTGTGGATGCTCACCACTAACAAGACAAACCTTCAGGTTGTCGTTGTTTACCAGATACTCGCCTTTCGGCAAGGTAGGTTCTGTAATCTCGATGTCCTTTGTCAGCTTTGCCAATTCCTTGTGGAAATAGGCCGCCTTGTCAGCCACTTCTTCAGGACATTTCAGTTCAATACACGTCAGCGGGTTCTTACCAGTGGTAGCATAACGCTTACTGCGACCCACTTTTTTCACATTCTTCTGAGCGGGTGCTCCCTTCTCCTGTGGTGTTACCTCAATCGAATCATCGTCAAACACACGGGTATTCGATTTAAAACTTCTGATGCACTTACGTTTCTTTACGTCTTCCATAATTTCCAAATACTCTAAAGTCATTTTACATCATGTTGATTTTATCCACATAAATGGTTGTGGCCTGCATGGCCTCGCCAGTCTGCTGCGAGTTCCACTCACGTACCATCATCGAGCACTGCACCTTGTAGATGTACTGCGGGTCGAACTTTGGACAGTTCACGGCACGTTCGCCGGTAATCTCACCCAGGAAGGTGTCGGTACCGTCGGTCAACTTCAGCACTACCGTGTTAATCACCCTCTGTTCGCCCGTTTTGCGGTCCATGTACTGGCGGGTTTGCAATCCGCTCTGATTCAAAATTCTAACAATTCTTTCCATTTTTAATTATTATTTTTTTCATTTTTACATTTTCCTTGTCGCCTTTTCCTTTTTGCCTTTTCCTGTAACCAATTTCATAATGTACTCTTGCCCTTTCTCAGTCCAAACAGGGAAGCGCGTCTCAACCAGATCGCCCTTCTTGTTGTAACGGAAGTGACTTCGAGTTTTAGCATATCCAAGCCCAGCATAATCCTTGCTGAGCTTCAGTTCGTAAGTTGATCGCTCACGAAAGAGAAACCCCACATCTATCAGATAGTGGTGTAGATCCGGGGCAGTGATACCCATCTCTCTTGCCAAGTCGGAAGAGAGCATACAGTTCTCAGTGCCCGCATTGCGTTTACGTTGCAGCTTGCGTATATATTCCTGCGTAGGCTGCATCATCTGCTTTTCTTCTGTAGTCATTGTACTTATAGTTTTTATAAAGAATGTACCTGCGTATGTGCGTGTAGGTGCGTAGCGCGTATGCGTTTGTAAGTTGTAAATGTAAACATGTCAAAGACCGCATCAGCGAGAGAAGAACCAAACTTGTTTGTGCTCTTCCGAGCCAAAAGGTTTTCGAAGTGTAACCTCAAAGAACTCTTGTAAATTTTCGATTGCAAAGATAGAATGCGATTATGCGACTGGCAAACATTTTCTTAATCGCATTTTTAATCGCATAACAATACAACTCGCAAACACCGAAAAACACTGGGAAAAGAAAAATTCAAAAAAATTAGTGCGATTAAGAATCGTATCCTTAATCGCACTATTCAATCGCATTTTAAGCAATTACTTACAAATCATCTGCATGTTTTTTTATCCAATTGGCATATGGTTGATCCTGACTTTCCTTTCCTATATATTTTCCAAACGTTCTTGATTTTTCCATAATACCAGCAACTTTTGCGATACTATCGTTAGAAATCGAAGATTTAATCACACCTGCCTCCTTCAAACATCCAATCACATACCCCTTTACTTGATTGGCTTTTTCTTTCCAAGCGTCGGCAATCTGGTTGCCATATTCCGATCGCATCAATGCCTCTGCAAACGCATCAGCCCAGATGTCGTTGTACCTGGCATCGGTACGAAGTTTTTTAAACCACTCCCCCTTCAGCATCTCCTTGATGTGAAAATAAGGTGCAAAATATTTGGTGTTTTCCAAAGACTGAAGGCTATTATTCTCGTTCATCAGATACTTACTTAGTTCGGGCTTCAGTTCCACCATATCACATTTAATCAGGTTAAGGGTTACAATGAGTTCAAATAGTGCCACCTTTTGCCCCTCGGCAAACTGATAGTAATTCTTAAAAAGATATTTGCCGTACTTTTTCAGGTTAACAATCAGCATACCGTCTTTACGTGTAGCAAACAGTCTAAACTGGGTATAAGCCACCTTGTACTCCTCAGTATCCTTAAAATTGCATTCCAACAACTCCCGATGACTGGCATAGTCCACTTTGTTCACTTTGCTAGTCGATGGCACAGGCGCAAAACGCATAATATCCTTCTCTAAGTATTTCCTCAATTCCTGCTCCTGTTTTTCCATCAACTGATCCCATGCAGGTTCGGTGTACTTTTTCCATTTCAGATAGTTGTTCTCAATGTCCTCCCAATTGTGTTCTTTAATGTGTCGGCAAACATAGTCTACAAACAGCATGTCATCAGCATGCTCCAACCCCTTGCGTATCTTCTTTAGGTACTCTGTCATAAGCAGCGTGTTGTCGTAAACAAAGGTGTGCAACTCAGAAGGCGTCTTATTCAACTGTTCTCCGAAAAGTTCCTCCAAGATTTGCAGGATGGTCTTATTACCAAGTGCCGCCATATCACGTTTCAGTTTGGGACTCATGATGTTGGAGATATTTGTCATCAGATTGAAGTCGATATCAGGAATTTCCTGGCACTCCTTCTTCTCCAAATCCATTAGAAACGTCTTCAACTGTCCATTGATGGTAGCGATAGTTACTGTAAAACTCAAGGCAAACGGGATGTGTATTGCCTTCTCATCGTCCAAAAGATGCTCGTAAACCTGCATCCCCTCATAGAATTTTTTGATTTTACTGCTATAATGCATTATGTTTGATTTTTATTTATTGATATGAGTTATTTCTGCCCCATATCAGGGCAAAACAGCTGCAAAGGTACAAAGAAGTGAGCACAATACAAATAAATGTATACAAAAAAATGGCGAGCTTCACAGCCAGCCATTTTATTATACTTAAAACTAAAGGATTGATGGGCAAAAATGCCCATATCTGTCAACCATAAATCAGCGGCAAAGGTACAAAGAAAAAATGAAATACAAACATTTTATCCAATAATTCTTGGAAAAAGATGCCAACGAAAAAAGGGAGCAACACCGCTGATGGATGTTGCTCCCAATAGTTTAAGATGCCACGTAATCACTTTATGAAACCTCGATAGCTTTCGTAACTTTCTCCTTAGGTTCGGTCTTTGGCATCGTAATCGTTAGGATGCCGTCCTCAACCTTAGCAGAAATCTTCTCCTTTACCACATCATCTGGCAGCGTGTAGTTCTGCTCGTAGTTCGAGTAGCTGAACTCGCGGCGCAGATAGTGATGATGCTTGTCCTCATGTTTGTGTTCAGCCTTGTTTTCAATGGCGATGGTGAGGTTGCCCTCGTCGTTGATGGCTACACGGCAATAGTTCTTCTATCTTTGCCACAATACGGTGTTGCTCAGCTATAGGAGGTAAAGGAAGAACGAAAGGTCGAAAATCAGACAAATTGACATGAGCAACCGTTGTTCCCGTTGATTTGCCTACAAGACTACTATATGAATATGGTGAAAGGATGAAATATGCCAACCAATAAGAATCAATTCTATTTTGCATAGGTCTTACAAGAACCGTTCAACTGTTGTGCGTTCATTTTCTGTCTAGGTTTTTCACTCACTTACTCGGATTGTTCGTAATAATATGAGTAATCAATACCCTTCATAAAGATTTCGCGATCGTCAATCTTGTCTGTCAGGGCTTGTTTCAATAACTCACGAATTCTGGTACTATCCACGCGGCTTACTACCATCGCATCAAGATAGTCTTTCTTATCAATCTTACTCCAATCGACACACATTTTAAGTTGTTTCTTGAAAATCAAGTCGAGCCAGATACGCGTACTACGCCCATTTCCTTCCATAAAGGGATGGGCCACATTCATCTCTACATACTTATCTACAATCTCATCAAAAGTAGTCTCTGGCATCTGCTCAATGGTTTTCAGATTATCGTGCAGGTATTCGGCTAAGCAAAAAAGTGTATCACCCTTTGAAATAGTCTTAGTACGTATCTTTCCTGCAAAATCGTACAATCCACCAAAGAGATATGCATGAATCTGCTGGAGAGCTTTGACTGTACCAGGCTTCAACGTTTCTAACAAACCACTCTCTATGAGGGTATATGCCTTCTTCTTGCTTTGTCCGTCGATGGTGCTGTCGCTATAAACAAACCAATCAAGAAAGGCGCTGGCACGATTATTGGGATAGTGCTTTGCTAATGTCTGCACACACTCTGCATCCAGTGCATCGGCAGCACGCTGCTTACCATCAGGAGCCTCGAATTTGAAGTCGTGAGTGACACTCACGAGTTGAATGCCATCGCTCGTAAGTTTCTTTTTCAACCATCGCCAGTAGTTACCAGCCTTCACATAGTCCTCCTCGTTGTTGATAGCACGAATGATGTCAGTAGCCGAGAACCACCACTTAGAGTTTTCCTCGTCCCATACTGCACGTACCTCTCTATCGTTGAAAAATCTGATTGATTTCTTGCTCATAACATCTCATTAATTAATTTCACGGGAATCAGCCCTTCTTCCTCTTCCTTAGATATCCTCTTCAGATAATGAATGTACGTCGTTATTCATATTGTTTCTTATATATCTGTCGGCAAAGATACCACATTTTCTTGTAAACACCAAATCATTTGTGGGAAAAATGGAACTTATTCAGTTATTCACTTATTCACTTTGGACATTTAGGTTTTTCAAAAATCATTGAAATTTTGGTTATATTATATATAATATATATATTATATATAATATAAAGTCATTCTTTGTAAGTTTCAAAGAATACAGATGTCCAAAGTGAATAAGTGAATAACCTAGCTGTCCGGAGAAGGAAAAATAATCCGAAAATAACTGCTTAAAAATTTGCATATATCAGGAAAATTTCGTACCTTTGCATCATAAATACAAAAGGACATAAGCGTCTAAAAATTGCGGCATGGCTATGCAGAAAATTTTCCATAGTTTACTAGTAAATTCTGTATGGCTTAGCAGCAAAAACAAGGAATAAGGAAGAGGTTTTAAGGAAGAGGAAAAGTTTTTACACCCTTAAAATTTTAATTTTTATGGCACTTAGAGTAAAGGCAGTAGAGAGACTGCTGAAGTTTACAACCAACCCAAATGATCCTGGCGTTTATCGCTATGTGTTGAAGCCTGAGATGTACTCAACGCTTACCCAGGCAAAGGTAATCAAGGAGGCTGCAATGCGCAGTGGTGTGAGTCAGGGCGTGATGAAGGCCTGTTGGGATGCAGCTGGCGAAGTGATTAAGGCATGGGCTACCGAGGGTCACAGCGTGGCACTGCCCGGATTGGGTAGCATGCGATTCGGACTGCGCAGTAAGGCTGTGGAGAACGTGAACGACGTGAAGGCAGGTTTGATTGAGAGCCGTCGCATCATCTTCACCCCAAGCGTTGACCTGAAGGATGAGCTGGCATCAACCGCTATCGTGATTACCTGCTACGACCGCAATGGCAAGGAGGTGAAGCGTGTAACCAGCACCGCTGGCGAGGTAGAGGATCCTGAGAACGAAAACGGTGGCAACACCAATCAGGGGGGTAATCAGCCAAGCAATGGCGGCGGTAACGGTGGAAACACCGGTGGTGGGCACAATGAACCCATCGGCGATTAAGGGTTGGGGCTTAGCCCCACCCTACTCATTAAACATTAAACATTAAACATTAAAACATTAAGATTATGAGTAAGAAAGAGACATTAAAGTTCATCGTGCAGATGATAGCCAGCATCGCTACCGCGATTGTAACGGCACTTGGAGCTACAAGCTGCATGGGCCTTTAAGAGCCTGAACGCGATTAGCTAATTGTATCATATCAACGATAGGGCTGACATTCGTAATGATTGTCAGCCCTATTTTTTTGTTTTGATTTTCTGGGAGATGTAGCGGAAAAACATTTTGTAGCCGGGGCATAGGTAGTTGCGGCGTTCGGGACCGTTAAGGGTGATGCGCTCTACCAGGCGATCCTTGGGGCAGCCACCGAAACAGAGGTGGGCTACATCGCAATGCAGACAGGCGGAGGGCAGGCTGTCGAGCTTATACTCGCCAAACTTGCGGTTGGTTTGCATCATATCGTGGAGCGAACCCTGCAGGATATTGCCAATGCGATACTCGGGAA
>Ga0310786_10008644_pt1 | contig 13038 bp, 8 predicted proteins | sample AusTroGonzalo_MG_FD_203881 | JGI IMG/M metagenome (GOLD analysis project Ga0310786, IMG submission 203881) | Bovine rumen microbial communities from tropical cattle in Woodstock, Queensland, Australia - Gonzalo_03 (v2) (version 2) | ecosystem: Host-associated > Mammals > Digestive system >... | reverse complement strand
CGTGCCCGACCTTGACGATGTTGAACTTGCGCTTCACGGTCTTCACGACCGTGGAGAACTGGATGCCCTCGGGCTTGTCGACAAGCAAAAGCCCGTCGAGCTCCTCCAGCATCCTAAGCTGGGTCAGATTGGCCATCCAGCTTGGACAGTATTGCGAGGACCTCGTCGCCCTTTTCAATCGAGAGATCCAACTGAAAGAGGAGGCGCGGCGTGAATTTCAGCCTGACCTGGCTGCGGATAAGCTCCTGAAAGCGGCGGGCATGGTGCTGAAGGTGCCTGAGGGCGGCCTCCTTGACGGCATTGTCGCCGAAGACGGAGACCTTAACCGTGGCGTCGCGCAGGTCCTTCCCGCAGGCGACGTCGGTTACGGTTATGAGGCCCGGCTGCACGGAGTCGGCGTGCATCACGGTAAACATGCCCTCGGCTATTACCCTCTTGAGGAGGGAGTTAACCCGTTCTATGCGGTTTACGGACATGACCCTAAGCTACAGGCTCCTCGGCAGCTCCTCAAGAGAGTAGCACTCGATGGTGTCGCCCGTCTCAAAGCCCTCGTAGTTCGCAAAGTTGACGCCGCATTCCTGCTGGCCCGTGACTTCCTTGACCTCGTCGCGGAAGTGGCGGAGCGTCTCTACCTTTCCGTCCCACACGACAGAGCCGCCGCGGATTATGCGGAACTTCTCCTTGGCGACAAGCTTGCCGTCGAGCATCTGCGAGCCTGCGATCTTGCCAAGCTTGCCGATGTCGTAGATCGCCTTGATCTCGGCGTGGCCGAGGACGACCTCCTTGTATTCCGGAGGAAGGAGGTCGAGCATGCAGTTCTTCACGTGGTCGAGGAGCTCGTAGATGATCCTGAACGAGTTTATCCTCACGCCGTCGTGCCTTGCCTGCTGCTGGACGCCGGAGTCGTTGCCGATGTCGAAGCCGACTATGACGGCCTTTCCGGCGGCGGCGGACTTGACGTCAGTCATCGAGACATTGCCCGTCCCCGTCCCTATCACGTTGAGGCCGACCTTCGAGGACTTTATCTCGTTGAGGGCCTGGACAATCGCCTCAAGCGAGCCCTGGGTGTCGGACTTGACGATTACGTTCAGCTCGCGGCGGCCCTCAGCCGCCATCGCGCTCATGAGCGCGTCGAGAGTCGCAGCCTTCGACGTCGCGAGGGCCTCCTCCTTGCGCTCCTGCGCCGTCTGCTCGGCCAAGGTCCTCGCGCGCTTCTCGTCGAGCATCACGCGGAACTCGCTGCCGGCCTCGGGGACGCCGGAAAGGCCAGTGCACTTCACGGGAGTCGCCGGCGGCGCCTCCTTGATGCGCCTGCCCCTGTCGTCTATGAGGGCGCGGACCTTGCCGAAATGCTCGCCGATGAGAACGGCGTCGCCGACCTTGAGTGTTCCACCCGTCACGAGAAGCGTCGCGCATGGGCCAAGGCCCTGCTGGAGCTCGGACTCGATGACGAATCCGTTTGCGCGGCGGTTGGGGTTCGCCTGAAGCTCAAGGACCTCCGCCTGGACGAGGATGTTTTCAAGAAGCGAATCGACTCCCTCGCCAGTTACGCCCGACACAGGGCAGCAGATTATGTCGCCGCCCCAGTCTTCCGGCGTAAGGCCCTTCTTCTGGAGCTGCTGCTTGACGCGGTCGATGTTGGCGGTAGGCTTGTCGGCCTTCGTGATCGCAACCATTATCTGGACGCCCGCCTGGCGGCAGACCTTGATGCACTCCTCGGTCTGCGGCATGATGCCGTCGTCTGCGGCGATGATGAGGACCGCTATGTCCGTAATCTGAGCGCCGCGCGCACGCATGGCGGAAAACGCCGCGTGGCCGGGGGTGTCGAGGAAAGTGATCTTCTTTCCGGCGATCTCCACCTGGTAGGCGGAAATCTGCTGAGTGATGCCGCCCGCCTCGCCTGCGGCGACGCGCTCCTTGCGGATGTAGTCCATGAGCGTTGTCTTGCCGTGGTCGACGTGGCCGAGGAACGTGATGACGGGGGCGCGAGGCCTGAGAGTCTCGGGCGGATCCTCCGGAATCAGGTCGTCGGCGTCGATGGCCTTGAGGACAGGCTTCGCGGCGGTCTTGTCGCGGGCATGCTCGATAGTGACCTTGAAGCCGTATTTCTCCGCGACCTTCGTCGCGATGTCCGGCTCGACCCTCTGGTTGATGGACGCGAGGATCTTGAGCCTCATCAAGTCGGCTATGAGGCGGTTCGGCTTTATGTTCAGCTTCGCCGCGAGGTCCTTCACGATCACGGCGCCGCGTATGGATATCTCGCGGTTCGCCTCGTCAACCGATATGCGCCCGCCCTGCTGCGGGACGGCGGGAGCCGTGCGGGCGACACGCTTTTCAAAGCTCTTGAGCGCCTCGCGGTTCTTCTTGCCCTTGCGCCCGGGCTCGTCGTCGTAGTCGACGACCTTGGGCGGTTTCGGCTTCGGCGGCGCGGCCACCGAAATGGAAATCGTGGCCGCGGGGCGCGAGGCCTGCAACGGCTTGAATCCGGCGTGGGAAAGACCGGTAGTCCCGAAAGTCGCGGCAGCTGGCGGAGTCGCCGGCTTCGGCTTGTGGCCAGGGGCCATGCGGAGCTTCGGCGCGGCGGCGGGAGCCGGGGCCTTTGCTGGCGCGGGCTCAGCTGGTGCGGGCGTGGCTGCGGGAGCTTCCTTGACGGCGGCTGGCTCCTTCGCCTCCGCCGCAGGAGAAGCAACGCGCCCTTCGGCCGCCTCTTTGGCAATCCGGAGGTGCTCGTCGAGCTTCGCCTTCTGCTCGGCGAAGAACCGCGCGTTAAGCGCGGCCGCACGGGCCCGCTTTTCCTCGCGTTTCTTAAGAATCTCTTCTGTCATCACTCGGCGGCTTCCTCTTTCGTGTTGGTGAGCTCGGCGACCGCCCTGGCCGCCGCATATATGCCCTTTGCCTGCACTTCGTCAAGCCCCGTCGCGGCGATGAAGCTCGCCTCGTCCTCTTCCGCTATGCCATCGACGGTAAGGTAGCCTGCGTCCGCCATCTGCGTCGCAACGGCCGTGGAAACGGAGAACATCTCGGCGAGTTCCTTGATGGCCTCCGCCTTCTGGTCCTCGAAGGAAGCCGTCGCCATGGACTTCTTTATCTCGACATGCCAGCCGACGAGCTTCGTCGTGAGCCTCACGTTCTGGCCCCTCTTGCCGATGGCCAGCGAATACTGGTCGGCCGCCGCGACGACGTGAACCGTGTTGGGCTGCGCCGGATCGACCTCGATGGACTCGAGCTTGGCCGGGGCGAGGGCCTGCGCCACGTAGCGGCGGATGTCCTCGTTCCAGCGCACGATGTCGATCTTCTCGCCGCCGAGCTCGTTCACGATCGACCTCACGCGGCTGCCGCGCTGGCCGACGCACGCGCCGACGGGATCGACGTTCTCGTTCGAAGTGCGCACCGCAAGCTTCGCGCGGAAGCCGGGATCGCGGGCGACGCCCATTATCTCGACCACTCCGTCGGCGATTTCGCTCACCTCAAGGCGGAAAAGCGCCTCGACGAACTTCCCGCTCGCGCGGGAGAGGACTACGCTCGGGCCCTTGGCCTCGGGATCGACCCTGATGATGATGGCCCTGATGGGATCGCCGACCTGGTATTCCTCCGTTGGGATGCGCTCCTTGCCGGGAAGGATCATCTCCGTCTTGCCGACGGTGACGTATGTGTCGCGTCTGGAAATCGCCGAGACCGTTCCGGAGACGATGTCGCCCACGCGGTCCTTGTATTCGGAGAAGGTGTTGGTGCGCTCCGCCTCGCGGATCTTCTGCATTATCATCTGGCGCGACGTCTGCGCCGCGATGCGCCCGAGGCGGGAGGCTGGCATCTCCACGTCAACGACGTCGCCCTCGGCGACCGGCTTGCCGTGGTTGAAGCGCTCCGCCCTCTTGAGCGGGATGAACCCAGGGCCAGTCTCCTCGTCCGACGCGATGAGCGTATCATAGACATGGAGCGAGAGGTCCTTCCTGTCGATCACCACGCGAAGGTCATTCGTAACGTTGGCGTTCTTGCGCGCAGCCTGCGCTATAGCCTGCTCGATTGCCGTTAGCACGATTTCGCGGCTCACGCCACGCTCGTTCTCTATATGCTGCACAACCGCCAGCAACTGACTGTTCATAGCCATTTGAATGCTCCTTCGCCGTTTTTCAAAACATCAAGTTACCTTTCAGACCGACCCGATGGATCGCCGAAAACTTGTGTATTTTATCAAAAACCCGCCCTAAAAGTCAACCCGTGGGCTGGATGTCTTTGGCTTCGACCATGATCTCGTTGCCTATGCGCTGGGAAAGCTCGCCAGAGAGATGACCAGTCGTGCTGAGGACGCCCTCCATCAGTTCGTCGAGTATTTCCGTGATCTCGGCGCGCTTGTCCGCGTCTTCGGGAAGGCTCTCGAGGATAGACGCCATGTTGTCGAAGAGCTGCCGAACGCCGCCGCCGCTGCCGTCCAGGGCAATCACGAGGACGGACGCAAGGTAGTCTTCCTTGATGTCCTTTAGCTTCTGCTCGGCGACCTTGACGACCGCTTTCGTGGCTTCGAGCAGGTTCTCCTTGCGGATGCCCGGAGCCTCCTTCGGCGTCCCATAGGACCTTATGAGCGAAGCGCCATGCATGATTGACTCGACCACGTCGCCGAACTGGTAGTAGCGCGACTTCATGCCCTCGGACTTTGCGGCCTCCTTGTTCTTGCCGAAATTGATGACGTGCGCCGTTGAGCAGAAGATGCCGAATGTCTCGCACTTGAGGAAGAGGCGGCGCTTTGGGCCGCTTCCGCCCGCGTCCACGAGATGGTTCGTGTCCGGAATCGTGAAGTAGTGGAACGTCCTCATGCCGTTGAAGAGCCCGCCCATGCCCGTCGGCACGTCGAGTCCGCGCGGCATGTTGAGGTGGCCGTCCACCGTGAGGCGCTGGAACGGCCGCGCGTGGGTGGAGGTGCGGACGTAGATGTTCTCGGCCTTGTCGAGCCAGCGGGCGATGTTGCCATCGGGGTCGGATATCGAGAACGAGCCGCGATACATGAACTCGCCCTTCTTGAGTCCCGCAACGTGGACGGCCTGCGTGAGGGCGACGACGTTCGCGAGAGTCGGCTTGAAAAGCTCTGTATTGCCGCTCAGGAGCGCCCGCAGGATGTCGTTGCCGCGGCGGATGCGGGCCACCAGCGAGGCACGGAGCTCGCCGACGCTACGCGGGCGCGAGATGGACGAGCGCGTGGTCGCCATTCCCTCGTAGTGGATCTTGGGGAGCTTGACGACGCGCCCGTCAACGCGGATGTCGAGCTCCTCAGGCAGGTCTTCGGACTTGATCGGCGGGTCCGGGTTGGCGACATTGGCATACGAGACTGGCTTGTAGTCCTTCGCGACCTTGAGCGAATCAACTCCATCTGCCCTCGCCTTGTATTCCTCGGGATGGGTGAGCTTCTGCACGTTCTCTTCGGAGAAGACGGCGAAGAACCTCTCGGCGGCGTTCTGCGGAACGACGAGCCGCGAATTGCCCCAGTTGTCGTATTCGAACTTGACGCCGGCGTCCTGGGCGAGAGTCTCAAGGAGCCTCACGGTGGAGCCGTCCATCGGCTTGTCGCAGTGATATACGAGGTCTGTCCCCACCACCTCGGCGCACCACGGGACGCGCGTCTCGGGCCTGACTTCGAGGTGCTGGAGCGCGACCTCCCCCTTCTTGCTTACCCAAGTCGTCGGCGAGGTGAGCATTTCGAGGTGGGAGATCGTGTTGATCGCCTTCTCCTGCACGGCCGGTCCGCGCGCGGCGAGGTCGTCGTAAAGCCTGAGCTGCGAGTCGCCAATCTTGAGGAGGCGGTTTAGCTGCTGCTTGAACTCGGCTTCCTTCGCGTCTATCTCGGCGTTGATCTTGACGCGCAGGTTCTTCTCCGCATCGGAGATGCCCTTCTCGTTCGGGTCGAACGCGGCGCGGTAGTCCGCGAAGAGCCTGTCGAACGCGCCGGACTTCGCGGTCTCGCGCAGTTCTACGAGGCCGGAGAGCTTGGCGAAGCGAGTGTCGTCGTCGAAGACGGAGAAGTTGTTGAAGCGCGGCTTCGTGCTCGAGCCGTACGTATCCTTGAACGAGAAGTCGTCGGAGATGTCGAGGTACTTGCCGTTGCCTTCAAGCGAGTGACCGGGATCGATGGCGAAGAACTTGCCATTGATGAAACCCTTGTTCTGCCCGCGCTTGCCGATGCCGTCGCGGTCCGCCGTCAAGAGGAAGAACGCCTTGTACTTGCCGAGGGCCTCGGGCTTCTCGTCCGGATAGGCGCCAGGCGGCATGACGACGCGGCCGTCCTTGATGAAGCCAGCCTCCATGTCCCTGTAGCCCTTGGCGAACTTCGCCTCGAGCATGAGCTTCGGGTGTCCGTCGGAATATTCGCCGCGCGAGATCGTAAGTTCCTGCGATGGGACTCCGGCAATGCGCGTGAGGTCATTGGCGAGCGCCTCGGTTACTGCGCCAGCGGAGATGGAGTCTGCGCTCGCGGCGGTCTGCAGGCGGTATATCTGGCCGAGGATCGGCTTGCGCGTCGCGAGGATGCGCTCCGGGCGCATGAACTTGCCCTCGTGCGCAGCCGCTCCCACCTTCGAGCGGTCGCTTTCGTTGTAGTCGAGCTTCTGTATGTGGCGCTCAGAGAAGTGCGCGAAGACGGGCGACTCGTAGTAAAAGTCGGAATTCTGGTCGATACTGAGGATGGCGTCGCGGATCTCCGCGAAAAGCTCTATCTTCGCCTCCTTGACGACCTCCGCGTTCTTGGGATCGTCGAAGCCCTTGGAGAGGCGCTGGATGTCGCCTTCCGCGAAGTGGTGCTTTATGGCGATGGCGAGGTTCTTGAACGGATTGTACTTGAGATGTTCAGGATCCTTGAGAGCTAAAAGCGCGTCCTGCAGGACGTTCTCGGCGACGGCGGCCATCACGGCTGGATGGGCGCGGCCTGCCAGCATGATCTGCTTGCGAAGGCTCTTGCCCTCGCAGAGCTTCGCCAGCTCGGGATTCCTCTCCTTGAGCGACTCGAGGGCATTGCGGCTTTCAAGCGAGTTGATGTCCGCCATGAAGCCGCGCGTATCGTCCTTCGACCAGTCGTTGCGGTATATGAAGCCCGGCTCAACGCCGTTTGTCTTGAGCTTCTCCAGAAGGACGGGATTGGTTTCGGAGTTGTTGATGCGCATCCCGACGCCGACGACACCCCTCTTGATCTGGTCCTCGACGGATGTCGAACCCTTCACAAACACGTTCTTGAGGTTGCGAAGTCCCGTCGGCTCGGTCGAGGTCGCCTCTTCAAGCTCGGCATGCGCCTCTCCGATGTCGGCGGTACCGATTCGGCGTCTGTCCTCGACGACCCTGCAGATGGCCTGCTCAATGCGCTTCGACACGGCAACGGAGACGTCGTGAGGCGTCTTGAGCGTCGCAAGATCGATATCTTTCTTGATGTCCTTGTGCGCCTCGGCCCTGACACGGGACGCGTCCTTTTCCGACAGCTGCATCATCTTGGGGTTGATGTCGAGCTGCCGGTCGAGTTCGCCGACAAAGCGGTTCTCGCGAAGCTGGGGTAGCTTGGAGATGACCGCCCTCACGTCGCAGGCGCGGAGGGACTTCCTGAGCTGATCGCGCGAACCGAGTACGGTATCGAAGGCGTGGGTGCCGAGCGACCCGTACTCCTTCTGCAGCGCAGTCCTGAAGGCGTCCATCACGGCCTTGTTTGCGGACTTGCCGGCGGAGAAGATGTAGTTCCCGAGCTTGGCGGTCATGTTCGCGCCATTGCCCTGAATCGCGATGTCGCGTCTCCAGAACGAAGTCGAGTCGGCTACTGTCTTGAACGAATCTACTGTCAATGGCATTTTGCGACGTCCTCCTTTCGGGATGACTACACGAAACGCGCCAAAAGGTTACAGCTTTTACGCATGAAATATCGTGTGCCCGAGTGGCGGGGCGTCGACACCTCCAACTGCGTGGTTGCCGCCTGCCGCAATGTTCCCCCGAATGCGCTCGGCCCAGATGTCGCAAAGCTGCAGTATCTTCTCGATGGTCAATATGAAGTCGTCGACGTCCTTCGCGGCCGCGTCGAGGTCGAAAAGGTAGTTGTACACCACCGTCTCGGTGTCTGGTTCGAGGGAAAAGTGCCCTCCTGCCGTGTCCTTGCCGAAAAGCCCGCCCGCGAGGAGGTCTCGGTACACCTCCTTCGGCGCGTCCTTCGGAAGCTCCGCGACTTCCACGAAGCAAAGAACCATGCCTGTCGCCTCTACGAACTGGAGGTTCACGTTGTACGTGTCATCGACGCGCACGCTCACAAGCCCCGCTTCATCCGGCTTGAGCGCTTCAATGCCCGTCGCCTTGCGGACTTCCGCAATGAACCCCTCGTAGTCTTTCTTGGTCGTTGACATGTCGAACCCCGTTGCCTTTTCAATGCATTCAGTCCGGATTCGGCACCCGGAAGAAGACTGCGTAGATGACGGGAATGACGACCAAGGTGAGGAGGGTCGCAAAGGCGAGGCCGCACATCACCGTGACCGCCATGGCGGAATAGAACGGGTCGGTGATCAGGGGCATCATGCCGAGAACCGTGGTCGCGGCGGCGAGGCCAAGGGGCCTCAGGCGAGTGACGCCCGCCGAGAGCACGGCGTCAATCGGCGTGTCGCCTGCCGCCAGGCGGGCGTTGATTTCGTCGATGATGACGATGGCGTTCTTGATCTGCATGCCGATGAGCGAGAGAAGCCCGAGGAGCGCCATGAAGCCGAAAGGCTGGTCGAACGCAAGAAGTCCCCAGACGACGCCAATCAGGATGAGCGGGACGGTGCTGAAGATGACGAGTGGCTTGCGGAGGGAGTTGAAGAGGAATACGGTGATCAGGAACATGACGACGATTATTCCGGGCACTTTCCCGAAGAGGCTGTCGTTGGCTTCGGCGGAGTCTTCATGTTCGCCGCCCCATTCGGCGGAGTAGCCTTCGGGGAAGGTCTTGGCGAGCTCCTCGATGCGCGGGCCGAGGCGGCCGAGGGCGGCGTTGGCGTTGTCGCCAATCCCCGGGTTGGCCTTGACGGTGAGGCAGAGAAGCCGGTTGCGGCGCTGGATGATGGCGTCTTCGGAGACAGTCTCGAATCCGGAGACAACCTGCATCAGCGGAATGGACTTGGAGAGGGAGTCGGGACGGAACCAGGCCGACAGGAGCGAGTCGGGGTCGTTCCATTCGGATTCGGGTGCGCGCAGGCGGATGTCGATGGATTCGTCGCCTTCAAGCCAGGTGCCTATGGACACGCCGTCGGTCGCGGCCTTGAGGGCGTTCGCGACTTCCTGGCGGGTGATGCCGAGGGTGCGCAGGCGAGTCGGCGAGACGACTGGGCGAATGAGGTCGGTGCGGTTGCGCCAGTCTGTCTGGACTTCGACGAGGTGGCCGTCGGCGTTGAAGACGTCGAGGGCCTTCTGTCCAAGGCGGCGAAGCGTGTCTGCGTTGGTGCCGAGTATGCGAAGCTGTATCTTCTGGGCGTTGCCGGGGCCGAGGACGAAGCGCTGGCAGGAGACCATGGCGTCGGGGAGGTTCTCGGCCGCGAATTGATCGACCTTGGCGGTGATTTCCGGAACTCGCCTGTAGTCATCGAGATCGACGAAGAGGAGGCCGTAGGCGGAGTCGTCGTTTTGAGGCGAGTAGGTAAGCATGAAGCGCAGGCCGCCTGTGCCGGCAAGCTGGGTGGTGCCTGTGACGCCCTCCAAGGTGCGGACGTATTCGGCGAGGGCGGTGATTCCGCGGTCGGTTGCGCGGATGGAGGTGCCTTCCGGCATCCAGAAGTGAACCATCATCTGCTTGCGGGTGGAGTCGGGGAAGAAGTTCTGGGATATGCGGCCTGCACCCAGGAACGTTACGACAAGGAGCGCAAGCAGGACGGCGATCACGCAGAACCGGCGCTTGATGCAGCCGACGAGAAAACTGCGGTAGATGGTGTAGAACTTTCCGCCGTAGGCGTCGCCGGAGTTCTTCTTGTCGGCCTTGAGGAAGTCGGCGGAGAGGAGCGGGGCGATGGTGATGGCGAATATCCAGGAGAAGAGGAGGGATACCATGAGAACTATGAAGAGGGAGCGGCAGTATTCGCCGGTGGAGTCCTGGGAGGCGCCGATTGGGGCGAAGGAGAGGATGGCGATCACGGTGCCGCCAAGGAGAGGCCACACGTTCTGCTTGACGACGTCGCAGGCGGCCTTGACCTTGTCGAGGCCCTTCTGCGCGGCCACGAGGACGGCGTCGGCGACGACGATCGAGTTGTCGACCAGCATTCCGAGGGCGATGATGAACGCGCCGAGGGAGATGCGCTCCATGAGGACGCCCAGCGGCTTCATCACGGCGATGGTGGCCATGACGGTGAGGAGCAGCACGCCGCCGATTATGATCCCAGACCTCAGGCCCATGAAGAGGAGAAGGACGGCAATGACGATGACTACGGCCTCGACCAGGTTGACCATGAAGCTGGAGATGGCGGCCTGGACGGTTTCATTTTGGTCGGAAATCATGCCGATTTCAAGGCCGATGGGCGTGGAGGACTCAAGCTCCTTGAGGCGCTGGGAGAGGGCCTGCGCCATGACGGTGACGTTGCCGCCCGCGATGGTGGAGACGCCAAGGGCGATGCAGGGGTGTCCGTTGTAGCGGAGAATAGCCGGCGGCGGGTCGTCGTAGCCGCGGCGGATGGTGGCGATGTCGCGCAGGCGCACAGAGTGATGCCCAGCGGTATCGCCGCGGACGACGAGGAGGTTGCCGAGCTCGTCAAGCGAGGCGAGCTTGCCTGTCGGGTCGATGCGGACGTACTTGTCGCCGATGGTGAGGTGCCCGGCCTCGGCAGGATCGTTCTGCCCGGCGATGAGGGCCTTGATTTCCGAGATGGGAATGCCGAGGTTGGCGAGGCGGGCGCGGGAAATCTCGAAATAGACGACTTCGTTTTGGCAGCCGGTCATTTCGATCTTTGCGACCTGGTCGCAGAGAAGGAGTTCGCGGCGGAGCATCTTGGCGTGTTCCTTGAGTTCGGCCATCGAATAGCCGTCGCCGTAGAGGACGAAATACATGCCGTAGACGTCGCCGTAGCTGTCGAAGACAATCGGGGGCGCACATCCGGAGGGAAGGAGCGAGGCGTTGTCGTTTACCTTGCGGCGGAGTTCGTCCCAGACCTGCGGGAGAGAGGACTTGTCGTACTGGTCCTGCATCTCTACGGCGATGATGGAGCGGCCGGGGTACGAGGTGGAAGTGACGCGCTTGACCTGGCCCATCTGCTGGATAGCGGTTTCGAGGGGGTCGGTGAGCTCTGAGGCTACTTCTTCGGCGGTTGCACCGGGCCAGAAGGTGATGACCTGGGCGGACTTGATGGTGAACTCGGGATCCTCAAGTCGGCCGATGGTCTGGTAGGCCGAGACGCCCGCCGCCAATATGGCGAGCGACATCGTCCAGGTGAGGATCTTGCGGTCTATGCAGAATTGCGCAATGTTCATGGCGGCGCGGAAGTGCTGGGATTATTTTGCGGCTGCAGCTTCGTCGAGAAGCCGCACGACGCGGCCTTCGGTCAGGATAGTCACGCCGGCGACGGCGATGCGGTCTCCTGCGGAAAGGCCCGACTCGATCAAGATGTTCTCGCCGAAGCGCATGCCGAGCTCCACGTCGACGCGGTGGACGGCGTATGTTCCGTCTCCGTTGGCGACAAGGCGCCAGACGAACGACTTGGCGTCCACGCCAGTGCCGATGGCGCTGAACGGGACAGACAGGCTACCCTCGGCAACCTCCTTTATGTCCTCGTCGGGAACCTTGGCCGTGACGGTGCATGTCATGCCGGGAAGGACGTCGACGTCCTTGGGCGCATCGAGCGTGAACGTTGCGCGGTAAGTCTGCGTGGCGGAGTCGGCGATGCAAGCGGCGTCCTTTACGCGTACGGGGAAGGTTCGGCCGGGGAGCGAGTCGAAGGACGCCTCGAAGGCGAACTTGGCGCGGACTACGGCTGGCGCGGAGAGGACGTACGACTCCGGAACGGAGACCGTCAGGTCAAGGGTCGTCATGTCCTGAAGCTTGAGAATTGGGGTAGACGAGGAGACGGTGTCGTAGTTGTCCGCGTAGATGTCGGAGATGACTCCGGCGAACGGGGCCCGCAGCACGGTGTCGCCAAGGGCCTTGCTGGCGATCGCGAGGGCGGCCCGGGCCTTCTCGGCGCTGGCCCGGGAGCTGGAATACTCGTCCTTCGAGACGGCGTTCTTAGCGACGGCCTTCTCCATGCGCCTGAAATTGGAATCCGCATAGGCCAGCTCCGCCTCCGCGTTCACGACGTTGTTGGAGTAGTCGCGGTCGTCGAGGCGCGCGAGAACCGTGCCCGCCTCGACGTGCTTCCCGCGGCTGTGCGCAAAGGGGAAGTCCACGATGCGGCCGCTGACCTCGAAGGTGAGGCTTACGCCCGTGCTGGCGTCGACTACGCCGGGGAAATGCAGCGTCGACAGCGCCTTGGCTGCGCCGACGACAACCGACTTGATGGGTCTCACCGGCGGCGGGGTGCCGTCGGACTTCGGCGTGTCGCCGTCATAGAGGAACACCGCGGCGATTGCGGCGGCGAGGAGGAGGGACGAGAAAACGCGAGCTATGATTTTCATTTCTTGTTGGTTGTCTTGGGTTTGTGAGATTCAGTCGGGCGCTGCGCAACGGGGCCTGCAAAGGCCTGCCATACATCGACGAGGGCCGACGCGGCGGACCCGATGCCCTGCGCGAGGTTGTCGCGGTTGGACTGCAGGTTCGCACAAGTTTTCTTCATGTCGGAGAATTTCTTCATGTAATAACGAATTATACCATAAACTCGTTGTTACCGACAAATCTAATTTCCCCATGCCAAAGATTCCAAATCAAGGGACAGGATTCTCTTGGCGCGTCTGCCGGGCCGGTTTTTTATCTCACGCAGAGGCGCAGAGGCGCGGAGGTTGGAATTCAATATCTTGGGGAGTAGAGTAGAGCGGGACTCCCCCGTAGGGTACGCCCGCCCCCTCATCGAACCGTACGTGCAGTTTTCCCGCATACGGCTCTCCGTGTGGGACCCGTAACGTGTCACTTCCGCCTCCGTT
>Ga0310786_10008643_pt1 | contig 13042 bp, 10 predicted proteins | sample AusTroGonzalo_MG_FD_203881 | JGI IMG/M metagenome (GOLD analysis project Ga0310786, IMG submission 203881) | Bovine rumen microbial communities from tropical cattle in Woodstock, Queensland, Australia - Gonzalo_03 (v2) (version 2) | ecosystem: Host-associated > Mammals > Digestive system >... | reverse complement strand
ATAGCTTTATTCATACTCTTATCATAGCAAACACATGTTCGGATGTCAAGAGATAACGCTTTCATCTCGGTAATTGAATTGCCGAGAATTCCCACTTGATATCTTAAATACTCCTGCTTATCTGGGAATAATCTTCTATTATCTTTCCGTATATCTCACGTACCCTTTCAACAGGATTGCCGTGAAGATAATAATGCCAGAATCTGAATGTAGTTATAATATTTGACGCTTTTATGTGCCACTCTATTTCTTTTGCTTCTACAACTGCACCGGTTTTTCTTTCGGTCTCCTCAGAATAATGCTTTAAAAAGAGCTCGCGGTCTATGGAAAACCCATCTGCTTCCAGGCGGCTGAAAAAGAAACTGATGTCGGCTGATTCCCCATCTACATTTACTCCCTGCCAGTCGCACACTTTTATTTCCCCTGTTTCGTCTGCTAAAAGGTTATCCCAGTGGAAGTCGCCATGCGACAGGACTTTATCTTCTGAATCATGCCGGGAAATGATCTCGTTGATTTTTTCAGATATTTCCCTAAGCGGCGAATCATCAAATGCTCCCGGATGCTCGCCTAATACGCTGTTCCATCCATCTAAACAGGTTTTGATTTCTTCGTCAGACATTATGTCCGGAGTTGTCCCGCTGCTTGATAGAAACTCCGGTACTTCCATAGAATGGATATCGGCCAATATCGCTGCGATTTTCTGAATGAGTCCGCTGCTTATATTATCCCTTTCTAAGTCCCTGTATTTCTTCATAACGAGTGTGATCTCGTCACCGGATATTTCAATATCCTGAATTTCAGGAAGAAATGTTTTCGGACATAAAGACCGGTAAAGCAATGCCTCTTTTGTATAAGTATCGAACTTGTCGTTTCCTATGCTCTCTCGCATTACATGTTTAAAAATCTGTGCCCCGTTTATATCATATACCTCAGCGCCGCTTTGTCCCTTTTTTATTTCTTTTACATCGAGGGCGAGCTTTATTCCGACTACACCATATAGCTTCTGCCTATCCTTCGGATAGTATAGCTCCATGTCTGCAGGTGAAGCTGAAGCTATATCATCCTCGGTATACCCGCATTCCAGCAGAGGAAGGTTATCATAAAGTTCCTCAAAAGTATCAAATACATACAGATCCGTGACCCGGGCAGTCAGTTCATCGTCCTTGTCTTCAGTATTAACAAATGTGATAATATCGCCAATACTTATCTGTTTTCTCTTTTCGTCGTATAAACGAAGTTCTATGGTCTTCCTGCCTTCCCGGATCATCCTTAACGGAGCAGGCGTTAAGTTCATTACATGCCTTTTCATAATACTATTACCTTTCAAAACCTCAGATCGATTCTACACTCTTGCATTCATTAAACTTTGCAAATTCCCTCAAAGTTCTTTCTAAACCGGCCTCTGCCTTTTTTGTGACACGGAAATTGGGTTCCCACCAAAGTCCTTTCACCTGGAGTACATGTGCCTTTCGATCCGGGACAGCCTCGATGCGGCCCACAAAACGCTCTCCAAACAGTATAGGAAGCGTGTAGTACCCATATTTTCTTTTTGCAGCAGGTGTATAGATTTCCCAGGCATACCTGTAATCCCACAATGCCAATATCAAAGCCTTATCCCACATGAGCGGATCAAGCGGTGCGATAAACGACATTCGCGGCTTCAGGTCAGCTGCGCCTTCTATTACCTCCTGCATAAGCTGATCATCTTCAGAGCGATAATAAAACAGAGGCTTAAAACCTTCCACCTCTATAGGGCAAATTTTCCCTTCATCAGTAAGCACAGAAAGGATATTTTTCCTTTTCTCGGCATTGAGGTCGATTCCGAGAAATGCGGTGCTGTTTTTATCCCATAAAAGTCCTATAGCCCCTATACGCCTTAATACACGCCATGACATAAATTCATCATCATCTTTACATGGGTTCTTTGCATTAAGAACAGAAGCCGGCAGGTACTTTTCCGCAAGATCATAACACTTCCGACTTCCGTTTTTATGATGTATTATCAGCTCCCCATCCGTATACAGCTGTTCCAGTACTGATCTGGCTGCCTGGGACTTTTTATGCCAGTTTCCGCTCCAGTGCATTGATGAGTGCCAGAATATCTCGCCTTCAATAGGAAGGGTATCGCTGCAGACCGGGCCATTCTCATGGATATAAGCAAGGGCTCTTTCCTTTAATTCTTCCAGGCCTTCAAAAGTAGCTCCGAGTCCACGGCTCCTTTCCCTATAAGAAGAAAAGTATGGCCAGTCCTCAACTGGCCAGATAGATAGTTCTTTATCAGCATAATCCACAAGCAGCCTGTCTTCATAAAGAAGCGCTCTGAGCATCGTTTTTTTGAATCCTTTAACTCTTGACTGCAGTGTCAGTTCTGCATTTTTGCCACACACATCTACAGGGTCAAACTGGATGCATCCGGCCTGCCTGACATATTCGTATGCACCCTGCTTCCCTGTGAAACGGTGTGCCCCTATGAGGCCCTGCTTTGCAAGTACAAACTGTCTGGCCTGTTGCTTTGTAATTTTCTGCATAAGTAAATCTGTCCTCAGTTGTCTCATATTTAATTGTGAGACTTGTATTGCGTCCCCTATCTCTTATCCGAACATCAGGGGTATGAATTTTTTCACATATTTGTCCCAGAATGCCATGTCATGGAAGCCTGCATCTTCCTCATATACGTGCTCCACATTTTCTGCTTCAAGGAAACGATGGAACTCCCTGTTGTTCTCAAGCAGGAAATCCTCCGTACCGCAGCACATGAACAGCTCAGGTAAAGGTTTTCCTTCGGCCTTCAATTTTTTGACAAGGGTTTCAGGGTTGTTGTCGCTTTCAAGGACTTTTGAAGGATCTCCGAAACATTCCCTGTAAAATTCGTAATTTGCTACCGCATTTCCCTTTCCTTCAGTCATCGTGGCCACCTCATGCACTATAAGTGCAGAAGAAAGACCTGCAGCCTTTCCGAACACTTCCGGGTAATACAGGGCTGTATGCAGAGCGCCGAAGCCGCCCATGGACATACCGCAGATATAGGTATCCTCCTTGCACTTGGCAAGTCCGAACACTTTCCTCACATAGTTCACCAGTTCTTCTCCTATGAACTTGAGGAACTCATGCCCTGTGGATATGCCATCCAGCCAGAATGAGTTCTCTCCGCTGGGGATAACCACCGCGAAGTTATATTTCTCAGACAGATATTCCGGTATCCAGTTGCCCGCATCTCCTGTAAAGCCATGTAAAAGGAACAGTGTTTTTGTAGGTCTTTTTGCGTACTCGCTCTCCTGATTGATGAACATGGGCAGGTTTTCCCTTACCGCATCAGGGATATACATCTTAAAGGTGGTAAACCTCTTTAAGCATGTTGAATGGAAACGGATTGATAAATCTGACATAGCGATCTCCTCAATATTATTTGCTTATATTTGTTTCAGATTATTCCCCAGCTGACCTATTGAACCTTATTTAAGTTGCGGTACTCACTGGGCGTTATTCCTTTCAGGCTTTTAAAAACCCTGTTAAAACTCGGTATGCTCTGAAATCCTGACTGCATGGCAATATCAGTAAGGCTCAGGCTTTCAAACGGGAACAAAGCTATAGCCGCATCAATACGTATCATGTTCAGCCACTTATTATAATTTATGCCTGTAAGTTCCTTAAAGGCTTTCGAAAAATATTCCTTGCTGAAGCCTGCCATATCCGCAATCGTGGATTCTGAAAAATCCTCATCTGTTAGGTTGTTCTTTATATAATCGGTGACTTCCATTATCTTCTTGACGGTCTCTTTGGGAACCGTACCTCCGGCTTCCGAGGGTTCCGGCCTCAGTTCATGCCTATAATCATCAAGGACCACCAGCATCTGCAAAAGAAGCATGCAGCAGCGGCTTTCACGTGTCCTCCCCTCAGAGTTGTATATAGCTGACATCTCATCAGTCAGCCTTGAAAGCCTGTCCACCAGTTCCGGATGCTGATGCCGGCTTATTACATGGATGTCGTGATAATAGTGCATTATGCGCTCAAAATCAAAAAGCGATTTCACGAAAGCACTTGTGAACTGGATAACAACCGCCTTTTTTCTATCCGCATCCACTATCTCATGCTGCTCCATGGGCCATACCAGTACAAAATCCCCTTCCTCCAGCATGTAATTTGTCTGGTTGACGCGATAAATATTCGGAGACCCCTCCCCTACTCGTATGATCTCGCCATAAGTATGCCAATGATTCCGATAGTTTCTGCCATCGTATCCCGTTGCAACATTTATGGCATGGCTGTTATAAAATCCATATGTCTCATACTCCTGATAATCCATCCTACCCCCCAAAAAACGAAAAAACTAAAAAATGATAACACCTAAAGTTAAAAAATGATAAGATAAATCCTCCTGCCGGTAGTATATTATGATCAACAAAGAAAACAAAACACACTTCAAGGAGGACAAAGATATGTTTAATTTATTCCAGAAAAAATCAAAGCTTGTTGTTTACACTGAAACACAAAAAGATGAACTCGTTGAAAAATTCGAGCAGAAGAAAATCGCTTATAAATTGAGGCTTCGTGATGACGAATTCTCAACCAGTAAACTGGTATATGAATTCACAATTGCGCAGTCAGACTTATTAAAGGCAAGCTGATCCCTTCGTATAAGCATATTCGTATGCGCACGACACCCTTAACAAAAATTTCTCTTTCTCATTTTCAATATTTCAGAACATTTAAGTCATCGTGCAGCCCGGTATCTGAATACCGCATTGCTGCACGATACTTTTTTTCTAATAAAGATAGTCATACAGATAATACAGAAGCCTTCCGAATTTATACCTGTCATATTCCTTTTTCAGAAGTTCTCTTGAAGTACTCCCATAACCGAGATACTCTTTACCATAACCGATTTCAATCGTCGTTGTGGCAAACTTACTATTTGTCTCATGTACAACAGAAAGACTTGTATCGTCCAATCTTGGTATCATTATCAGAGGATATTCTTTCTTTCCATCAGTATATACAAAAAATCCGTAACCGGGACTGAACTTAGCACCGGTGGCGATGGATACTGCGAAATCAGTCAGCGTACTGCCGGTTCCGTTCAGTCCGTATTCTTCCTTCTCCCCCCACCAGATGTATTTCTTTGAACTCGGATTCATCCTGCCAAATAAATACTTTGCCAATTCCTTGCAGCGTTTCTGTTGAGAGCTTTTTTGATAAGGTTTTCCTGCATACCCTATACGGCCTTGCTGATGGTAATCAATAAGTACCTGCGCCTTTTCAATCTTTATATAATGATACAGGAACTTCATCATTGCTTTAGTCTCATTGCAAGATCCTGCATAATCTCCCGGATAATAAATCTTCTTTGACGAATCAGAGATAAAATCACTTTTTTCGTATCCTTCTTTCACCTGCGACCATGAAAGTCCGGGGAAATTCCTGTTCAGATCAGTTCCATTTGAAGTTGCCTTCCATAGCTGACCGTTACTGTATTTATATTTGCTGGTATTAAAAGCTACTCCTTCACGGCCATCGGGATTCACACAGGGCACTATTGCAAACTTTATTTTTTGTAAAAGCTTTTTTGCTTCATCCGTGTCTGACTGCAAAAGCTCAGCAATCTCCTTTATTATAAAGACACTGCCCGCTGTCTCCCTCGCATGGATATTTCCTGTGAGCACTACAACCTTCTTCTCATAATCCGAAGGAATGTCAATTTCCAAAGCGTACATCCTTCTGCCTGAGGTAGTGCTGCCAATATCAAACATGTAAACTCCTTCCCTATCGGAAAGAGCTTCCATAAAACTTATAAGATCATCATAAGTATACTTTTTATCGAGATCCAGTTCTACAGTTCTTGGATCCTTTCGCTGGTTTTCATACTTTGTAACATCGACCCATTTAGCATTCATTGCCTCTTTGTATTCCTTTACAGACATACCCATAGGCCCGTCAAAAGTTCCATAATCCTTTAAGCGGTCTTCGATTTCTTTTCTTGTATAGCTTTCCTTAGTCAGACCGGTAACCGAATCAGAGTAATAGTCAAATTCATTTACATATTTCAATGTATCGGACTCCTTAATCTCGTATACCTCCTCGACTTCTTCCGGGATAATATCTTCTTCCTCGGTTTCTTCCGGAATAGTATCTTCTTCCTCCTGATCCGATTCCATGATCGCTATTATTGATTTTAAATCCAGGTGTTTGATCTCTCCAGCCTCTTTAATATATATATCAGTGTTTTCATCATCCATGCTGAAAAATTTAAGGACAAAATGTTCGGTCTTGCAATATGGACAGGTCCCCTCACAGTCTGTTTCACCCTTGCATATTGGACATGTTACCAGACAATATGTCTGTTTCTGAACGGTTTCTCCTTGTTTTGGTTTTTTCTTTTTAGCATGTACCGGATTTTCAAAGAGGCTTAAAAATATTAGAGATAAAACAATCAAAAAACAAAATCGCAGCGTTTTATACATAGATTACCTCACAACTGATACTTTGAAAGATCCGCTTTAATTGCATCCGAGCATTTATTAAGGTTCATCGAGATATTTGTAATATTATTTGTCTCAGTCATGATCTTATTGCTCTCAGCAACGATACTGTCACTTAATTCAAGTATCTCATTAACTCTCGATGCCTGCTCTTTTGTCGATGAGGCATTATCGTCAGCTACAGAATTTATCTTAGTAATACCACCGGTAATCTCAATGATACCATCCGTAGCCTTTTCAAGATCAGCATAAATACTGTCAAAGGAACTGTTCGCACTTTCAACGCCTTCAAGACATTCCTTCATATCCTTCATGCATTTATCTGATTTTTCATAAACGTCTGCAATATTCTGAGTAACTTCCTTTATAAGTTCCCTTATATGCTCTGTAGCTTCAGCAGACTGTTTGGCAAGATTTCCTACTTCAGAAGCGACAATGCCAAAGCCACGGCCCTGCTCACCTGCTCTTGCGGCCTCTATGGACGCATTAAGTGAAAGAAGATTTGTCTGATCAGAAATATCATTTATCGTATCGGTAATACCTGTTATCTCCTCTACGGATTTGGCAGTTTCGCTTATGATTTCAGCAAGCTCCGTCATGGTCACGCTAAGTGTCTTAACGTTTTCGGTCATGCTGACCATTTCATATTTTCCGTTCTTCGAAGCCTCCATTGTGTCTACACAGAGATGCTTAACCTCTTCGGCATTCAAGGATAGCTGTCTGGATGTATTAGCCAGCTCAGCTGCCGCATTATCAATCTCGTCAATCTTCACATTCATAGACGCAAGAGTTGAATTAAGCTGTTTAACCGACTGCCCCTGCTTCTTATTTGACAAAAGCAGGCTGTTGGAAATATTGTAACACTCTCCGGCACTGGTATTCATATCCTTTGAGATGTTAGCCAGCCCCATAAACATGTCTCTGGTACTGTCAATGTATCCGTTAAGGCTTTCCCCAAGAGTTGTGATCTCGTTATTTCCCTGAGGACGAATTTTTACATTGAAATTTCCTTTGCTGATGTCAGTAATGCCTTTCGTAACCTTTGAAACAGGATTTAAATATCTCGTTATAATGATAAACAATAATACTGTCAGTACGGCCAGAAGCATCAATGCGATCCCTGATGTAGATATGATCGTGTTTCTCAAGCTGGTACTGATATGTGAATAAGGTAGAGCACTGACGATCACCCATGATGTTCCGCGTATACCCGTAGCAGCATACATCATCTTACCTTCATCGGTAGAGGCAGTTTTAACCTTATCAACATCAATGGAATCAGAGATATCAAGTGAATTAAAGACAGAATTTAAAGCAGATAATGTACTGTTCTTAACATCACCAAGCTTTTTTCCTATAACATCCTGATCATCAGCGATCATTACTTCATTAGTATCTTTATTGATCACATAATATTTTGCATCTCCGGAACTTGATTTAAACTCCGAAATCTTCTCTACAAGCTTGTCAAAAACCACATCACAGCTCAATACTCTGTTTTCACCAATCTTTACAGAGCAGGCAATACAAACCTTGCCGGTTGCTGCGTCAACATAAGGGTCAGATGTATTTATGTCACCGTTTTTTTCCAGGGCACCGATATACCATCCTCTGCCTGTGAACACGAAATCATCAGTGGGTATCCAGCCCGAACCATCCAGGAATACCCCAGAGTTTCCATCGCCTATATAAATATCCTGCGAATCAGGATCAGCTGCCGTAAGCTTAAGAAGCATGGAAAGTGTGGCTTCATCGGTCAGATCATGGATACTCTTATACATGTCCGCGGTTCTCTTTACTCTCTCCTCTACGCTGTTCCACCAGCCATATATATCGTTAGCATATGAAATTGATTCCCGTGAAAGAACCTGTTCTGTCAGACGTTTGATCTTCATTGTCTGCATTGTTGCATTAAGTACGGTTATCACAATAATGATCACAGTCACAAAAGCTATGATCTGGGTAAGCAAAACCCTTTTTAAAGATTTTCTTCTTTTTGCCATAGTCTATACCTCAAAAAACATCTGCAGTTCCTAAATTCCTTAATTAACAAACCAATAAAAGTATACCAAAAAAACCAGTCTTTGACAACTGGTTTTTCTGCATTCTACACCTGACGCACAGTGATTCTTTATGATTTTACTTTATATAGGAATTCGCCTCTTTAATAGCTTCTTTCCAATTCTTACGGGCACTCTCAACTATATCATAAACATCGGCATCGGGAGTGATATTCCATACTACATCCGCTCCAAGATCGATCTGAGGTATAAGATCCTGATATGTTACAACTCCTCGGGAAATGTCTTCCATCATTGGAATTGTCTCACTTAAAGCACGCTTATCAAAATTACCTTTAGCCGCCATTTCAAGATACTTGTTATAATCTTCATAGCCGGGTACCGGTTCAGTGTACTTGTTCCAGGCAAATGCTATCTTCCAAGCCCTGTCAGCATCGTAACAAGCAGGGATAACATATGGATTATTATTCCACAGAGCCACATAGTTTTTAGCCTGAGGTCCCTTCGGGAACATAACAAAGCCTACTTCGAAATCAGTTTGCTGCATCTGGTTACCGGGTGTATTGATATACTCCTGATCTACCATAAACGCTACATTACCTGATTTCCATTCTTCAACATAATAATCCCAGCCAGCATCCTCAGGATCATGGTTGTCATACTTGGTGTACATTTCTACACACCATTTTAGAGCTTCCATTGTTTCCTTGCTTTCAAGATTATATACAAATTTGCCGTTCTTATCCTTAGAAACATATGAGCCTCCATTTGAGAGAACAGCCATATTGGTCATGTATGTTTCATTAAGGGTAAGTCCGTAAATATCATCTTTCCCGTCGCCATCAGTATCCCTCTGACATTTTTCCATCAGCTCCTCAAACTTATCCCAGGTCCACTTACCATTTTTTTGTAAGTCATAAATCGAATCTGGATCTATACCGGCATCCTTAAGCACCTGTTTGTTAAAGTATACACCAGTGCCGGGCTCCGAATAGCCTGCAAAAAATGCATAAACGCTGTTTCCTAATGTAAACTGCTCGTGCAGCTTATTGCGGGCAAACTTCTCAGCGCTAAAGTCAAGGCAGTCAAGTTTGGACAGATCATACATAAGCCCGTTTGCTACTGCCGAACCAACGCTGGCATCGGTATGCAGAGCAAATACATAGTTATTATCATCTCCGCCCGATAAAACGTAGTTTATGAAATCTGTGTTTGCTGTGCCCCAGTCAGAAACACACATTTCCTTAATTGTGAAATTGTATTTCTCCTGAATATCATCAAGATATTTTTTTCTTTCATATTCATAATCATTGGTCGTCGGAAGTTCTTCATTAGGACTCCACCAGTCACGGATGATAATGTTCATTCCGCCGAGATCAATATTGTCATCCTTAACAACGGCCTGATTCTTCTTGACTACAGTAATCTTGCAGGTATAAGTCTTCCCGTTATCACCGGTGACAGTGATAGTTGCAGTACCGGCCTTTTTTGCCTTTACCTTACCCTTCGAAGATACCTTGGCAATCTTTGTATCCGACGAACCAAATGCCACTGCCTTAGCGCCTTTAAGCTTCAGCTTAAAGGTATCGCCCACCTTCATTTCATATGAAGTCTTATTAAGCTTAACCTTTGCTTTCGCATCGATAGCAACAGGTGCAGACAGACTGACTGCCGTTGTAACGGCAAGTGTCGACGCCACTAGTACTTTCCCTAAATATGCTGACATTTTACCCTCCTTCTCCTATGTATACATCATACCCCTTTGCAACTGATCCGGTACACAAGAAAAACTAATGAACCGTAAACCGAGATTATTATAACAAAAAAACCGGTCATTGACAACCGGTTTTTACCTGTTTCTGAGCAAGTGGTTTGCTCTTGTTATTTCATCGTTATAAGTTCATATTGTCTTGTTCCAACACCGATTTTTTCAGCATGTTCAAGAGTTTCAGCCCATGAGACATTAGGATTGCTGTTATGCCAAACGTCACCATGGTCATGGAAATGCTCACTTGCCATATTGTCTCCAAGCTGGCTGTTCCTTATAGGCTCAGCCTTCTGGCAAAGATCCACACATGCCTGGTCCAGTGCAACAGGATCAAAGGAAGCAAGCATTCCTATATCGGGAAGTATAGGTGCATCATTTTCACCGTGGCAGTCACAGTTAGGCGAAACGTCAGTTATAAGGCTAATATGGAAATTAGGCCTGCCGCTTACAACTGCAGCAGTGTATTCCGCCATCTTCCTCCCGAGCTGCTGTGCGGCATCCCAGTTGTTGTTTGCTATCGCATCAAATGCACAGGCACCTATGCAGCGTCCACAGCCCTTGCATTTAGCCGGGTCGATCCATGCCTTGTTCCCGTTGTAGCTTATAGCGTCCGAACCGCATTCCTTTGCACATCTTCTGCAGCCTCGGCACATGTCTTCGTTGACATGCGGCTGTCCGCTGTTATGCTGATGCATCTTACCGGCACGGCTTCCACAGCCCATACCTATGTTTTTGATCGCACCGCCGAAACCTGCCATCTCATGGCCTTTGAAGTGATTAAGCGAAATGAATATGTCCGCATCCATTACCGCACGGCCTATATATGCTTCTTTGCAATATTCTCCGTTAGGCACGGGTACTACTATATCATCAGTTCCTCTTAATCCGTCACCTATGATTATCTGGCAGCCCGTAGTAATAGTGTTAAATCCGTTAATATTCGCACAGTCAAGGTGCTCAAGTGCATGCTTACGGCTTCCGGGATATAAAGTGTTGCAGTCCGTAAGGAACGGAAGTCCTCCGCATTCCTTTATAACATCGGCTACAGCCTTTGCATAATTGGGCCTTAGATATGCCAGGTTGCCAAGCTCTCCGAAATGCATTTTTATCGCCACGAATTTCCCGTCCATGTCGATATTTCCTATACCGGCCATTTTTATCAGTCTTTGCAGTTTAACTGTTAAACTGACCCCCAGTCCTGTCCTGAAATCCGTAAAGTATACCTTAGACTTCTCCATATCCGCTTTCTCCCTTCAGTAAACCATATTAGCAAACTCGCGAATTGCTTTGCAATTTATTCGTTATAAAATTGATTGTTGCACAATCTGTTTTAAATATTATAACAAAATTTTAACAGATTTTCAATAATACATATCGAATCCGTTTTCAAGCCTGTCCGAATAAATCTTTCCAGCCTCATAGAGTGCCGGCAGTACATAATCCTTGTTATATCTTACGACACCAATCCGGTCATATGCCCTCATGCCCATATGCGTAAGTCCTCTTTCTAGCTGTTGGAGACATTCAAGCGTTCCTCTGCCGGTACCGCCTGCACAGGCTATGAGAACACATCTTTTTTCTGCAAGGAAATGATTATGGGTGGCGTCACATCTTCTGAGCCTGTCAAAAAATGCCTTAAAGCATTCCGTCATATCCGACCAGTATACCGCGCTTACCCAGACTATTCCGTCTGCTTCCTTTATTTTCTGATAGATGTCTGCAAAATCGTCCTTTATTAAACAGGAGCCGTTTTTGTTGCAGGTACCCCATCCGTTTCCGCATGCCCTGCAGTGCTCCAGGTGCATTTTGTTAAGATGTATCTCCTCAACGTCTGTCCCCGCATCGATCAGGCCTTTCGCAATCTGATCCTTGGCTGATGCGGTAAGCCCGTCAGTATTGGGGCTTGACCACAAAATTACAACTTTTTTCATATGTTCCTCCAAAAAAATAATTCCACAGGTTTTCTTTTACCATGTGGAAATATTTTATCATAAGCATATTTGTATTTTCAATGACTGCGAGCCGTATTATCTTGTAACCATAACAATTATTTAGCAGAACTATTTTTTGAAATCTGCAAGGAACCTATTTACATAGTCCAAAAGGTCATCATATCCTTTTGGCATCAGGATGCCGAATTTGCCATCCGTAAAGGGTTCGTGAATGAGCGGTGCAGCAAGCCGTTCATCCAGTCCGCAATAATAATTTGCTTCCACTACCTCCGTGATCATAACATCCGCTGTTCCTAATGCTATCATTCCTGGAATATCCTGATTTACATCATGGATCATCAAAGTGGCATCAGGCAGATTTTGGCGGGCAAATTCCTCATTTAGTCCCCCCGGATTCACCATAACTCGTACTCCAGGACGGTTGATAGATGAAACATTTGCATATTTACCAACATCCTCAGCACGGCAGAGAATAGTTTTTCCATTTTCGAGATAAGGATCCGACATCAGTGCCTGCTTTTTTCTTTCATCGGTTATAGTAATACCACAGATTGCCAGATCAAATTTACATGACAGTGTATCTTCAATCAAGGTTGGCCACGAAGTCCTTACAAACTCAATATCAACATCCAGAGCAGCAGCAAGATCTTTAACAAGCTCAACATCATAACCAACATAACGGCCTGTTTCAGGATCAATAAAAGACATGGGTTTATAATCTAATGTCGTGCCAACCTTCAGCACACCACGTTCTCTTATTATTTCAATCACAGACATTTCCGTTATTTCCCCTTTTTCCCCCTGAGTCTGTAGCCTAATCAGGAT
>Ga0310786_10008640_pt1 | contig 13042 bp, 8 predicted proteins | sample AusTroGonzalo_MG_FD_203881 | JGI IMG/M metagenome (GOLD analysis project Ga0310786, IMG submission 203881) | Bovine rumen microbial communities from tropical cattle in Woodstock, Queensland, Australia - Gonzalo_03 (v2) (version 2) | ecosystem: Host-associated > Mammals > Digestive system >... | reverse complement strand
ATAGAGGCTGACCGTCCTGTCATCGATACAGCAGACCACATCAGGGATCCAACGCTCGTCATTCAGCCTTTTGAGCGATGCCTCAAGTGCATCTGACTGAGCCATGTCAAGATGACCCGATGAATAGACGTTACGGATATCGGCCTTAATCCCGTTTTCCTTTAGCGACTGTGCCAGAGTCTGCTCATAAATCCTGTAATTCTGGAATATTGAATCATACACGAACAGACACAGGACATTGTATGTCTTATCTTTGTCATATCCTGCTGCAGATCTCTTTGTACAACCCGGAATCAACAGCATAAAAGGCAACAGCACTGCCATAAGGAATCCTTTCAGTTTCATAAGGCAGTATCGTTTTGAGCGTTATCAACAGGCAGACGGAACCAGAAACGGCTTCCCTGCCCCAGCTTGCTGGTAAAACCATACTGGCCATTCTGCTTCTCTATGATGGAGCAACAGATGTCAAGTCCCAGTCCGGTCCCCTTGTAATTGCCCTTGGCCATACCGAAACGCTGCCTAACCAGATTGCTGTCCTCCTCACTGATTCCTATACCGGTATCGGTCACGTACACCTCGATGCAGCCCTCGCCTTCAGGAACTATCCAACCCAATGTAACCGAGCCCTGAAGAGTATATTTGAACGCATTGCTAAGGAAATTGTTTATGACCTGGCTGGTTCTGATAGGATCAGCCATTATCATGACATCATCTCCCTCATAAGGCTCGAACTTGAACTTGAGATGCGAAGGGCACAGTATGCGGTTGGTATGGTAACTGTCATTCACCAGCTTGGCTGTACTGATACGGCGTATCTTGAATGACATGGAATCCGTACTGTCGGCCGGTTTGCGCACCGCCTCGTCAATAAGGTCAAGCAGCTGCTCCGTATTATCCCGGATAAGGCTTGCAAAAAGGAGCTTATCCTCCGCACTGCACCCTTCGGCCAGCAACTGGGCAAAACCGGAGATGGCATTCAGCGGAGTACGTATGTCATGCGTTATGTTGGCAATGAAATTCTCCTTTGAAATAACCTCCTCGGCCCTGATTGCAGACTCCTGAAGGGTCTTCTCGAATTCAACTATCTTGTCAACCCTTATAACAAAGCCTATGATCATATCCTCCGATTCATTCTTGCGCGATGAAACCTCCCACCAATGCCACTCATTGTTGGGCAACTTTGCCCTGACCCTCACTTTTGACTTCTCCGAATCGGCTTTGACAACCCCCGTACAGATGTCAAACGATCCGTAGCTCTCGGGGGCTACAAAGCCCTTCTTGTACTCCTCTATGGGCCATTCATAAGTAACAGGTTCACTCTCAGAACTTTTAACAAACCCTATCCGGCCATCCTTGACCTTAAAGAAGAGTGAATAACTGCCCTCCAGGACAAGAATACGGCGCTGTGTCTCCTGCTTGAGCAATGCCAGGGCATTCTCCCTTTGGGAATTCCTTTTTCTGAATCGGACGCTCGTAATGAGCGAAAGCAATCCCGCCACCAAGACAACCGCCAGCGAAACCAGACTGATAAACAGTTCCCTTTTGGCCACGACAAACGGCACATTGACTATATTGAACTGCTCACTATAATCACTGTAGCTAAGGGGAGGATCCATCTGGACCATGGCATTCCAGTCCATGTAATAATCCTTCTTATGAGTCTCTATTGAAATATCCCTGGGATGCTCGCCGTGCAGGATCCTTATGGCGGAATGGACCTGGTCCGTGATTTGTGTCTCTATGCTTGCAAAATAGCCGCATAGGAACTTGGGACGCTCATATTCACTCTCCCCCGCTTCAGTCTCATTGGCACCCAGAAGATTGCTGAAACTGCCGAACTGCTCACGGATGCACGTAATCTGCGGAGTACGGGTAAGATCGATGAGACTGTTGCTGAACAGGTCATACTTGACCTGTATGTGTCCCTGACGACCCTCGAAAGTATATGATTTGCCTATATCCGAGTTCTTGAGTCCGTCACTCGCATCACCGGACAGGAGATGATGGTTCTTCTCAGGATCGGCCATACAGACAAAACTGACTATAATCTTGTCCCTGTACCGGGCCGATGACAGGTCCGAGTACTCCAGATGGAAATCAGAGTTGTTGATGAAGAATGCCGTATCCGATATGCTGGCATACAGCCTCTCACGCAGTTCATCCTGGTAACCTCCATAATCCAGTTCCACGATGGGATTGCCCGGATAATCCAGATTACGGTACAGGTTACAGTTGGCAGCCAGGTCAACCGGGTCACGCCAACCGGTCACGAGCGGATAGTCCTGATGGACAAAAGTTGAAGCCGACACTCCTGCAAAGACTGAAGGAATGGTCTTTAGAAGGACATCCTCATTCTCCATTACGTAATGGAACGCCAGGTCATCATTTATAAGAAGCACATCGGGATCATAGCTGCATACGGTATCCACGAAATGGTCTTCACCATCCTCGTCCACAAAAGGCGCTTCCTTGTGTATGAGGTCAAGATAAATATGGTGCAGGCTGACATTCAATCCATGGTGTCTGAAACGCTCTTCCATATAATTCTGGAAATAGCTTCCCTCCTGGCCCATATCATTATATGAGTGAAGGACAAGGACAGTATAATCCGGATCCTTACGGTTATTGCCGCCCATGCCGCATGAGACAGTCAGCGTCAATGCCATTGCGAAAAATACGGCACGGATAATCCGGTTGAACAATATATTGTCCTTTTTATAGGAAGTGAAAATCATTTCTGACAATACTATATTGCAAACTTAACAATTTTTTAAATAAGTATGGACAAAAGACGGGATTAAAATAGCGAACTTTGTAGAATAGGTAGCCCACCTTATTATGAAAGTAGTATGTGATTCCGATATCCCCTTCCTCAAGGGAGCGCTTGAGCCTTATTGTGAGGTTGTGTATGCACGCGGCCGTGATATCAGCAGAGAGATGGTCAGGGATGCGGACGCACTGGTGGTCAGGACCCGCACCGTATGCAACGCATCTTTGCTTGGAGGCTCTAAGGTCAGGTTCATAGCCACCGCCACCATCGGATACGACCACATTGACACCGACTGGTGTGAACGGGAAGGAATAAACTGGACAAACGCCCCCGGATGCAATTCATGGTCCGTGCAACAGTATATTGGTTCTTTGCTGGTGACACTATCCCGTTACTACGGGTTTGACTGCAAGGACAGGACCATAGGCATTGTGGGTGCAGGAAATGTAGGCAGCAAGGTGGCACGTCTGGCAGCCCTGCTGGGATTCAGAATCCTGCTGTGCGACCCGCCACGCGCAGAGAGAGAAGGTCCGGGAGGTTTTGTGACACTGGACGAAATCATTGCACAATGTGACATAATAAGCTGCCATGTTCCTCTTACGCAAGAAGGCAGGCACCCTACATTCCATCTGCTTGACAGACAACGGTTACAGACTCTGGGAAAACATCAGATACTTATAAACACATCCAGAGGCGAAGTGGTTGACACCCTGGCGCTGAAGGAAATACTTTCCGCCGGCAGAATAAAGACCGCAGCGCTGGATGTATGGGAAAACGAGCCCGGTATAGACGAAGGACTGCTTAAACTCCTGTTTTCAGGCACGCCCCACATAGCCGGATATTCGCAGGACGGCAAGGCGGCCGGCACAGCCATGTGCGTACAGGCTCTGGGCAGTTTCTTTGACCTGCCATGCCGCGACTGGGGGGTATGCGACATACCTGCTCCCATACAGCCTTCCGAACTCACCATCGATGCATCGGGAAAGAAGCCGCAGACAGTTCTGGGTGACGCGATACTGTACACATACGATGTAATGCAAGACTGCGCCATGCTCAGGGCCGACATCACGGGATTTGAGAGACTGCGCTCATGCTACCCCGTACGAAGGGAGTTCCCCGCATTCACAATCAGGCTCCTGAACGATGATTCCGGCCGTTCGAAAGTATTTTTGAGAGAAGCGGGGTTCAATATTTGTGAATGAAAACATATCTTTGCAATTGTATGGAATTAGGAAAATACTCTTTTGGAACAGGCGACCGTTTCTCACATGAGGGAAAGGCGCAATTGGCCGCACTTATTGAGGCAAAGGAGAGATACGGAATTGAATTCGTACCGGTCTGGAACAAGTCAAACCGCGAGCATCAGATAATAGGGACCGATCCTGCCGACACGCGCCGTGAGGCCGATGATGCAGTCAGAACCCTGGGATACCGTAAGCCTTATTTTGTGGATGCCGACCACATCAACATGAACAATGTTGACAGGTTTATGGATGCATCGGACTTTTTCACCATCGATGTGGCTGATTACATAGGCAAGCCCGCCGACGCAGGTTCTGTTGCCTGTTTTACGGAGAATAACCTGAAATATGCAGGCAACCTTGCCATACCAGGCATTGAACGGCCGTTCAATGTGGACCGCAACCTGATTGAGAAGATGGCCGGCAAGTACCTGTTCGCAGTACAGGAAGCAGGACGGATATACCGTCATATAGCCAAGACAAAAGGTGCTGACAGTTTTGTCACCGAAGTTTCGATGGACGAGGTTGACTCTCCGCAGACTCCCATTGAGATTTTCTTCATACTGAGCGCATTGGCACAGGAAGGTGTTCCGGCACAGACCATAGCCCCAAAATTCACCGGACGGTTCAACAAAGGCGTGGACTATGTGGGCGATACCGCACAGTTTGAAAAAGAGTTCCGTGAGGACCTTCTTGTCATTGAATATGCGATAAAGGAGTTCGGACTGCCTGAAGGACTCAAGCTCAGCATCCATTCCGGCAGCGACAAGTTCTCAATTTATCCTATTATGGGCCGTCTGATACACCAATATGGCAAAGGCATACATATAAAGACTGCCGGCACCACATGGCTTGAGGAAAACATTGGTCTTGCGCTTGCTGACGAGAAAGCGCTGGAGCTGGCCAAGAAGATTGCCATATCGGCACTGGGACGCATGGAAGAACTGTGCATTCCATATGCCACAGTCATAGACATAAACCCTTCTCACCTGCCTACAGCACAGCAGATTGCCGCCTGGAGCGGACAGGAGTACGCCCGTGCCCTGCGTCATAACCTCCAGGACCCGCTATACAACCCGGATTTCCGCCAGCTGGTTCATGTAAGCTACAAGATAGCCGCCGAACTGGGCCAGGAGTATTACTCCGCCCTTGAACGTAACAGCAGCGTCATAGCAGACCAGGTGCAAGAGAACATCCTGGACAGGCATATAGCCAGACTGTTCTGACAAAAAAATGATTATTAACCTGATTACTATCAAAACAATATGACCACAAGACCTTTTATCCACGAGAATTTCCTGTTGCAGAATGAGACTGCCGTGCATCTGTTCCACGATCACGCCAAAAAGCTGCCTATAATTGACTATCACTGCCATCTGAGCCCTCAGGAGGTGGCCGAGGACCACAGATTCCGTTCTATAACAGAACTGTGGCTTGGCGGTGACCATTACAAATGGCGTGCCCTGCGTACCAACGGAGTAGCCGAAAAGTTTATTACAGGTGATGCATCGGACTGGGACAAGTTCCAGAAATGGGCCGAGACCATGCCCTACTGCATGCGCAACCCGCTTTATCATTGGACGCACCTGGAACTAAAGACCTGTTTCGGGATAGACAAGGTCCTTAACCCGCAGACCGCAAAGGAGATTTATGACGAGTGCAACGAGAAACTGGCAAGCCCTGAGTTCAGTGCCCGCAACCTGATGCTTCACTATAATGTGGAAGCCGTTTGCACAACCGACGACCCCGTGGATTCACTCGAATACCACAAGCAGGTACGTGAAAGCGGATTCAAGGTAAAGGTCCTGCCTACATGGCGTCCGGACATGGCCATGACAGTAGAAAACCCTGCAGCATACCGTGACTATATAGACAAACTTGCCAAGGTGAGCGGTATAAGCATAAACTGCTTTGATGACATTGTAAAAGCCCTCCTGATACGCCACAAGTATTTTGAGCAGATGGGATGCCGCCTGAGTGACCACGGCATGGAGGAGTTCTATGCCGATGATTTCACTACAGCCGAGCTGGATGCGATATTTGCCAAGGTATATGGAGGAAACGCTCTTACAGAGGCTGAGATACGCAAGTTCAAGAGCGCCATGCTGATTGAGTTCGGAAAGATGGATGCCGATACAGGCTGGACACAGCAGTTCCACTACGGCGTGATACGCAACCAGAATACCAAGATGTTCAACCTAATAGGCAAGGATACGGGCTTTGACTCCATGTCACAGGTTATGACCGCCAAGGCCATGAACCGTTACCTGGACCGTCTTAACAGCATGGACAAACTGACCAAGACAATTATTTACAACCTGAATCCATCTGATTTTGAGATGGTAGGCACCACCATAGGCAACTTCCAGGACGGAAGCGTACCCGGTAAAATACAGCTTGGTGCAGGCTGGTGGTTCCTGGACCAGAAAAACGGCATGGAACAGCAGATGCAGGTGCTGAGCATGCTGGGACTGCTGTCAAGATTTGTGGGAATGCTCACCGACAGCCGTTCATTCGTATCTTACGCACGCCATGAATATTTCCGCCGCATACTGTGCAACCTGATAGGCAACGATGTGGAGAAAGGTGAGATTCCTGCAAGTGAAATGCCGCGGATTGAACAGATGATTGAAGAAATTTCTTACTACAACGCAAAAAAATTCTTTAATTTTTAAAATCATTATTTTAACTTTGTGCAAATAAGCTTATAGTTTTAGAATAAAAACCCTAATTAAACCATAATGCTAAATATGAGAAATTTCAGATTCAACGGCTTTCACGCATTTGTAGGCGCGATTGTCATGGCATTTGTTTTCACAGCGTGTTGGGATGAGGTACACCCGGGCACATATTACACATTCAACGGTAAAACCGTAGCATCAGACCTTGCCGAGAACCCCAATTACAGTGAATTCGTAAAAGTCCTGCAAAGGGCAGGAATATGGAATGACCTTTCAACTTACGGTCACAACACCTGTTTTGCACCCGACAACAATGCCATTGCCAGATTCCTGGAAGAACGTGAACAGTTTGCAAAGAAACAAGGCATCGACGCAACCTACCTTACGGTCGATGACCTGCCCAAGGAGGACTGTGACACCCTGGCATGGACCCATCTGCTTGACATCACATGCTTTATCGGAGATCTCACTCCGGGCCTGCTGCCTAAAGTAAACCTCAACGACCGTTTCCTGATACTCACTCTGGATTCAACCAAGGTTGAACAGTTGGGTGACTCTGTGGTGGCTCTGAGAAGGCAGCTGAACAACGCAATAATAGTAGCCAAGGATGACTCATGCGAGAACGGTGTAGTTCATTACATTGACCGTTGCATTGACTTTGGCGGCAACTATGTATATGACCTTGTTGACAATGATCCCAATACTGTTCTTTTCAGTAAAGCACTCAAGGAGTGCGGTTTCCACACCGTATTGAGCGAGTGGTATGATTACAGCTATACGATTGGTGAAGACTCCGTACGCGGATCAGTACATCTTACTCAGGCAGGTAATGACTGGACCCTTCACTACTGGGAAAAGAGAAAGACCTGCTTTACGTTGCTTGTCCCCGTCGATTCAATCTTCAACGCCAACGGTATCTACACTGTGGATGACATGTTTGACTACGCAAAGACCATCTATAACGAGTACAACGACGTTGATTCCATCATGAATAACCGGAAGAATCCCAAGAACCCGCTTTACAGATTCATGTCATATCACATTCTTCCGTTCCTTATGGACCTGTCAAGAATCAACGGCCGAAGCGAAGTCATAGAAAATCACAGTTTGCTTAAGACTGATCCTGAGGACTATTTCACAACCCTGCTTCCAAACAGTCTGATGAGAATATCCACTATGGTCAAGAACAAGAAACTTGACATGAGTAATGTCTATATCAACAGACGTGACAATGAAGGAAACGGAACCATCGGATTCAAAGGCCCAAAAGTAAGAGGCGTTAAGATTCTCACTTCACAGGAAATGGAAGAGAAGGGTGTCAAGCAATACAGCGCTTTGAACGGTGTATATCATTACGTTGACAATATTCTGAAATATGACGAGGATGTACGTGAAGACGTTCTTGACCGCCGCATGAGAATTGACTGCTCAACCCTTTCACCTGACTTCATAACATCAGGAGCACGTCAGTTTGACGCCAGCAACACCGGATCATCAAACTACAGCTACGGATTCAAGAACCCCAAGAACTTCGCTTCATACAACCAGGACTACAGAATGCAGGTGCGTTCAGCATCCGCAAGCGGCAGTTACGCATACGAGGGTGACGGTGTTGACATTCAGGGACAGTTTGACATGTACGTCAAGCTTCCTCCCGTTCCGCATAACGGAACATGGCAGCTCAGGTTGTCATTCCGCGCAAACTCACACTGCGGTATCATCCAGAACTACATTGCAAGCGTAGCTCCAGGTGCAGAAGTTGATCGTACTGACTGGAAACCTCTGGGTATTCCCGTTGACCTGCGCGTGAACATGACCGATGCCAGCGTAGGCTGGATTAAGGACAGCGAACTTGAGGACGAGGATGCAGTCATTGCCCTGGATAAATCAATGAAGAACCGCGGTTGGATGAAAGGTTCCTGTGTACAGACCATCAACGACGGTGAAACTCCGCATCGTGACATCAACACAATGGGTCGTCTTACACTTATGACCGATTACATCCAAAGCAACATGGATTATTATATCCGTATCAAGCAGATTCTTGACAGTAGAGACGGTGAATTCCTGTTTGACTTCATTGAATGGGTTCCCAAGTCTGTATATGACAATAACGAGGATAGGAACTGATTGACAATATCTTAAAAATAAAGCTCCGATGAACAATTCATCGGAGCTTTATTTTTTTCAAAAAAAGTATCCTTTTAGTTTTGGAGTAACGACAAAAAGGAGTACCTTTGCATCGCTTTTAAGGAAAGTTACTTGCGCGATTAGCTCAGTTGGTAGAGCAATTGACTCTTAATCAATGGGTCCAGGGTTCGAATCCCTGATCGCGTACGAAAAAAGAAGACCTCGATGGTCTTCTTTTTTCGTATGCGACCAGGGATTCGCACCCTGGACCATTGATTATATACCTTTTTTTATTTTGCTACGCAAAAGCGCTCCATTCCATTTCGCTTGGCGACCCTCCGGGTCCGCGTTCTCGCTCCAGGCATTCGCTCGCCCCAATACCTTTGTACCTGCGTGTTTTTTCTATTCAAAAATATAGAGCTGGCTGGGGGTGGTTCGCTTCAGGGCGCAGAGCTGGAAATCCTTGCCGGCTATTATTCCTACTCCCCGTAGCTCGTACTCAACGGTCTTGTAAGCTATCTCCGGATGGTTGTTCTCGCCGCTCAGGTGGCAGAGCCAGACATATTTCAGATCAGGAGTCATGTTCTCCGCCAGGAACCTGGCCGTAGTCCTGTTGCTGAGATGCCCCCTGGGACTTACAATCCTTTCCTTAAGGAACTGGGGATAATTTCCCATGCGGAGCATGTCCTCGTCATAGTTAGCCTCCATGATAAGGTAATTTGCCTGAAGAATATAGCTGGATACCTTTTCAGTTATATGCCCCAAGTCCGTGACAAAGCAGAACACCTTGTCACCTACCTCTATCCTATATCCTACATTGTCCGTACCGTCATGAGGCACCTCAAACGGTGTGATTACAAAATCATGAAATCTGAAAGGTACATCCTTGTCCAGATAACGGACACAGGTAGAGAGCTTCTCAGTCATACAGTAATTGTTGTTTATACCCTCATGAGTATCACGAGTGGCGTAAACCGGAATATGACACTTTTCGCCCAGGTTACCCAGAGCCTTGATATGGTCAGCATGGTCATGGGTTACAAATACAGCCATGATCCTCTCAAACGGGATACCTACATCCTTAAGGTATCCCTTGATCTGTTTTACCGGAATGCCGGCATCAATCAGGATTGCATGTTCGTCTGTGCCAAGATAGTAGCAGTTGCCGCTGCTTCCACTTGACAAACTCATAAAGTAGGTCTTCATTTTTATGTTGTCTTATTTCCTTATTCATAATGATGATGGTGGGATTAAATAACGGTCAGAACGGATAGCCGACCGCAAGATGGAATGCAAAATCCCTGGAGAACGACGGATGTATGAGAGGGAGCCTCTGGTACATTGTCTGCCCCGATGGGTCATAGGCTTTCATGCCGCCGTCCAATCTGAGGACAAAGAATCCGAAATCAAGCCTCAAGCCAAGGCCATACGATACGGCAATCTGCTTATAGAATGTATCAAACCGAAATTCGCCGTCCGGCTGTTCGGCATATTCCTTTATCGTCCAGATATTACCGGCGTCAATAAATGTTGCGCCGTTTATTTTCCAGAATAGTTTGGAACGATATTCAATGCTGGCGCCCAGTTTTATGTCACCGGACTGTCTGATGTAATCAATGGTTTTATCCTCTCCTCTGAAGTTACCCGGTCCAAGTTCACGTACAGCCCATCCGCGCACGCTATTGGCACCTCCTGCAAAGAAACGCTTTTCAAACGGCAGGCTCTCCGAGTTACCGTACGGTACGCCAAGTCCCCACTCCACATGGGCGACAAAATTATTCATTCTGTCCAGACGCCAGTTTGCAGTAAACGCGAAATCATGCTTGGCATACTGCGCAAACGCCACACCCATGAACTTGTACTGGTCATTGTCAGTCTTGTCAAAGCCCAGAGGTTCAGACAGCAGATTAAGCAGATTGCCGGAGGTCTCTACACCAACACGGACGGAATATTGGAACGGAGCGGAAGAATTGACGCCGGCATTGGTATAGTAGAATGTGTAACCGACCTTGGTTATGAGCAGATCCTCATAGCTGTACTTAAGGATAGAACCGGACGATGTTATAGGATCCAGATAATTTGATCTGAAGTGATCCGATATCCAAGGCACAACAAGATAGTTCAGGTCTATGACATCAAGCCTGTGGGACTTTTGCCAACCATCACTCCACATGTAGCTCCATCCTGCAGAGAAAATGGTTTTCTGGAACTCCGGGCGACGCTGTGCGTCTATCTTGGCACTGAATCGGGAAGTGGCCTGACTGCGACGCTGAAGTTCCTGCGAAGCAAACGGTATAAGGAATTCAGGGAAATCCAGGTTGGCCTCCAAGCCGTATTCGAGATATGTATCGCCGGAATAACCGGGAAGGTTGGTGATGGACTCGTATGCACCGCGAAGCTTAATGCTCAACTGTTCAGAGCCACGGAAAAGGTTACGGTCAATGAATGACAATGATGCAGCGGCACCAAGGTCTCCGGCCGTATTGGTTCCCTCCACCTCAAAACTGAAAGAGTGTTTAGGCTGTCTGACCAATGTGACATTTGCCTTGAGCAAGTCATTGGTTCCTGCAACCGTATCGAAAGAAATGTTTGAATACTTGAGTATTCCCAGACGTGACAGTGAAGAATATGTCTTGTTGATGGAATCCGAATTGTAAAGCATGCCCTCCCTCATAAAGGAATGGTTGTCTATTATCTTGGGTCTAATGGCAGGCTTTTCATCCTGAGAAGGGTACTGCAGCGTAAAGCCACGGCATGTATCGGTATCGACGGCAGCTGTAACTCCGGGCAGATTACCGTTCTTGTCAGAAAGGATATAATCTATTGATGAAATAGTGTACTGCCTGTGAGGATGAACGTCTCCGTCCTCATCAATGCTTTCATTTGTCACAATCATGGTCAGTCCGACTTTCTCACTGCCATATATCGTATCAGCCACAAAAGAGACATAGTCCCGGTTAAAGCGAAAATACCCGTGCTTGCGCATGAGTTCAACTATCCGGCTACGCTCCTTATTGAGTATATTGGCATCAAGGTTCATTCCCGGCACAAGGAAAGTCTCTTTCTGATTATCAAATATGATAGGCTCTATCCCTTTATCCTGGACATTTAACCTGACAGTGTCAACCACAAACATCTTACCCGGATTAAGGTTGTAGCGCAATGTCGTCTTGGGACGACTGCTGTTAATGGACGATACTTTAACCTGCGCATTAAGATAACCCGCATTCACCAAGGCGCGTTTCATCTCGGCACTTGACGCCTCCGCCTGCAACATGTCATAAATCACAGGTGCCTCTCCTGCGTCACGAAGCAACTTGTTAAGGCCCTTTTCCGGATTCCGCACACTGGAGAGTGAATAAATCCTTAACGGAATACGGAACAATCCGAACCATCTGGAATTGGGAGACTGCAGGGAAAGGTTCTTGAAACTGGTCACTTCCAGTGCAGACTTGTCTTTTGAAGTAACCTCAACCTTGTTTAACAGGTACTCACCCTGAGGAACATGCTTATAGACCGAGCATGATGCCAGCATCATTACGGCTATAAGCAGAAACAGCCGATATGTGAGTTTCCTGTAATTCATCCTGATGGTTTTAATCTACAAAGATATGCAAACTCAATCTGCTTTCAAAGTTCAGATTCAGAAAATAACTATCTTTACAGAACAAAAAAACGAATGTATGTTAAGCAAGAATGACATAAAGCTTATAAAGAGCCTGGAGCACAAGAAGTTCCGCCAGGAAAACAATCTGTTTGTGGCCGAAGGGCCAAAACTGGTGGGAGAACTGCTGGGCAGATTCAGTTGCCCTATGCTGTTTGCCACAACGCAATGGCTGGAAGAGAACAATGCCATTCCTGCCAGACGTATAGAGACAGTTACGTCTGATGAACTGAAACGGGCCAGCCTGCTCAAGACCCCGCAAGACGTTATAGCGCTTTTTGAAATTCCGCGTACAGATACAGGCATAGGAACTGCGGCCCGGGACAATCTGGTACTTGCACTTGACGACGTTCAGGACCCTGGTAATCTGGGAACCATTATCCGCATTGCCGACTGGTTCGGGATAAAGGATATTTTCTGTTCCAGTGGCACTGCCGATGTGTATAATCCCAAAGCAGTCCAGGCTACTATGGGAGCGATTGCCAGAGTAAGACTGCACTATATAGACCTGGCAAAGGAGATTTCAGGTATGCCGGCAGGAATCCCCGTGTACGGA
>Ga0310786_10008639_pt1 | contig 13043 bp, 10 predicted proteins | sample AusTroGonzalo_MG_FD_203881 | JGI IMG/M metagenome (GOLD analysis project Ga0310786, IMG submission 203881) | Bovine rumen microbial communities from tropical cattle in Woodstock, Queensland, Australia - Gonzalo_03 (v2) (version 2) | ecosystem: Host-associated > Mammals > Digestive system >... | reverse complement strand
AGAACACGTCCTCAACGGGCATCAGGAAGGGCTTATCGATGTCGCGTACGGGCTCCTGGATCCACTCGTCGCAAGTGTCCATCAGCTCCATAACCTTCTCTTCCCATTCGGGCACACCATTCAGTGCGCCGAGGGCAGAACCGCGGATGATAGGAGTCTCAGCCTCGAACTGGTAAGCCTGGAGCAGCTCCTGCATTTCCATCTCAACGAGCTCAAGCATTTCCTCGTCATCAACCATGTCGCACTTGTTGAGGAACACAACCAGACGGGGAACGTTCACCTGACGGGCGAGCAGGATGTGCTCACGGGTCTGAGGCATAGGACCGTCAGTAGCAGCAACCACAATAATAGCACCGTCCATCTGAGCAGCACCAGTTACCATGTTCTTCACATAGTCGGCGTGACCCGGGCAGTCCACGTGAGCATAGTGACGCTTCTTGGTCTCATACTCAACGTGAGCGGTGTTGATGGTGATACCGCGCTCCTTCTCTTCGGGAGCGTTATCAATCTGGTCGAAGCTCTTCACCTCGGAGAGGCCGGCCTTAGCCAGAACAGTAGTAATAGCGGCGGTCAGGGTAGTCTTACCGTGATCGACGTGACCAATGGTACCGATGTTAACATGCGGTTTGGTTCTTTCGAATTTCTCTTTAGCCATAGCTAATTTTACAATTTAAAAAGTGATAAAATATTTTCCTGTGGAGCTGTTGACGAGGATTGAACTCGTGACCTCTTCCTTACCAAGGAAGTGCTCTACCACTGAGCTACAACAGCATTTTTGTTTCTTCTCTGTGAGCGGAAGACGGGGCTCAAACCCGCGACCCCCAGCTTGGAAGGCTAGTGCTCTATCGACTGAGCTACTTCCGCAGATTCTCGGTGGGCAAAGATGGATTCGAACCACCGAAGGCGTGCGCCAGCAGATTTACAGTCTGCCCCATTTGGCCACTCTGGTATTTGCCCTTTTGGAGCCTTTGCAGCCGCTTGTTTTCGGGCAGACTGCTCGGAAACGGCTGCAAAGGTAGGTATAATTTTCGAACCGAGAAAACTTTTTGACGTTTTTTTATCGATTCTGATGTTTTTCCTTGTTTTTCTGGAGCTGCTTGAGCAGTGCTTCCATACAATTATCTATTGCTTCTTCAAATGTGTCGCAAACTTTCTCGGCGAACAGCTCCGTTCCCACGTTCACGCGGATGGATGCTTCCTTGTTCATTGCCGTCTCTGGTTTGACGACCTTCAGTGACACCTCTACCTTTCTTATTTCGTCGCTGAATTTTTCAAGTTTCCCTACTTTCTTCTGAACAAAGTCCTGAAGTTTCTCTGTAGGCTCAAAACGGATAGCCTGAAGTTTGATTTCCATAATTACCTCCTTTTTAAGGTGTTAATATTAGATTAAGCCCTTGGATGGGCGTGTTGGTACTCTTTTTTCAGTTCCTCGAAGGTGGTGTGGGTGTAAATCTCGGTTGTTGCCAAACGGGAATGTCCCAACAGTTCCTTCACCGACTGCAAGTCGGCATGGTGATTCAGCATGGTTGTCGCAAAGGTGTGGCGGAGCACATGCGGGCTGCGTTTCTGTTGCATGGTCACAAGCCCCAGTTTCTCCTTCACCATCTTTCGGACTGCCTGCCCTTTGACTCGCCCGCCTTTGGACGAGACGAAGAGAGCTTGTCCGTCAACGGCCTCCAGGCTGCTGCGTTCCCCTATATATATATTAATAAGGTGTAGCAGGTTCTCGCCGAAAGGCACGATCCTTTGCTTATTACCCTTTCCCGTAACCTTCAGAGTCTGCATCGAGAGGTTGAGATCATCGAGATTCAAACCCACGAGCTCGCTCACGCGCAAGCCCGTCTCATAGAACATGGCAATGATCAGGTGATCACGCCGTCCCTCAAAGGACTCCTCAAACATCTGCGGATCTTCAAGCAGACGTGTCATGTCTTCTTCCCGAATAAAGGCGGGTAGCACCCGCTCCTTTTTCGGAGCCGTCAGATGGTGAACCGGATCATGCTGCACATAGCCCCGCTGCAGGAGAAAGCGGTACATCGACCGCAATGCCGACAGGCGGCGCTGCACAGAACTGGCCTTGTTGCCGTGCTCCATCATGGAAACGACCCATTCGCGAGCCACGTCCGTATCCAGGTTCTCCCAGGAAAGGTTGCTGTCAAGCTCCTTGAAAAACGACTCGAACGCCTTCAAATCGTCCCGATACTCACCAACTGTCCTTGCGGAGGCGTTGCGCTCGTAGCGCAGGTAATCGAGAAAGGACTCAATCAGCATGAAATGCTCTTTTTTCTTGTTTCACCGATGCGAAAATAGAGATTTTTCTTCAGACTGCCAAACGATTCAGCAAATTTAACGTTCTAATGAATTACTCTTCCACGCGGCGAAGCTGCTGAACATACACAGCGTGCTCCTTGGCAAGACGCTTCAGTACGGAGGGCTTGTCGAACTGCTGACGACGACGGAGCTCCTTCACGACACCGGTCTTCTCGAACTTACGCTTGAACTTCTTCAGCGCTCTTTCGATGTTCTCGCCTTCCTTAACAGGTACTACGATCATGTTGCTTGTCTTTAATTAAGGGTTAATAAATCAGTTACTTGCTACGGCCCGCAGATGGTATTGCTACGCAAAAGAGGGCAAAAGCGGGTGCAAAGGTACAACGTTTTTTACGAACCACAAAGAAATCTGTCTATTTTTTGCCCGCTAGAAAAGGAAAAGAGGCCGTGTCGCATTGACACAGCCTCTATTTGAAAGGATCGTCATCAGATTACTTGCGGTTCAGAGCAAGGTCGATGGCCACGGCAATAGCAACGGTAGCGCCCACCATGGGGTTGTTGCCGATACCGAGGAAGCCCATCATCTCTACGTGAGCGGGCACGGAGCTGGAGCCTGCGAACTGAGCGTCGCTGTGCATACGGCCCATAGTGTCGGTCATACCGTAGGAAGCGGGTCCTGCAGCCATGTTATCGGGGTGCAGGGTGCGACCTGTACCACCGCCGGAAGCTACGCTGAAGTAGGGCTTGCCAGCGAGCACGCGCTCCTTCTTATAGGTGCCGGCCACGGGGTGCTGGAAGCGTGTGGGGTTGGTGGAGTTACCGGTGATGGAGACATCCACGTTCTCATTCCACAGGATAGCCACGCCCTCACGTACATCGTCAGCGCCATAGCAGCGCACCTTCAGACGGCTGGGGTTGTTGCCGTAGGGCACTTCTTTCACAATCTTCAGCTCGGAGGTGTAGTAGTCGAACTGTGTCTGCACATAGGTGAAGCCGTTGATGCGGCTGATGATCTGTGCGGCATCCTTGCCCAGACCGTTCAGGATGACACGGAGGGGCTTCTGACGAACCTTGTTGGCCATCTCGGCAATCTTAATAGCACCTTCGGCAGCAGCGAAACTCTCGTGACCAGCCAGGAATGCGAAGCACTCGGTCTCTTCACGAAGCAGACGGGCTGCGAGGTTACCGTGACCAAGACCCACCTTGCGGTCGTCAGCAACGGAACCAGGGATGCAGAAGCTCTGCAGACCAATACCGATAGCCTCGGCAGCGTCGGCAGCGTTCTTCACGCCCTTCTTGATGGCAATGGCGGCACCGCAGACATATGCCCACTTAGCGTTCTCAAAGCAGATGCGCTGTGTGTCCTCACACATCTGGTAAGGATCTACGCCTGCCTTCTCACAAATCTCATTGGCCTCTTCAATACTGTTGATGCCATTCTCTTTCAGAGCTGCCAGCACCTGGTTGATACGGCGTTCCTGACTCTCAAAATAAACTTTTCTAATCATAGTCGTATCCTCCTTTATTCTTTACGTGGGTCAATAGCTTTCACTGCACCCTGCTCCTTGGAGGTACGTCCATAGGAACCGGTGAACTTCTTCATAGCCTCGTTGGCATCCATGCCGCCCTTGATGGCTTCCATCATCTTGCCGAGGTGTACATACTCGTAGCCGCAAACCTCGTTGTTCTCGTCGAGATACTGCTTGGTGATGTAACCTTCTGTGAGCTCCAGATAGCGAGTGCCCTTAGCAACCGTGCCATAGAGAGTACCTGTCTGTGAGCGAAGGCCCTTACCGAGGTCTTCCAGACCTGCGCCGATAGCGAGACCGCCCTCGGAGAAAGCGCTCTGCGTGCGGCCATAGACAATCTGCAGGAAGAGCTCGCGCATAGCGGTGTTGATAGCGTCACACACGAGGTCGGTGTTCAGAGCTTCGAGGATGGTCTTGCCGGGGAGAATCTCGCTGGCCATAGCTGCGGAGTGGGTCATACCCGTGCAACCGATGGTCTCTACGAGAGCTTCCTGGATGACGCCGTCCTTCACGTTGAGGCTCAGCTTGCAAGCACCCTGCTGAGGAGCGCACCAGCCGATACCGTGGGTGTAACCGGAGATGTCCTTGATTTCCTTGGCCTGAATCCACTTACCCTCTTCGGGGATGGGTGCAGGCCCGTGGTATGCGCCTTTGCATACACTGCACATGTTTTTGACTTCAGTTGAGTAAATCATGTTCTGAAAATTTAATAAAGAGAAATAGTGATAGTGATTGTTCTTTTTGAAACATTTTCCGCTACAAAGGTAGCTTAAAATTCCGACATAAAGAAAAAAAAGATAATATTCTGCAATTCTTTCACATTTTTTCGGATTTTTCATACCTTTGCCCAGTCAAAACAACACGAAAGACGATATGACAAACGAAGAATTGGATGCAAGAGTACACAAAGCCGTGGAAAATTTCATGTCCGGCTACGGCTGCGCGCAAAGTGTCGTGGCAGCCTTTGCGGATCTCTATGATTTGGACGAGACAATGGCCAAGCGCATAGCCGCCGGTTTCGGCGGCGGTGTCGGGCGGATGCGCATGATGTGCGGCGCCGTCTCTGCCATCGTGATGCTCGTAGGTTTGGACTGTGGCCAGACCGAAGGCGCCGACCGCGAGGGCAAGTCCGCGTGCTATAAGGTCGTACAGGAACTGCTGGCTCGTTCCAAGGAGGAGAACGGGAGCCTCATCTGCGCAGAGATCTTGGGCATCCAAGGTCATGAGAAAGCCGCCTGCAGCTATGTCCCCTCCGAGCGCACAGCTGAATACTACAAGAAACGTCCCTGTGCTGCCAAGGTGGAAAGCGCCGCCCGCATCTTCGCCGACTACCTGCTGTCGAGAACCTCATAACTATAGGAGTCCAACCAAACATGTAGAGCCTTGGCCATCGAGACATTGGCGCACGCTACATCGGGGTACTCATTAATTTATTATAAAGGCCATGACGAATGTCAAGGGATAGCATGCTCGCTCATACGTTTCTTTGCGAGAATACTATTGTGTTCATTATCCACTCCGTTCGCCTGTCTTATCTCCAAGGATAAAAAGTAAGACCTAACGTCAGCGCACGATTATTAAACGACTGCAACAGGAAATATGAATCTTCCTTCCGCTGCCCTGCAATGTCGTGGAAATCGGCAAACACATTACAGTGTTTCCCTAAGTCCTTGTTCACTTTCACAGATGCGAAAAGATGTGCTTTCTGGTAATAAGCCTCTATTTTACTATTATAAATCAATACGGACGACAGCCTGAACCCATTGCCTAACAAGAGTGTTGGAGCGAGTTTCAGAATGTAGAAGGTGTTGTTGATAGCGTCGTCGTAGCTGATGTGCAAGTGATATACGTTCGCTCCTGCTGTCAGCCGTAAGACTCCTTGATTCCAGGTGACGCTTGTTCCGAAACCGATCAGCGACTCGTTTGGTGTCGGCCGATCCGACAACAGAGTGTGTGTCACTCTGCCCGTTGCGATGAGCCGTTTCGTCTGATAGGTGTAGCTGGCCTCTGACCGCCAGGCAAGGTTCGTCTTATAATCCGAAGTATGCAGGAAGAGGCCGTCGTCTATATACGTATGGAAGTCGCTGGCCATGGGATTGAAGAACGAGCGACTGAAGGCTCCCTGCAGGAAATGGTGTCCCTTACGCCATCCCACGATGGCATGCAGGGCATGATTGAAGCGGTTGAGCGACCACAGGCTTTTGTCACCCTCGTCGTAGTGTTTATCCCAGAAGGTGTTGTGACGGCAGCGGTCACCAAGGCTGATAACCCATGGGCCTTTCTTGTAGTCGAATTGCACATACAGGTCGTTGTAGAGATTCTGCTCACGTCTGAGCTCCCGATACAACAGGTTCGCATAACCGCCCTCATAGCCGGCGGTCATCCATAGCGAGTGATTCATAAAGGGAACGCTGCACTCTGCTATCCAACTGCCCAACAACGCCTGCTGATCCAACAAAGAGCTGTTCGCATAGCTTAATCCCGTTTCGAAATGAAGTCCGGCCTCATGCTCGTTAAGGGTGTGGTCATACGAAGCGGCCAGCTCGCACCACGGTTGCTTGTTGAACACGATATAGTCATCGTCTTGATTAATAGCATCGTACACTTTGTCTTTATACTCGATATAACCTTGCGAGAGCTTCAGCTTCAGCAGGTCGTCGTCGGTCATCTGCCAATCCACAAAAAGCATAGCGTTCTCCACGCTGTTGCGTGATCTGATATGGCTTCCCGACTGCGCGTCGGCTTCGGCATATTGCAGTTTTCCCTGTGCAAAAGCACGTATGGTGACGTTCTCAACACCGCTGACAATATCGGCATATATTCGTCCGTTGCCATAGGTGCTGCCGCTCAGCGACTGTTTTCCTGTCAGTCCCTTGCCTTCACGGAACGTTAAGTCGATGGAACCAATGTTACCGTCCATGGCGTTGTTGACAGTACCATAAGTGCACACCGTCACTTCACTAAGGTCACATGCCTTGATGCCCTCGAGAAGTGGCTCGTAATCGACACTCAGAACTATATCGTCCACACTCAGCACGTAGTCAGACGTGAGAGTCTTACCATCGTTCGACATCAACTCCGGACAAATATGCAGCACATCGAGCAGCGTCATCTCGGGGTCGGGATTCAGCTGCTCCACATGGATGATGTATTTGTTACCTTCGTGCTCAATCGTCTCCTCCTGTCCCCTCACAGAGAGAGGGAAACAGGTCAGAGACATAAGCGTCAGCATTATTTGAAGACCTTTCGAAGCCACTGATTGAACGGATTTATTCCTTGACACTTTTATTTAGTCTGCTCCATTGTTTTTTATACGAAACGTCCATCAACGCAGCATTAGTGCCACCATTAGCCATTACTAAGGACATTCGTTCTAATGCTTTTCCGCTTGCAAATATAGTTCATTCGAGCAAAAAATTCTATATTTATATGTTATTTTTTGTTATGGAGACTTTTTTTCACGGATTTATGAACATCGATTCATAATTTCTTACTACTTTTGTGCTCGTGCAACCTAATATAGTGCCTTAAACATTTCACTTTATAAACTACAAACTATCTATGAACTTACCTGTTTCTTTCTGGCTCGTACCTATCGCCTCCGTGGTGGCTCTTGGTATGGCCTTTTATTTCTTCCGCACCATGATGGCGACGGACGAGGGCACGCCCCGTATGCGTGAGATTGCCGGCTATGTGCGTAGCGGCGCCATGTCCTATCTGAAACAACAGTACAAGGTGGTCGCCATCGTCTTTGTGGTGCTGGCTATCCTCTTTGCCTTCATGGCCTATGTGCTGCAATGGCAGAACCCGTGGGTGCCTTTCGCTTTCATCACGGGTGGTTTCTTCTCGGGCTTGGCTGGCTTCTTCGGTATGAAGACCGCCACCTATGCCAGCGCCCGCACAGCCAACGCTGCCCGTAAGAGCCTCGACGGCGGTCTGAAGATTGCCTTCCGTTCGGGTGCCGTGATGGGTCTGACGGTCGTGGGACTCGGACTCCTCGACATCGCTATTTGGTTCCTCATCCTCAGCAACTTCTACGAGGGCGATCGCATGGCCCTCATCACCATCACCACGACGATGCTGACCTTCGGCATGGGTGCCTCCACGCAGGCGCTGTTTGCCCGTGTGGGCGGCGGCATCTACACGAAGGCTGCCGACGTAGGTGCTGACATCGTGGGTAAGGTCGAAGCTGACATCCCCGAGGACGATCCTCGCAACCCCGCCACTATCGCCGACAATGTGGGCGACAACGTGGGTGACGTGGCCGGCATGGGCGCCGACCTCTACGAGAGCTACTGCGGCAGCATCCTCTCCACGGCAGCCCTCGGCGCTACCGCCTTCGCCTTAGTGCCTGAGATGCAGATGAAGGCTGTCATTGCCCCGATGCTCATTGCCGCCGTGGGCGTGTTCCTAAGCATCTTCGGTATTTACCTTGTCCGCACAAAGGAAGGCGCCACGATGCGCGACCTGCTGCGCTCACTGGCCGTAGGCACAAATGTCTCCGCCGTGCTCATTGCAGCCGCCACCTTCGCCATCCTTTATCTCTTAGGCATTGAGAACTGGCTGGGTCTTTCGTTCTCCGTTATCTCAGGTCTGGCAGCTGGCGTCATCATCGGACAGGCCACAGAGTACTACACCAGCCACTCCTACAAACCGACACAAAAGATTTCCGAAGCAGGCTTGACAGGCTCTGCCACTGTGATTATCAAGGGTATCGGCACAGGCATGATCTCCACATGCATCCCCGTGGTCACCATCGGCATAGCTATCATGCTCAGCTATCTGTGCGCCAATGGCTTTGACATGGAGATGAGCGCTACTGCGCTGTCACACGGTCTCTATGGCATCGGCATCGCTGCCGTGGGAATGCTCTCTACACTGGGTATCACCCTGGCTACCGATGCCTACGGTCCTATCGCCGACAATGCCGGCGGCAACGCCGAGATGAGCGAGCTGGGCGAGGAAGTGCGCCACCGCACCGACGCCCTCGACGCCCTCGGCAACACCACCGCTGCCACGGGTAAGGGCTTCGCCATCGGCTCTGCTGCCCTCACCGCCCTGGCTCTGCTGGCTTCTTATATCGAAGAGATTAAGATTGCGATGGAGCGTACAGGCATGACACTCACAAACCTCAAGGGCGAGGTCATCGCTGCTGCCGACGCTACCATCCCCGACTTCATGAACTATTTCCAGGTCAACCTGATGAACCCGCGCGTGCTCGTGGGTGCTTTCATCGGTGCCATGGCCGCCTTCCTGTTCTGCGGTCTCACGATGGAGGCTGTAGGCCGGGCTGCCCAGAAGATGGTAGAAGAGGTGCGCCGTCAGTTCCGCGAGATCAAAGGCATCCTCGAAGGCAAGGCCACGCCCGACTACGGCTCCTGCGTTGAGATCTCCACACGTGCTGCCCAGCACGAGATGATTTTCCCATCGTTGCTTGCCATCGCTATCCCCATCATCGTAGGTCTTGTGCTTGGTGTGGCCGGTGTCCTTGGCTTGTTGGTAGGCGGCCTCGCCGGCGGATTCACGCTGGCTGTCTTCATGGCCAATGCCGGTGGCGCCTGGGACAACGCCAAGAAGATGGTTGAGGAAGGCAACTTCGGCGGCAAGGGCAGCTTTGCCCATAAGGCTACCATCGTGGGTGACACCGTCGGCGATCCGTTCAAGGACACCAGCGGCCCCAGCCTCAACATCCTCATCAAGCTCATGTCCATGGTCAGCATCGTCATGGCCGGCTTGACCGTAGCTTTTGCTTAATCCCTATATCATATAAATGACGGGGCTGGATCACATACGACCCAGCCCCGTCTCTTTTGATCATATTTTATTTTATTGAGTCAGAAGTTTCAGTTTAGCAGGTTTCAAGCCGTCGGCTGTAGCTGTGAGTGTGACATTAGCCGGCTGACGACCGGCACGCAAGATAGCGAGGCAACTGCCATTGAAGAGGCGACGGTGGTCGGTCTGCGTGAGCTCGTCGCTGTAGTGGTCGCCGGAAGAGACGGCTGCAAGCCTCACTCCTTGCCCCTCTCCTATTAGAGAGGAGGACTTTTGGGAAGGAGCTGAATCTAATGAGAAGTGGACGTCGAAGTTAACTGTTGGCACAACGCGCCCTTTCTTGTCAATGGCTTCCACGCGAATATGCATTAAATCCATTCCATCAGCCTTCCACACTCTCTCCTCGCTTCCTCGCGGGTTTTCATCTGCTACCAGCCGCAGCGCCACCGCTTCGCCTGCCGTTTCTTCGCGATGACGGGCGACGACCTTGCCAGCGGTTCGGGCGACAGCTTCAATGTAACCGGGCTCATAATTGAAGGCTTCCCAGCGAATCTGGTTGCGCACCCTCGGGTTACTGCGGTCGTTCTGCTTCGTGCCGAGGCTCTTGCCGTTCATGATGAGCTCCACTTCGTCGGCGTTGGTGTAGATGGTGAGGTTCAACGCTTCGCCCGGCGTGCGCGTCCAGTGGTCGGTGAGGCGGCGGATGCGTTGCTTCACGCCGTTCCACTCAATGTCCTGACTCTGCTCTTGGAAGCAGAGGTGCACCACAGGCTCATCCTTGAAGATGCTCTTGGCCAGATAGGCATTGGGTTTGGTGGTGAGGTCGATATAGAAAGCGCCCTGCGCCCAGCCCTTGGCAGGCCAGCCCTGACTCTCGCCCAGGTAGTCGATAGCACCCCAATAGGCAAGGCCGATGACCTTGTCGAGATCCATTTCGTAGTAGTTAGGTCCCATACCTACCATCGTGGCCTCGCTCTGGTAGAACATCATCCATGGAAAACGACGGCCGTCGCCGGGGAAATACATATATCTATAATTATAAGCCGCGATGTCGGTCTCCATCACCAGCGGTGCAGGCAGCGAATCGGTCTCCAGCGAACGGCCGCGCGGGTGCATCGCCACAGTGATGAGGCGCGAGTCGTCGTAGCGTTTCAACAGTTGCTTCTGCATCCGATAGGGTGTCACACCCCAATCCCCATAGGGGAGGTTCGGGTAAGTCTGCAACTCATTGCCAAGGCTCCAAAAGACGATGCTGGGATGGTTACGGTCGCGCTTTATCCACTCGGGGATGTCGTGCTGCCACAGGGCCGTCCATTCCACACGGCCACCGCAGTACTGCGTGAGCCATTTGTCGTACAGTTCATCCACCACGAGGATGCCAAGCGAGTCGCACAGTTCCAGCAGGCTCTCGCTGTAAGGGTTATGGCTCGTACGGATATGGTTGAAGCCGAACTCCTTCAGCAACCGCAGGCGTTTCTCGATGGCGCGCGGATAGGCAGCAGCACCCAAGGCGCCCAGCGTATGATGATTGGCAATACCCTTGAGAAGCACTTTGCGGCCGTTGAGTTTCATACCGAACTCAGGCGAGAATTCCAGCTGACGCACACCGAAGCGCTCGCGGACACGGTCAGCCACGCTGCCGTCGGCATGAAAGACCGTCACCTCAGCGGTATAGAGATACGGGTCGTCGATGTCCCAGCGACGGGCATTGGGGATGGTGACGGACGGCAGCTGGTACTCGCGTGTACGTTGGTTCCCGCGGAACACCTCATCGCTCGTCTGCTCCGCAACACAACGGCCCTCGCGGTCGAGGATGCGAACCTGAAACTTCAGTGCTTTCACATTCCGTTCCAAGCAAGTGGCTTCGGCTGTGATGGAGAGGGTGGAGGATGCGTCCGTCTGTATTCTTAGCGGATGTCTCTCGAAATACACCATCGGATCTGTCACCACCACATGGACATCGCGATAGAGACCGGCGCCCGTGTACCAACGGCTGTTGTTGGCAGCACGTGTGTCAGCACACACAGCCAGCACATTGGGCTCTCCCCATTTGAGGAGCTTTGTCACATCGGCCTCGAAGCCTAAGTAACCGTAGTCCGTTTTCCCGATGAAATGGCCATTCAGGTAAGCATCACCCGTATAGAGAACGCCCTCGAAATCGACGAGCACTCTCCTACCCCGCCACGCCTCATCAGGTGTGAACGTCTTGCGATACCAACCAATGCCCATCTCCTTAAAGCCGCGCGGCGAGAGGCGACTACGGATGTTGGCGCCCGGGTCACTGGTGTCAGGACGCTCATCCTCGCCAGGAGCCACCCAGGGCTGCTCTATTTGGAAGTCATGAGGGAGGTCAACGGCTCGCCAGTCGGCATCTGACGTGGCTGGCTGTTCCGCCTGTTCGAGGTCGCCGGCGTGGAACTTCCAGCCGAAATTGAAGAGGGTCGATGTGCGCGGCTGTATGCTTGCCAGCAACAAGGCAAAAGACATCAAAATTGCATTCATAAGGCCGAATGAGAAGATTAAATGTAAGAAAAACTTAAATTTCGCCTGCAAATATACTCTTTTTCCTTTTCATCCTTGTTTCAAAAGCAAGAAAAAAAGTAACTTTGTTGTCGAAAAGCAAAAAATAAGAAGAGACTTCTACTATTATACACTATCAATAACCTCAAAAAAAAGCAAGATGAAAAAGAAAATCATGACGCTCGCTGCTTCCGCAGCCGTCGTTGTTGCCACTCTCTGCAGCTGTGCCACCATCAACAGTGGTGCCGCCATCTCCTCCAACAGCCCCATTGGTCCCAAGATGGGCGAGGCTAAGTCCACCCTCATCCTCGGTCTCTGGACCAGCAAGGGCCAGCAGAACAACCTCCAGAAGGCAGCTGCCAACGGTGGCATCACGAAGGTGTCTCACGTGGAGTACATCGACAAGGCTGTCCTCGGTGGTCTGTGGATCAACCACACCACCCGCGTTTACGGCGAATAAGCCATCAGGCTAGAGGTGGACGACAGGGCGATGGTCCTAGGACGATCGGCCCTCACTCCAATGGATGAAAACGTTTCGTCCTTAGGAGTGAGGGCCGATGCTCTTAGGGGTGTGACCCGACAGCTATGCTTAGCTGAAGGTGAGGTGGTCAGCTGCGGCATCGACGCGGATGGTGCGGTCGCGGCTGACGGTGCCGGCGAGGATGGCACGCGAGAGGTCGTTGAGGAGCAGGCGCTGGATGGCACGCTTCACAGGACGGGCACCGAACTCGGGATCGTAGCCCTCGCGGGTGAGCAGGTCGATGGCAGCATCGGTGAGGTCGAGGGTGATGCCATTCTGGCTGAGCATCTTCTGCACAGCGCTGACCTGCAGATTCACCACCTGACGGATCTCAGCCTGCGTCAACGGCTCGAACATGATGGTCTCATCGATACGGTTCAGGAACTCCGGACGGATGGTGCGTCGCAATTGTTCCATAATCACTTTTTTCG
>Ga0310786_10008638_pt1 | contig 13043 bp, 18 predicted proteins | sample AusTroGonzalo_MG_FD_203881 | JGI IMG/M metagenome (GOLD analysis project Ga0310786, IMG submission 203881) | Bovine rumen microbial communities from tropical cattle in Woodstock, Queensland, Australia - Gonzalo_03 (v2) (version 2) | ecosystem: Host-associated > Mammals > Digestive system >... | reverse complement strand
GCGAACTGCGCATTGCCGCTCATGGCTGCGACATTTTCCTTATAGCGGATGCCAGGTCGGCCAGTCATGAACTTCAGGGTTTCCTCAATGCCTATGATAGGCAGCATGAGGAGGTCGCGGCGGTACTTGGTAGCCGCTTCCTGGTAGTCTTGGAGTGTGAAAGTAAGTTTTCCCATTTTAGTAATGTGAAAGTTGAAAGGTGAAAGTTGAGAATTATGAGTTATGGTTTATGGCATCATGTCGTACAGCTCACGGGCATTGGAGCGCGTCTGGAACAAGGCCTGCATGCCAGTCACGTCCTGCTGCGACTGGTGCGCATCGTCTAGAATCTGCGAGGAAGTGTCCGCAGGTTTCTTCTTCAGCTCAGTGACCTCGGCCTGCAGTTGCGTGTTAGCATCAGCGAGTGTCTGCTTGTCGGACTCTAACTGAGCCTTGGCATCGGCGAGAGTCTGTTTCTCGGTCTTGAGCGTCTCAATCTGGGCGTTCAGAGCGTTGATGGCCTGCTTGTCTGCGCTGATGGCCGACTCCAGGGAGTCCAACTGCGCATCAGATAGCGTGACCTTGCCGTCCTGGCTGAGCAGATGCTCACAGGCGAGGATGGCACAAATAGAAGTGAAGATCTTTTTCATCGGATTTTGTGTTGGTGATGTTTGAGAATTAGTAAAATCGTGATTCTTGGAGTTGGTGAAGAGCTGAGTCAGGGAACTCATGAACTTAGCAAAAGCAGACTGATCCTGCTTCGACATCATGGGCAATTTGGGCGATATGGGCATATTGGGTAAGGGAATACCCGCATTCGCCATCGCGTTAGCCATCGTGTCGGTGAGAACGGGAGCATCCTCGTCCTCATAGTCGGTCAGCTCATCGACAAAGCCCCACGCAAGAGCCTCCTGTGCTGTGAGCCAGCCACCGGCTTTCATCAGATCCAACAGCTCTGCAGGTTCCTTCTTACAGCGTGTGGCGTACATCTGGGCGATGTTAGCGTCCAGTTTGTCAAGGTCGGCCTTCTGGTGCTCGATGTTATCAATGAGTGCCTGTAGGCCGTCAGAGTTGAGTTGACCCCATTCGAAGAAGCCGACACTGCACTTGTGAACAAGGTACATGGCTGAGGAGTCCATGGTGATGTGCTTGGCTCCGAGAGAAGCGATGGTTGCTGCACTTGCGTTCATGCCCACGAAATGCACGTTGACGTTGCCGTGGCGCTTGAAGGCCGAGAAGATGCTGAGGGCGGTGTTTGACCGTCCGCCGAGGGAGTCGATGAGCACGTGGACCTCACTGTCCTTATTCTTATTAAGGATATAGTCCACGTAGTCGGCATCGAAATCATATCCTCCGACGAAGCCCTTCAGATGAAGTTGATAGTCTGTAGTTTTTGTGTTGGTTGCCATAATGCGTATGAATTATGGCGCAAAGGTACACACAAGAAAAAAGTGGCGAAAAGACGGAGTGAGACGCCTCTTTGCCACTTAGGGGGCTGTAGGAGTAGGAAAATCAGACGTTGCAAAGTGCCAGGGCTTTCTTGGCTGTGAAGGAAACCTCGTACTTTCTGACGGAGGCATCACCATCTGGCTGACCCGTAGAGCGTGTGATTTTGAGGGTCGGGTAGGGGCGCTCCTTAGCCCCGATAACGTAATACTCGTCGTTGACGGTGCGGATGACGAACGCCGGATGCTGGTCTGTCGGCACGTCGTCCAGCGTCAGGAATGTCAGTTTCGCCTTCTCTATATAGCTTTTGTTGTCGTATGACTGTTCCACTTCGCAGACGGCTTCGCCCTTCAATAATATCTCGTCGGGCTCGACTTCTAATGTGATTGGAATACCAGCCACGGAACGATAGACCACATCATCAGGGAGATAGTCGCGGAGGATGTACCACACTTGCTGGATGCCAGGTAGAGATAGACACTTCATAATCAAACAAATCAAACAAAATCACGATTCAGACAAAAACGCTGTTCAAGTCGTAATCTTTTTTTTAGATTTTCTGTTCAGAGCAGTCTTGTAACTGTTCTTTTTGCGCTGATAGATCTTTTTGATGGTATCGGAGCTGGTGCCGTCCTCCTTGATACCATTCAGCTCCATGAACTGATATATCAGTCCGTTGAGCTCGCTTCCGCAACGGTCGATGTCGTGCAAGTATTCCCAAAGTTCTACCTTGAAATCATTCTTCAGCATTTCCAAGAGATGATTTTTGCCATTCGGAGAGAGATAATTGTATGTGCGAGGGTCGTGGCTCTTGTAATATGGGATGCAGATAGCGAGTTCGCCTTCCTGCTTGCGTGGTGGCAAGAAACCATCAGGGAGCTTGGTTGTAGACTTTTTAAGGAAGTCGCTCTCGGCAGAACCGCGCACGAGTTGGACAGGTTCACATCCGCCGTGACGATGGATTAACCACTGGCGGAGATACGATGGCATCTTAACGTATATACAAATTTCGCTCATTATAGTATAACTTTAAAATTATGATGCAAAGATACTAAATTCCAATGATATAACAAAAGACACACATCAAACATTTCAAACAAAAACAAAAAAATCCGAAATCATTGATGAAGTCGGATTACTTTTTTACAGAAATGTTTCTTTTGCTAGATGTAGAACACGAACTTTGAGCCATGAGCGCCCACGCCGTCGTAGTCGGCAAGGGTGGAGAACTGACTACAGAGATTGCTGACGGCATCATCATCGAGTGTGACAGTCAGTTCCAGTTCAATGGCCATCCGTCGCTCATTGTAGCTGAGATTCCAGATGCATTCCCCCAGAACGGCATTGACTACCGTTCTGATTTCGTCCTGCGTGCGCCATATGGAATCGAAGTCAGTCATCGAATTATCTTTGCTTTCTGAAGGTTCGTGAAGTCGTCCCAGAACTCTGCCTGCTCTTCGTCGCTGAATGTGTTTGAGGACATCTCTTTGAGGATTTCATCCAACAGTTGCATCTTTGTCACCTGCAGGTCTGGAGCCACATCAATCTGGTATGTAAGAATATCACCCAACGAGCCGACATGAACGTTGGTAACAGTGACCTTACCTTTTACCAGCTTTACCTGAATACGCCTATTTGCACCATATTCAGGCTTCGTCTCACGCAGCTTCTGGTACAACGCTGAATCGCTGTACTGCTCAGAATTTACAGAATTTATGAGTTCTCGTAGTGTCATGTTTTACTAATAATTCTCAAAAATCGGCTACAAAGGTAGCAATTATTCATGGATTTTTCGTATCTTTACACCCAGATTTAATATGTTTTGTGATATGATAGACCAGATTATTGAATTCAACAAGACATTTGTGGCTCAGAAGGGCTACGAGAAGTTTCTGACCGACAAGTACCCAGACAAGAAGCTGGCGGTACTGTCGTGTATGGACACCAGACTGACTGAACTGTTGCCAGCAGCCCTCGGTCTGAAGAATGGTGATGCTAAGATTATCAAAAACGCTGGCGGTTTGGTTATCTCTGCTTTCGACTCAGCTATGCGTAGCCTGATTGTGGCCATCTATGAGCTGGGCGTGCAGGAAATCATGGTGGTGGCACACTCTCATTGTGGAGCCTGTCACATGAGCTATGATCATTTCCATCACGAGATGATTGCCCGTGGCGTGACAGATGAAACGCTCGACACTATTCGTAAGTGTGGCATTGACCTTGACCAGTGGCTGGAAGGTTTCAAGGACACACCGACATCTGTCCGCAAGACTGTTGAGACTATTAAGACCCATCCGTTGGTGCCGAAGGATATCGTGGTTCGTGGGTTTATCATTGATTCAGAGACTGGAGGATTGGAAGAAATATCATAACTTTCGGAAGTTGAGTCTATTAGATACCGGCGAAGCGCGTTTCCCTGATTGTAGAATATTAAAACCATATAGATATGAACAACCCACAGCTTGTCAAAGTATTCCTCGCTTCGTCCATCACTGAACTGAAGGATGAGCGCCATAACTTGTCCGCCCTCGGCGAGGACATCAGCAACATCTTCAGCCACGACGAAATCGTGGTCCGGATTGTCAAGTGCGAAAATTTCCACGCGGGCAACCTCGGCAGCCACGACCAGGAAATCATCGACCAGAAACTCCGTGACTGCGACATCTCCCTGTTTGTCTTCAAAACCAAGGCCGGCGAGTGGACCCGCCATGAATTCGCCGTCGCTCGTGCCCTCCAGCGGAAACAGAAACAAGAAAAGAAGCAAGCTCATAGGATATTTGTTTACTTCCTCCGCGTTCCCGATGAGCAGAAAGACCCCAGCCTGAGCGCCTTCCAGCAGCAGTTGGACAGCGACGGTGTCTTTTGGAAGGAGTGCGATTCGCCGAGCGAAGTCAAATATCAGTTCTCTATGGGCATTCTGACCCATTTGGGCATCACCGTTGGCGGCCATGCACGTGAGGCTGAAGCCGCAAGCAAGAGCGCCGACGAGCTCTTCGAGCAATATGAGGAGAAAATGGCGAAGTTGCAGCAGCCAATTCATCAGGCCATCGACGAACAGCTGGCACAAATCCCCACCATCCTCGCAGACGATAGCCAACTCATCTCTGCCCGTATCGTCGAAGTGATGGGTATCTACCAGAAAGCCGACCGCTGGGCCTCCAAGACAGACTACGACAAAAAGAAATACAGCGACCTACTGTTCAAATACGCCGATTTCCTTGATGATTACGGCATGTATTACGATGCCGAAGCGGTCTATCTCCGCCAGATATCCCTCGCCGAGGATTTATATGGCAAAGAACACGAGAATACCGCCGCCTCCTACAACAATTTCGGCGTGGTGTACGATAACCAAGGCAACTACCCGAAGGCGTTGGAATACTACGGGAAGGCCTTGGCGATACGTGAGAAAGTCCTCGGTGAAGACCATCCCGACACCGCACAATCCTACAATAATATCGGCTTCGTGTATTTTGAACAAGGCGACTACCCGCAGGCGTTGGAATACTTCGGGAAGGCTTTGGCGATAAATGAGAAAGTCCTCGGCAAAGACCATCCCTCCACCGCCACCTCCTACAACAATATCGGCGGGGTGTATGATGAACAAGGCAACTACCCGCAGGCGTTGGAATACTACGGGAAGGCTTTGGCGATAAAAGAGAAAGTCCTCGGCAAAGACCATCCCTCCACCGCCACCTCCTACAACAATATCGGCGAGGTGTATAGGAAACAAGGCGACTACCCGCAGGCGTTGGAATACTTCGGGGAGGCCATAGATATAGATAAAAAAGTCCTCGGCGAAGACCATCCCTCCACCGCCATCTCCTACAACAATATCGGCGAGGTGTATAGGAAACAATGCGACTACCCGCAGGCGTTGGAATACTTCGAGAAGGCCTTGGCGATAAATGAGAAAGTCCTCGGCGAAGACCATCCCTCCACCGCCATCTCCTACAACAATATCGGCGTGGTGTACGATAACCAAGGCAACTACCCGAAGGCGTTGGAATACCATGGAAAGGCCTTGGTGATACGTGAGGAAGTCCTCGGCGAAGACCATCCCGACACCGCCACCTCCTACAACAATATCGGTGCGGTGTATAAGAAACAAGGCGACTACCAGAAGGCTTTGGAATACTACGGGAAAGCCATGGCGATACATGAGAAAGTCCTCGGAAAAGACCATCCCTCCACCGCCACCTCCTACAACAATATCGGTGCGGTGTATAAGAAACAAGGCGACTACCAGAAGGCTTTGGAATACTACGGGAAAGCCTTGGCGATACGTGAGGAAGTCCTCGGCATAGACCACCCCAACACCGCCACGTCCTACGCCCATATAGGCTCTACATATTATCAACAGGAGAAATACCCCGAGGCATTGGAATACCTGGAAAAGGCGTTGGAAATACGCAAGGCCAAATTGGGGGGAGAACACCCAAATACAAAAAACACTCAAAGATGGATAGACCTTACCCAGGCTGCCATTGGGGAAAAGTCATCCTTTTAGCAAAGACTGAAGAGAGCCTTAGAATGATAGAAATGAATCCATCACCATGCCGAAGACCGAGCTGAAGCAGAAGGTCACCAAGGCCATCGAGGTGTCATAAGTAATTTCCTTCAAAACTGTAAGACCCCGACCTGCAGAAATGCAAGCCGGGGATTCTTTTGTAATGTGCCCAGATTATCTTCTGAACACATAACCATCTGTGAAATAGAAATCATCAATAAAGAGATCACGAGCGTAAGCCTCGTAATCGAAGTATGATGCCAGATGACCCATCATGTCATTGAGATTGTAGCACTCATCAATGATGTGCTCAGCGAAATCCTTTTCTGAATCCCACTTGCCCATGTAGCGCTCTTTGAAGCTGTCAAAGCTATCATTGCCGAAGCTATTAACAAACTCCTCGTAGGCTTCCATGTCATCCTCATCCATATCGGCATATTCCATGATTTTATCGAATGTATCCTCATCGATACCGCTTTCAGAATACCAGGCACTGGGGAAACATTCATAATCCTGATACATCAACTCAGGATCCTCCTCATCAGCATGTAGATTGTGGCATACCTCCATGAATGTGTCATAATCGCCACACTTTACCAAATCAACCCACATACCAAAGAGGCTTCCATCATTGTACTTGGCGTATGTACCTACGTACACGGCGGGATGACCATCCTCGCAATCATTCATATAATACTCAACTGACATCTTCTGGAAAGCGAGCTTACCGAGATAATTCTTCTCCTCCTTAGCGAGGCTTTGAAACTTTGATGAAATATTGTTCTGCATAACTTTATGATTTTAAATGTTTAACTTCTAGTGATGCCCTCTGTGTGTAGGGCTTTTTACGATGCCTTAGAAAGTGAGCGGGAAGAAGTACAGGAATGCAAGGAATGGCCAGGAAAATTCATGGAATACCTTATTTCAAGGAAATCAGGAAGGCCTTCTGTGAATTTTCTGCAGACATAACAGCGTGGTACTTGCAGTGTACGCCCGCCTTAACTTTGCAGCGGTAAAAGCCTTGAACACCAGCAAGAGTGCATTACGTTAAACAGGCAAATTCGATTATGCAGAATGTCAGAAAGGCAAAAGCCGGATAGGAAATGTGGAGAAAATGGTAAGCCAACTTCAGAAATATAGATGTCAGGAACTATACCAATATTTGCGAGGGCAATATGAACCGCCATAGAGAATGTAGCCAACCAATGAGATGAAGCCCATATGTGGGAAAAAGAAAAAAGTGGCGATATACCTTCCTGCTACATGCTACAATCACCGAAATGCCGATGTACTGGGGAATCCAAGCCAAAAATGATGTAGCAGAATGAATTATGTAGTACCTTGTAGCAACTATGAAAAACAAGCGGTATGAGGTACTTTTGAGGAAGATAGTTGCTACACTACAATGCCGATAGATAAAGGGATGACGTGGAGTTTTGCTTTGCTCGTAGCAAGCGTAGCAAGAACAAGGAAAGGGATTCAGAAAAATTTTGCGCGTTGTTTTTAACTATCAATCTTCATTTTTTGAAGATTTCATGAAAGCGAGGGATTACTTATATATAGATACTGCGTGGCCGCAGAAAATAAAAAAGAGGAAACAAAAAAATCGTGATCCGCAGACCACGACTTCTTTTTAGTTCTCTAAGAATTTCCAAATCCTTAAGCCGTTTCCATCTCAACAGCCTTTGGCAGAAGTTCCAATTGAAGAGCATCCTCAATCTTGCAGATGGTCTCAATGGAAAGGTTCTCACGACCTTTCAGAATCTTCGACACATACTGCTGGGAGCAACCCATACGCTCTGCAAGGCCACGCTGGTTCAGCCCGATCTCTTCCATCTTGTCGAGCATCATCATGGCTACGTGCTGAGAATAACGCAGCCACGACTTGTTCGCAAGTCGGAACTCAGCCTTCTCCCTCCATTTAGAGGGCGTTTCAGGCTGATGCTGCTCTAGTTTCTTAATAATATCACTCATATCAACCTCCTTTATATTAAAGTGTTTACGTAATCAATAAAACCTTCGTCATCGATGATGTTCTCGTCCAGCAGATAACGGCGAACCTTCTCCATCTTCGCCAGCTCAGCCTTGGTATGCTCACGTTCATCCATGCGGAGTGTTAGCTTGATGGCACCACCAGTGATGATGTAAACACCGTCTGCCAGTTTGATGGCATATATCCTCAGCCATGACGAATGGCGGACAGTTCTCTTCAGACGTGCTTTCTCCATGCCTAGCAGCATATCAGCTGTGCGATAGTTCTCCAGAGGCATGAATAGCTTGTCCAGATCTGCTTCAGGCGAGATGTCCATAATCAGGCACTGCAGACAATCGCTATCCTCCAATGTATCCCAGATGGCATCATTCACGTCTGTTATCTTAAAGTAGGATGTGAGGTCATCCATGTTCTCCTTGAAGAACTGACGTAGCCACTCCACGTCACTCCACTGATCGAACAAGTTATCCAGTGCGTTTTCGGTCTCACCGTCATAGCGCACTGCCCACAATCTTCCGTCTTCAATAATCTTCTCAAATATCATACTCATAATTTACGATGCAAAGTTAATAAATAAATTTGAAGCTCACAACTTTTAAGTTGTATTTTTTATAAAAAATTGTTTTTTCTGTGAAAAGGGCTGTCTATTTTCCCAAACCAACAGTCCGAAAGCATTTACATGCATAAAGAAAACTACTTTTTCTGTTGAGCTTCGTACAGCGGCACGATGTCATAACCGTGATAAGGCGACTTCCCAGGGAAGCGCCTGATATAGTATCTGTAGCCCAAAGCTGTAAGTGCCTGGCCGACAGTCACTTCGTTGACCTGCTGCGTAGCCGAGGAAATCTTCTTTTCCTTCTTCAGTTGCAGCACAACCTCCATAGCCGTCATGAACGGACATTCTTCACCTTCTTCCGGCTTGCGATAATAGATACGGATAAGTCGTAGGGCATTCGTCTCGATGACATACTGGCGATTCTCTTCCACGAACTGCCTGTATTCCTGCTGCGTCCAAGTAGGGTCATACTTACCATCGAGCAGCATCACCGCTTCAGCCCATAGCTGGTCCACATCGAGGCGCTTACGGTTGTCATCGATAAAGTCCACTTCTATGACAGCCAGACGGCGCATCAGACCAGCATCCGGCTTACTGATAAAGCCACCCATGCGCTGGTTCTTATTCGATGTAAAGCAGCAGGAAGCCACACGAGGCGCTTTCTCAGCATAACGGGATCCAGGTCGCTTGATTTCTATCTCGCTGGCCGACATATACATCTTGAACAGTTCTTCGTTGTGTTTGCCAATGGCCGCAAACTCATCGAAGTTCAGGATAAAGCGCTGTGTGAAGGCGTTTGGCATAGAGAATAGACGTTCGTCCTTCTGGGCCACCTGATAGTATTCATTCAAGCAAGGTGGCACCAGCATCTCAAAGAAGGAAGTCTTACCAATACCAGCCTTGTCACCAACCAATCCTAAGGCAACATCATTCTGACGAATGCCCAATGCACAGGCTGCAGTTGCAATCAGCCACTTTCGCAGCAGATGGCTCACTCTGGCAATGCTTTCTTTATTCTCTTTAGGCGAATGCAGCGAGGCACATAACATGTCAATCTGCGAGGGACCTTTGTATTTCCCCCGCAGCGAGTCCAGATAATCCTTGATAGGATTGAAGGACTGCATGTGATTAGGACTCGCCAGTATCGCCTTTAGCAGACTGCGAGGAATGTTCACCTCCTCAGCGAAAGCATGAATCAGGATGTCATCTTCTGTGACTGGATACTCATAATGGAAGGTGCAATCCTCAGTAGGACTCAGCGACACTTTGCTGCGGTCAAGGAGGTTGACGCGAATCACATAATTGGCATTCAGCCATTCCGTAACCTCATCGAGGCGGGTGTGCGAATGCTCATTATAGACTGTGGCCGTCAGTTGTCTGCGCTCTGTTTTACTCATAGCGCTTTTTCCTCCTCCCATTTCTCACGACGGCTTTCTCCTGGCATTTCTACGATATTGGTCATCTCTTGTATTCTCTCGCCGATATACTGGCCATAGCCAATCAGTTCGCCTTTTTCATTACGACCTCTGGACAGCGTGCTTAGTTTGAAATTGGACGTAAAAAAGGTCCTGGCACCATTGTTATAGCGCAGGGCCATCAAGTCGGCTATAGGACGTACCTTGTTACCAAAGGCGGCTATCTCTAATTGTTCACGTCCTAACTCATCGATGAACAACGGACGCTTGGCCAGCATGTCAATACCATCGTGGATAATCCGTTCATAGAGTAGGGTAGCGGGTATCATCTCAACAGTCCTTCGTGAAATCAGATGGAGTATTTCGCAGAAGGATTGCATCAGAAGTGTCTTGCCGCAGCCCACCTTGCCACCAATATAAATTCCTTTGTGTATGTTCCACTTGCAATCCTTAGAACCAGCGACGTATAGCCACATCTGGCGTATAATCTCGCGGTTGTTGTCATCCACCACAAAAGGATGATAAACACCACGCTGAGCCATGATGGCCTGCGCAGTGGCATTCAGCAACTTCCAGAAGTTCTGACTTGTGAAAGAGGGACAATGCCAGATGTTCAGATCACTGGCTGCCTCACGATACTTATGATGCTGCTCCTCAATGGCTCTGTTCACCATTTCGTCCATGTAATCAGTAGTCTCCATCACTGCGTCCTCCTGCCGCTATTGTAGGCTGTTCATAACTCTTGGTCGTCACCTTGAAGAACCTGGGATAACCATTGGCCATCGCGAACTGCAGGTACTCAATGGCCGTAGCTTCTTTGCTATCTGCAATCCTCTTCAGATAGGCCAGTGCTGCATATTCCATACGGCTCTTCATGGTTTTATGATGTTGTTCGGCCAGATAGTCCTTCCATGCCTGCCATGCTTCCCTAAAAACATCAGACTTCCAGGGCAGGACTATCTCTATGGGGTCAATGCTCAGCTCAACCTCTTTCTCTATCTGGTCGCACAGCACACCAGCCTTGTCCTTCATGATCTCAAATTTGCGCACAAAGTCCTTATGCCGTTTCTCCGTCGTTGACGGAAGACCGCCATTGATGAAAGCGTTCAGCTCATCGTTAGCATCCGCCAACGCCTGCCAGAACGGCGTCATCAGATCTTGTAAGTTGCTTTCTTTTGCCATGTTTTATATTGTTATATGTGTTTAAAGGACCGTCAGAATGCCTCACAGACTACCATTTGCTAATACCTGAAATCTTTCTACCTTAAGGTCAGTCCATGCAGGCTCCTGACAATCCTTTGTTCTCGTTTGCCATTGCTGCAACAACTTATGACTCTTATAATACGAGCGAGGAGCGGAAATAGCTTCCCGCTCGCCAGTTATACGATTGATTGCAGTGATGACATATTGTTTCATTCTGCTTTTATGGATGCAGCGTTATAATAAATGCCTCGCCTCGCTTTCTTCCCAGAGAACAAAAGCGAGGGCTTTGGATAGTTCTATATCACGTTTGTCGTATATAATCTATCAATTCACTCTTGACAAAGTATAACCGCTTACCCATGTAGTGCGCTGGTAATTTTTCTGCCTTTGCTCTTTTATACATTGTCCATATGGACACGCTAAAGAGGATTGCAGCTTCTTCAGCATTCAGAATATCCTTGTCTATATTGGGCTTTTTGGCTGTTATTCCTTCTCTCATTCCTCAATCAGTTTACGCCATTCATCCTTATAGTCTGGGTCAGTCAACTCTTTTTCTCTCTGTTCCAATGTTACTCCGACAAGAATAACGCTAAGTTCCTTCTTGATATACGCTGCATGGACGAACACGCCATATCTCTGGCCGTCTGAAGCATTATAATCTGAGAGCTGAACGGATATTGACTTCAATGCCCTGTAATCCTTAAACTTTCCTTTTGATACATCTCCTGGTCTGATTGAGCGAAACCACGCTCTTCTGTTTACGATTTTCTCTGTTTTTTCCATATACCTTATTTATATAAAAAATGGTTGGTTAACCTTGAACCATACTGCAAAAATATAACAAAAATTGCCAATAGAAATGCACAAATAAAGGAATATGTGCTAACTAATTAATTCTTTAACTCAATCTACTAATTTTTGTAACACTTGAATACGGAAATTAACAAATTAACTTGTATACTTGCATACTAACAAGTGAATTTCAAGAAAAATCAAGGAAGTAGTGAAAAAAGTAGGTTCGAAGTTTTGTGGTATAACAAAAAATGAGTACCTTTGTACTCGCAAACGTCTAACTAACCAATTAATTGGTACAAGGAGGACGCGAGCACATTGAATAAGAATACGATACGTCGATGGAATAGACGTTCACTCGAATAACCAGGAAGTTCTACTGCTTCCAAAGCGTAGAACACGAAGCCATAAGATGCTGATAATCAGTACAGGCTTTAAATCCTGCGGGTGTACTTAGCAAAGAAAAGACGATAGACTAACAAAAGTCTGTCGTTTTTACTTTATATAGCGGTAAGTGAGCCGCTAACTAACTAATTTCAAAGACGTTCCGACACGAATGATTTATTGTTTAACATTGCAGTTCGTGAGATGATTTGTGGAAATCTTTGGAATGGTTTGGACCTCCTTGGACGGAATTGTGATACTAAGTAGCTGAAGAATAATGTCTTGGAAACGGAAATATCGCTGCAAGTCTTGTGGCTATGAAGCTGAGGTGTATGAAGGACGTGGACTGTTCCGCCAGCAGATAACGGCCGTATCGTGCAATCATTGCCATACCATCCAGAACCTTGTGGTGGGTGGTATCATTGCAGACGTAGCCCCATCTTTTAGAAGTGAGGTGGGCCGTCTGTGCTTGCAATGTGGCAGCGATGACATCCGTATCTGGGATATGAAGACCTGTCCGCAGTGTCAGGGCGAAATGGAAGATACTGGCGAAAAGGAGTTTTGGACATGACAGACCCAGTAAACCCAAAATTATATATACAATGACGCTGACCTACGTATTCCATAGTTGTTTCGTACTGGAAACGGAAAAGTCCATCCTGATATTCGACTACTGGCTGGACTTGAATGGCGTCGTGCTGCCGTTCCTGAAGAAGGATAAACCCATCTATGTCTTCTCCAGCCACTTCCACGAAGACCATTTCA
>Ga0310786_10008637_pt1 | contig 13044 bp, 11 predicted proteins | sample AusTroGonzalo_MG_FD_203881 | JGI IMG/M metagenome (GOLD analysis project Ga0310786, IMG submission 203881) | Bovine rumen microbial communities from tropical cattle in Woodstock, Queensland, Australia - Gonzalo_03 (v2) (version 2) | ecosystem: Host-associated > Mammals > Digestive system >... | reverse complement strand
GTAAAAAGCATAAGAAAAGCGATAAGATGACTTATCGCTTACTCTTAAAGAACTCTTGCATTAACTGGCGGCATTCTTCTTCAAGGATGCCGCCTTTGCATTCTGACTTGGGATGCATCACGCGAGGCGCATATTCGCGATAGCCACGCTTGGGGTCTGGCGCACCATAGACGATGCGAGGCACCTGGGCCCAACCGATGGCGCCTGCACACATGGGACAGGGCTCAACGGTGACATAGAGTGTGCAGTCTGTGAGGTATTTGCCACCCAGCGCGTTGGCAGCCATTGTGATGGCTTGCATCTCGGCGTGAGCCGTTGGGTCTACGAGTGTCTCTGTCAGGTTGTGAGCACGCGCAATCACCTGGTCTTTACACACCACCACGGCCCCAATGGGTATCTCGCCCTCATCGAAAGCCTGCTGCGCCTCGGCCAGCGCCTTGCGCATATACATTTCATCCTTATTTTTCTCTTCCATAATGCAAAAGTACGAATTTTTTTTGTACTTTTGCATCGTGGAATGGAAAATTGTGCATATTGACGAGACTGACTCTACCAATCGGTGGATTATGAACCATGATTCGGATGTCGTTTGGGCAGACTTTCAGACGGCAGGACGTGGTTGTGGAACGAATAAATGGGAGTCGGAGCGAGGCAAGAACCTACTGTTCTCAGTCAAGATCCATCCTGTTGATGTGCCTGTGCAGAAGCAGTTTCACATCTCGATGGCCATCTCGCTGGCCATCTGCGAGGCTCTGGGGCAGCAGATAGGCGATCTGAGTATCAAGTGGCCTAATGATATCTATTGGCGTAATGCCAAGATCTGTGGCATACTGATAGAAAACACCCTGCAGGGCAGTAGGATTAAGGATAGCGTCATCGGCGCGGGAATCAACGTCAATCAGCAGCAGTTTCTGAGCGATGCGCCCAATCCTGTGTCGTTATGGCAGATACATGGCCAGGAGACCAGTCGCGAGCAGTTGTTGCACGAGATCCTGAACAACTTCGAGAGGTTGCTGAGTCAGGATATCCGTCAGCAGTATCTCTCGATGCTCTATCGTCGCAAGGGCTATCATCCATATACAGATGTGGATGGTGCTTTTATGGCCGAGATCGTCGATGTGGAGGACGATGGTCATCTGCTGTTGTGCGACGAGGGGGGACGCCAGCGCCGCTATGCGTTTAAGGAAGTTCAATTTATAATATAAAGGCAGCGGACGACAGCGGACCTTTTCGGATGTATTGGTCCGTGTGAGTCTGCTGCTAAAAAGAAAAAGATTATGGCAAGATTTAAAAGAATTCTCCTGAAGCTCTCTGGTGAGAGTCTGATGGGCAATCAGGGCTACGGCATCGACCCTGAGCGTTTGAGCGACTATGCTAAGCAGATTAAGGAAGTGGCCGAGATGGGCGTGCAGATTGGTATCGTCATCGGCGGCGGCAATATCTTCCGCGGACTGAGTGGCAGTCAGAAGGGCTTCGACCGCGTGAAGGGCGACCAGATGGGTATGTGTGCCACCGTTATCAATTCGCTGGCTCTCTCATCGGCATTGGGTGCTATCGGCGTGAAGAACAAGGTGCTGACGGCTATCCGTATGGAGCCTATTGGCGAGTTCTATACCAAGTGGAAGGCCATCGAGGCTATGGAGGCTGGCTATGTGTGCATCTTCTCGGCAGGCACAGGTTCTCCTTACTTCACCACCGATACGGGTTCATCGCTGCGTGGCATCGAGATCGAGGCCGACGTGATGCTGAAGGGCACACGTGTGGACGGTATCTATACGGCTGACCCTGAGAAGGATCCCACAGCTACGAAGTTCAATGAGATTACTTATAAGGAGGTATTGGCTCGCGGCCTGAAGGTGATGGACCTCACAGCTATATGCATGTGTCAGGACAACAACCTGCCCATCTATGTGTTTAACATGGATATCGTGGGCAACCTGAAGAAGGTGATGGCTGGCGAAGAGATTGGCACACTCGTGCACAACTAAGGCTCTTTGACAAGCACGAAGGGCCTTAAGGCACTTTTACTTAAGGCTCTTCAGTAAACTCTACATATTCGCCCTCATCCTGGGCGAATATTTTTTTGCTGTTTTGTGAAGAACGCTCGTCAACGATGGTCACGCCCTCCTTGGTCTTGAACGATGAGCGCTCTTGCTTCTGGCTCTGACCGCCCTGACCGTTTCGGCCGTTCTGCTTCTGGTACTGCTGCTGGGTGGTGCCTGCTCCTTTGAAGTAGTCGTTATCAAACTTAAAGGTGGTACCGCCAGCCTTATGAAATTTCTTGGAAAGACGCTCAAATTCCTCGTCAGTCATCTCGCCACTCGCCATCTTCTTCACAATCTTAAATCCCTTGCGAAGGTAGTAGAACACAACGAGTAGGCCTGCGGCAATGGCCACGACAATAAGAATAGCAATAATGATGAGTGTTTCCATAGGCTTTTCAATGATATTAAATTAATGGCGCTGTGTGCAGGCAGACAGCAGGACATACCACGCGATGATGGCTGCCAGTCCGCTAACACCCAGGATCATCAGCAGGGGTATGCATGTCAGCAGGAAGATATACTTCACTTCGTTGCCCTTCCATCCCCAGGTCTTGAACTTCAAGGCAAACATGGGAATCTCTGAGATGAGCAGGTAGCTGAACACCAATACCATGATGATGACACCATATATATATAAGGGTGATGATGCTAAGAATTCACCTCCACCAACGATGAGTGAGCCCCAGAACAGCGCGTTGGCAGGCGTGGGCAGTCCAATAAAGCCCATGGCCTGACGCTCGTCCAGATTGAACTTGGCCAGACGGAGGGCCGAGAAGGCTGCCATGATGAAGGCCAGGAAAGGCATGATAAAGGCGATGGGGGAGGGCAGCTCATGGAAGTCATAGCCGCAAAGCCAGCTGAAGATAATCGCTGAGGGCGCAAAGCCGAAGGTGATATCGTCGGCCAGCGAGTCGAGTTCCTTGCCAATGGGCGAACTGACGTGCAGCAGACGGGCACTCATGCCATCAAAGAAATCAAATACAGCACCAATGACGATGAACAGCAACGACAACTCGTAGTTGCTTTGGAAAGCCCAATATGTGGCAATACAGCCAGAAATCAGGTTCAGGCTCGTGATGGTATTGGGGATGTGTTTCTTCATCTTTTTAAGGTAGCTTTGCAATTACCGTTTGGTCGCCAGTGGTTGGCTGCTTCATCTTGACGCAGGGCGTACTGCCCAGGGGCAGATAGACATCTACGCGCGAACCCAGTTTGATGAATCCCAGGTGCTCGTCGATATAGCATTCTTCGTCGGGTTTGGCATAGGTCACGATACGGCGAGCCATAGCGCCAGCAATCTGTCTCACCAGCACTTCCTCGCCCTGAGGTGTCTCGATCATGATGTCGGCATGCTCGTTCTCCTCGCTGGCCTTGGGCAACCATGCCTTGTGGTAGTTGCCGTCGAAGTGCTTCACAAACTTCACCTTGCCGTCAACAGGGAACCAGTTGGCGTGAACATTCAGCGGACTCATGAAAATACTAATCATCAGTCGCTTATCGTGGAAATAATCGTTCTCTTCTGTCTCTTCAATCACCACAATCTTACCATCGGCAGGAGCCACAACGGCCCTTTCTGTGTCACCGTTGAAATAGCGGATGGGGCAGCGATAGAAGTTCAGCATCAGCAGCCATGCTGTGCCGAAGATGGCTATAAAAATAATAAAAGGTATTGTTGTATCGAAGGATCTCCAGAGTACCACGGCGATAGCGATGACTGCAAACATGCTGTAAAGCAGTTCTTCAGTACCTTCGCGATGGATTCTGATTTTCTTCAGTTTCTTGATTCTTTCTCCCATTGTTTGTTTTAAGTAATCGATAATTTGTTGCAAAGGTAATGCTTTTTTGTCAATTAACAAAGTTTTTGTTCAATAATGATGCATTTTTATCGATATTTCGGGAAAACCAACCACAATAACTTTTATTTTTACTTCATCTTGCATAATTGGAGAAAAATGACTATCTTTGCCAAAAAAATGAGAGAGACGATGCAAAAGTCATCGTTTTGTGACGAAAATGGAAGATTTCATACACTTACACGTTCATACATACTATTCTATTCTTGACGGACAGTCGAAGATCAAGAACCTGGTGGACAAGGCTATTGCCGACGGCATGAAGGGCATGGCCATCACGGATCATGGCGATATGTTTGGCATCAAGGAATTTCATGACTATTGCATTGGCGTCAATAAGAATCGCAAAAAAGATGGCCTGGAACCTTTTAAGCCCATCTTTGGTTGCGAGATGTATGTGGCGCGTCATGGACCCAAGGAGCAGAAGAACGGTAAGCAGGATCAGAGTGGTTATCACCTGATTGTGCTGGCCAAGAACTATAATGGCTATAAGAACCTGATTAAGCTGGTGTCTAACTCATGGGTGGATGGCTATTACATGCGTCCGCGTACTGACCGTGCCGACTTGGAGAAATATCATGAGGACCTGATTGTCTGCTCGGCCTGTATTGCTGGCGAGGTGCCCAAGAAGATCCTGGATGGCGACATGGCTGGCGCACGCGAGGCTTTGGAGTGGTATCATCGCGTGTTTGGTGATGACTATTATCTGGAGTTGCAGCGCCATGAGGTGACCGACCCTACCGTTCGTGCCAACCGCGAGACGTTCCCTTTGCAGCAGCAGGCTAATAAGGTACTCATCGAGTTGGCCCATGAGTATGGCATCAAGTTGATTTGCTCCAACGACGTACACTTCGTAGATAAAGAGAATGCCGAGGCCCACGACCACCTGCTATGTCTGTCAACGGGTAAGGATTTGGATGATCCCACCCGTATGCTCTATTCCAAGCAGGAGTGGTTTAAGACGCAGGCCGAGATGAACGACATCTTCAGCGACGTGCCCGAGGCGCTGTCTAATACCCTCGAGATTCTCGATAAGGTCGAGGTGTACAGTCTGGACCACGATCCTATCATGCCTTTCTTCCCCATACCCGAGTCGTTTGGTACGGAGCAGCAATGGCGCGAGAAGTTCACCGAGGAGCAGCTCTTCAAGGAGTTTACCTGCGACGAGAACGGCGAGAACCAGCTGCCGCAGGAAGAGGGTGAGAAGAAAATCAAGAAGTTGGGTGGCTACGACAAGATATACCGTATTAAGTTCGAGGCTGACTATTTGGCAGAACTGGCCTATAAAGGTGCCATAGAGCGTTATGGCGATCCTATCCCCAAGGAGGTGGACGACCGTGTGCGCTTTGAGTTGCACATCATGAAGACCATGGGTTTCCCTGGTTACTTCCTTATTGTGCAGGACTTCATCAACTCAGCCCGCGATGAGTTGGGCGTGATGGTGGGTCCTGGTCGTGGTTCTGCGGCTGGTAGTGTGGTGGCCTATTGCTTGGGTATCACGAAGATTGACCCCTTGAAGTACGACCTGCTGTTCGAGAGATTCTTGAACCCAGACCGTATCTCCTTGCCTGATATTGATACCGACTTCGACGATGACGGACGAGGCAAGGTGTTGAAGTGGGTGTCTGATAAGTATGGCCACGAGAACTGTGCCCATATCATTACCTACGCCTCGATGGCCACCAAGAACTCCATCAAGGACGTGGCGCGTGTCGAGAAGGTGCCTCTGGCCATCTCAAATGCGTTGTGTAAGGCCATCCCTGACCGTCTGCCAGAGGTCGATGGCAAGACGCCCAAGATGAATCTGGTCAATGCCATCAAGGCCGTGCCTGAGTTGCGCGAGGCTGAGGCTTCGGCCGATACAGCCCTTGCCAATACCATCAAATATGCCAAGATGCTCGAGGGTACGGTGCGTGGCACGGGTATCCATGCCTGTGGCTTCATCATCTGTCGTGACCCTATCTCCGACTGGGTGCCTGTAAGTACGGCCGACGACCCTGACTTCAAGGATGTCAAGACCAACTGTACGCAGTATGATGGTCACGTGATTGAGTCGACGGGTCTGATCAAGATGGACTTCCTGGGACTGAAGACGCTGTCCGAGATGAAGGAGTGCTGCGCCGTTATCAAGCAGACGCGAGGCATCGATATCGACCTCGACCACATACCTATTGACGACCCCAAGACCTTCGAACTCTATCAGCAGGGACGTACCATCGGTACCTTCCAGTTTGAGTCGAATGGCATGCAGAAATACTTGCGCGAGTTGCACCCCACCGTGTTTGAGGACCTCATCGCCATGAACGCCCTTTATCGTCCAGGACCTATGGACTACATCCCGTCGTTCATTGCCCGTAAGAACGGTAAGGAGGAGATTAAATACGATATCCCCTGCATGGAGAAATACCTGAAAGATACCTATGGTATCACGGTGTACCAAGAGCAGGTGATGTTGCTGTCACGACAACTGGCCGACTTCACCCGTGGTGAGAGTGATGCACTCCGTAAGGCCATGGGTAAGAAGAAAAAGGATATTGTTGACGCCATGAAGCCTAAGTTTATCGAGGGCGGCAAGAAGAATGGCCACGATCCTAAGATTCTGGATAAGATCTGGGCTGACTGGGAGAAGTTCGCTTCTTATGCGTTCAACAAGTCACATGCTGCCTGCTATTCATGGGTGGCCTATCAGACGGCTTACCTCAAGGCCAATTATCCTGCTGAGTTCATGGCTGCCATCATGAGTCGCCGTCGTGACCAGATAACGGAAATCACCAAGTTGATGGACGAATGTAAGGCCATGAAGATTGCGACGCTGGGTCCTGATGTCAACGAGTCATATCAGAAGTTTGGTGTGAACCACCACGGCGAGATCCGTTTCGGCCTGGCTGCCATCAAGGGCCTGGGCGATGGTGCTGCACAGGCCATCATCGACGAGCGCGAGAAGAATGGTCCCTATAAGGATATCTTTGACTTCGCCCAGCGCATTCCGTTCTCCAGCGTCAACCGCAAGGCTTTCGAGTCGCTGGCTCTGAGTGGTGGCTTCGATGGCTTTGGTATCCGTCGTGAGGCGTTCTTCGCCACGAACAGTAAGGGAGAATCCTTCCTCGATACGCTGGTGCGCTATGGTCAGACCTATCAGGCCGAGAAACAGCAGGCCACCACCTCGCTCTTTGGTGCTTTCGACGATGTGGAGATTGCCACACCGCCTATCCCCAAGACCGATGAGCGCTGGAGCGATATCGAGCGTCTGAACAAAGAGCGCGACCTGGTGGGCATCTATCTGTCGGCTCACCCTTTGGACGAATATCGTATTGTGCTCGACAACCTCTGCAATGCCACTTGTTCTGAGTTGGCCGACCGTTGTGCGGCCCTCAACGACCGCGAGGATATCGTCTTGGGTGGCATCGTGACGGCTGTGCAGTCGCGCTTCGGCAAGAACAACAAGCCATGGGGTATCGTCACCCTTGAGGACTTCAACGGTTCGGGCGAACTGGTACTCTTTGGTGAGGACTGGTTGAACCTGAATGGTAAGTTTATTATTGGTGCCGCTGTCTATATCACAGGTAAGATGGCGCCGCGCTTTAGCTATAGCACCCAGAAGGAACTGAAGGTGACCAATGTGGAACTGCTCCAGACCATCAAGGACAGGGCGATTGACCGTATTACGATTACGGTGATTACCGACCATGAGAAGATGGATGACAGCGTGGTTGAGGAGTTGAGTGAGATTGTTGCCGAGCATCCTGGCAAGACCAAGCTCTTCTTTCAGTTGCGCGATTCCTCTGGCAAGCACCATGTGTTGCTGAGGTCACAGACCAGGACGATTGACGTGAAGAACCAGCTTATCGATTATATCGAACAGCATCCAGCCCTCGATTATCACATTAACTGATTTTCTTGGCACGATGTTTGCGAGATGTTGGTTGAAGACTAAACATATTTAATAATCATTTTAATTTTTGAGTTATGGAAGTACAAATCACAAGCGAGAACTTTGATGCCCTGAAGAATGGCGAACTGCCTTTGGTACTTGATTTTTGGGCTACATGGTGTGGACCTTGCCGTATGGTGGCTCCCGTCCTGACGGAGTTGGCCGAGAAATACGATGGTAAGATCGTGGTAGGCAAGTGTGACGTTGAGGAAAACGACGAACTGGCAGCTGAGTTTGGCATTCGTAATATTCCTACTATCCTGTTCTTTAAGGGCGGTGTCCAGGTTGATAAGCTGGTGGGCGCTCAGTCTAAGGCTAAGTTTGAAGAGAAAATCGAAGCTCTTCTCTAACGATGGCTAGTATTGACGAAGAGTTGCTTCAGGACCAGCAGGAGACCCAGCGCGAGATTGCTTTTATTCGCGAGCAGTTGCCCAGCGACCTGAAAGAACAGTACACCGACAATCAGTTGGTGTGGATGCTCGACACCATTGCCACCTATTTCTATGAGAGTGGCATCTTGGAGTCTAATGACGACGAGGTGGATGTCGATATTGACGAGGTCTCTGACTACCTGTGCAAGCAGGCTGTCGCCGAAGGCCTTCCTAAGTTGAATGCTGACGAGGTCCGTTTCGTCGTAGAGGCAGATCTCGATTTTCAGGAAGAGAATCTATAAATCACAAAAAAACCGGAACACTCCAATTGAGTTGCTCCGGTTCTTTTTTTCTTATACCTTTCTTTTATACGTGTCGTTTAGAGTCTGGTGTCAGGATATAATGTCGGATATACGACCTGTGTCCATAGATGGCAATCACCACAAAACAGATCATCGGAATGATAAACGACAGGTTGATGGATGTGCGGCCGAAGAGTTCCAGACCAGAGTCGATGATCTGGGCCTGGATGAGTGGGAACACCGAGCCGCCCAGAATGGCCATGATGAGGCCAGCACCTGCAAACTTCACGTTGTCGCCAACGCTGCGCAGGGCAATACCATAGATGGTGGGGAACATCAGCGACATGCAGGCCGATACGCCCACCAGACTGTAGATGCCGTTGCGGTCGGTAAACAGGATGGCACCTGCCGACAACGCCATGGCACAGATGGCCAGGATAGATAGCAGTCGGCCTGCCGAGATATACTTCAGAAACCATGTGCAGATAAAACGGCTCACGGTAAAGAGTATCATGGCAAAGATATTGTATTTCTGCGACAGGATCTCGGCACTCTTCTCGTCCATGCCTTCCTCCATAAAGATACGTGTACCATATTGTATAATAAAAGTCCAGCAGGTCACCTGGGCACCAACATAAAAGAACTGGGCGATGATACCTTCGCGATAGTTCTCAATCTTGATGAGTTCTTTGAATGCCTGGCCGATGGTCTTGTTGGCTTTGGTGTCAACGGCCCTCGGCATCTTGTGTATCCTGATGAGCACTAGCAACAGCAGACAGGCGGCACCCAATCCCAAGTAAGGACCAATGAGCACGCTCAGGTCGTTGTCCTTCAGGTTGTTGAACTGCAAATCCGACAGCGACATACGTTGCTCTGTGGTCATCGGACTCATCTTCGCCTGTACAAACTGCATGGCGATAAACATACCCATCAATGCGCCAATGGGGTTGAAGGCTTGTGCCAGGTTCAGGCGTTGGGTGGCCGTTTCCTCGCTACCCATACAATAGATATACGGGTTACAAGAGGTCTCAAGGAACGACAGTCCGCAGGTCAGAATGAAGTAGGCCAGCAGGAAGGGGTAGTACATACCTGTCAATTTGGCAGGGAAGAACATAAACGAACCGATGGCAAAAAGGCTCAGTCCCACCATGACGCCCGACTTAAACGAGTAGCGCTGGATAAACATGGCGGCAGGGAAGGCCATGGCGAAATAGCCCAGATAGAAGGCCACCTGTACCAGGGCGCCTTCTGTGACGCTCATGCGGAAAATCTTCGAGAAGGCTTTAACGATAGGACCTGTCATGTCGTTGGCAAAGCCCCAGAGGGCAAAACACGACGTAATCAGAATAAATGGCACCAGAAAGTTGATGCCGTCTTTGGTCAGTATACTCGGTTTCATGTACTTGGTTTTCTGTTAATTGTCGGCAAATTTACAATATTTTTTCCATAACAAAGGCTATTCTTGCTGTTTTTTTGTATTTTTGCATGCAAAATCAAAAACTGAAAATGAAAAAACTACTATCTCTGCCTCCTAATCTGGTTAGGAAGGATGCCAATGACCAAACGGTCTTTCATCAAATTACGGGTTTGCCAACCAGCGAGTTTTTCTGTACCTGCGACCCTGAGGGACATCGCATTGGTAGTGGCGGAGGCACGGCCTGGCTGTTGATGGAGGCCTGGCGTTCTGAGTCCTCCGACTCGTTCGACACGTGGTTGGCTGGCGAGAAACGCATCCTCTTGCATGCTGGCGGGCAGAGTCGTCGCTTGCCTTCCTATGCGCCTTCTGGCAAGATACTCACGCCCATCCCTGTGTTCCGATGGGAGAGGGGACAGCGTTTGTCTCAGGATCTCCTGTCCTTGCAGTTGCCGCTCTATGAACAGATGATGTCTCAGACGCCCGACGGCCTGAATACCATGGTTGTCAGTGGCGATGTGCTCATCACCGCCGGACGGACCTTGCCGCCTGTGCCTCAGGCAGACGTGGTGTGTTATGGTTTGTGGCTGGATGCCAGCGTGGCCAAGAATCATGGCGTCTTTGTGTCCGACCGCCGCACGCCTCAGGTGTTGAAGCAGATGCTCCAGAAGCCCAGTGTTGAGGAATTGCAGGAACTTCAGAAGCAACATTATTACCTGACGGATATCGGCGTATGGATTCTCAGCGACCGTGCTGTCCGTCTGCTCATGAAACGCTGTGGGGCCGATCAGCCTGAGCTGAAGTCGTATGACCTCTATTCTGAGTTTGGTCGCACGTTGGGCACGGATCCGCTGATTGACGACCCTGAGTTGCGCAGTCTTTCTGTGGCCATCGTGCCCTTGACGGGTGGTGCCTTCTATCATTTTGGTACGTCGCGCGAGATGATCTCCTCGACCATGAAACTCCAGAATGTGGTGTCCGACCAACGACTCATTATGCACAACGACCGCAAGCCACATCCGTCTATCTTTGTACAGAATGCGGTGATGCTGGCGCCTTTCTCTTCCAATAATGCAAATGTCTGGATAGAAAATAGTTACGTCGGAAAAGACTGGCGTCTTACATCTGACAATATTGTGACCGGCGTGCCCGAGAATCAGTGGCAGTTGACGCTGAATCCAGGTCAGTGTCTGGATATCGTGCCTGTTGGTGACGACAAATATGTGGTGCGTTGTTATCATATTGACGACCGCTTTGATGGTGCCGAACAGCAGCGCAAGCAGTTCCCTGTTCTTGCTTATAACGAGATTGAACCGTGGTTGCAGGCAAACCTCAGCCCTCATCCATCAGACATCATCCCTCATCCCTCCGCCCTCTTCTCTGCCGAGGAGATATCGTCCGAGGCCAACCTCGACCGTCTTTTCAAGCAGCGTCAGGCCTTCCGCAGTCAGATTTTGCCGGCCTTGGCGCGCAACTGGCAGCATAGTGTCTTTTATCAGCTGGACCTTGATGATGCTGCCCGTGAGTTTGATGCCAACCATATCGCTATGCCAGAACCTCTTCCCGAGGAGGCGCCTTTAATGACCCGCATCCACGACGCCATGTTCCGTGGCAACCGCGAACAAGCCTTCGGTCTGCTGCGCGAGGGACTCACACACCAGGTGTTGGCACAGCCCCAGCAGCCGCGCCTTTCCGTCTATCGTGATCAGATTGTTTGGGGGCGCAGTCCTGTGCGCATTGATATTGCTGGCGGATGGACCGACACGCCGCCTTACTGTCTCTTGGAGGGTGGTAATGTGGTCAACCTGGCTATCGAACTCAACGGCCAGCCGCCCTTGCAGGTCTATATCAAGCCTTCGAAGGACTATCATATCGTGCTCCGTAGCATCGACCTTGGTGCGTCAGAGGTAGTGGAGACCTTTGATGAACTGCAACAGTATAATAAGGTGGGCTCGCCTTTCTCTATCCCCAAGGCAGCCTTGGCCCTGGCAGGCTTCGTTCCTATGTTCTCGGCCGAGCGCTTCCCATCGTTGAAGGCCCAACTGGAGGCCTTTGGCTGTGGCATCGAGTTGACGTTGTTGTCGGCAGTACCTGCTGGCAGCGGCTTGGGCACCAGTTCTATTCTGTCCGCCACGGTACTGGGAGCCATCAGCGATTTCTGTGCTTTGGCGTGGGATAAGAACGAGATAGGCCGTCGTACGCTGGTTCTCGAACAGTTGCTGACCACGGGTGGCGGCTGGCAAGATCAGTTTGGTGGTGTCTTGGGTGGAGTCAAACTCCTCCAGACGCAGCCCGGCTTCGTCCAGGATCCCTTGGTGCGCTGGCTGCCCACGGATATCTATACCTCGCCCGAGTATCGCTCATGTCACCTGCTTTACTATACCGGCATCACGCGCACGGCCAAGCAGATCCTGGCTGAGATTGTGCGTCGTATGTTCCTCAATAACCGTGAGGAGCTACAGCTGCTGCGTCAGATGAAGGAGCATGCCATGAATATGTATGATGCCTTGCAACGTCAGGACTTCAACACCATGGGACAGTTGGTGCGCTTGACGTGGCAACAGAACCAGATGCTCGACCCGGGCACCAATCCTGAGGCCGTGCGTCGCCAGACGGCATTGGTCGATGACCTGTGTCTGGGCTATAAACTGCCAGGCGCTGGGGGAGGGGGCTATCTCTATATGGTGGCCAAAGATCCTGAAGCGGCTGCACGTATCAAGAAGATCCTGATGGAAAACCGACTGAACGACAATGCCCGTTTTGTGGATATGTCGCTGTCAACCATGGGATTACAAATCAGTAGAAGTTAACGCCATATGGATTTTCGTACAGTAGTCAGTATCCCCAAACCCGACTTCCAGATAGAGCCGTTGGAACCCATTCTCTTTGTGGGCTCCTGTTTCGCCGATAAGATTGGCAGTCGGTTCCTGGAGGAACGTTTCCCCGTTACCGTCAATCCCTTCGGTGTGATGTATAATCCCGTCTCTATCCTTCACACCGTTCAGCGCTGCGATGCCTCTCCTCGCGTGGCCTTCTTCACCTTGGGCACCAACCATGTCTATCGCCTTAAGGAGACAGGCGAGATTGTGGATAACTGTCAGAAGCGTCCGCAGAATCTTTTTCAGGAG
>Ga0310786_10008636_pt1 | contig 13044 bp, 15 predicted proteins | sample AusTroGonzalo_MG_FD_203881 | JGI IMG/M metagenome (GOLD analysis project Ga0310786, IMG submission 203881) | Bovine rumen microbial communities from tropical cattle in Woodstock, Queensland, Australia - Gonzalo_03 (v2) (version 2) | ecosystem: Host-associated > Mammals > Digestive system >... | reverse complement strand
AAACAGAGGTAGAACCAATTTCTGTAACCTTTCTGTAACTTTTATTACCGTTCTGTAACCATTGCAATAATTAAATCAAATAACGGTAGCGGTACAAAATCGAATATGTGTTCGGTGAAATGGTTAAAACATAATACAACAATTGATTAACATATATAAATATATACATATTTCACAATTGACAAACATATACATTATAATATATAATAAAATTATAAAATACAGATTGTTTCACGTGAAACAATCGGAAATGTGAGGTATAAATATGTTAGTTAAACAGATAGCAAAAATCCTGAATGAAACATTTTTTCCGGAAGCGGTAGGTCAGCGCGCCGAAGGTGATGAAAGTGTTGAAATTTTCACAGACGACCTTTCAAACGTTGGTACACTCGGCACGCAGGTTGTAGCAAGCACAACAATTAACGGTAATCTCAATCAGGCACTTAAAACAATTTATGACAAAGTCGGTCAGACAATCTATGCGGATGAAAGTTACACAAGCGGTGGTTTTGACATTGTCGGAACGGACGCCGAATATGGTTCAGTTCTTGAGAAAATCCGTGTTGAAGCCCCTGATTTTGATGTTAACAAGTCGTGGAACTTTGACGAAAACGGCGGCTCAACACACGACGAAATGTTTGGCTATCACCCTGTTGAGACAAACGCAAAGTATTTTAACAGTATGTCAACATTCAGAACATCGCCCTATACAATCACTGAAAAACAGTTCAAATCAGCATTTACAAGTCGTGAAGGTGTAATGCGTTTCATCGGCGCAATCGAAGCACGTACAATCAGCAAGAAAAACCTTGCAATAAACATACTCACACACAAGGCGGTTGTTGGACTTCTTGCCGAAAAGCTGAAAACAGGCAAAAACGTATATAAACTTCTTAATGAATACCGCGCCGCAACCGGCGACAATACCGTTACAAATGCAAACTGGCGTACAAAGAAAGATTTTCTTATTTGGGTTTCAACATTTATGAACACCATATACGATATAATGTATGAACCCACGTCGCTTTTCAATGACGATGATTATATATCGCAGACAACCGACGACAAGCGACGTTTCTATTTGATTTCCGACATGTCACGCGCCCTTGAAAGTTATGTATACCGCGATAGCTTTAACAAGGACGAAGGCAAGCTGAAAAATTACAGCACAATCGCATTTTGGCAGTCTGTTGGCACAAAGGGCGACTATGTGACACGTTCAACTATTAACGCTATTCCGATTTCGGAAGGAACAGTACCCACAAGTGGACCCGATACAAGAATTACCGTCGATGTTTCCGGCGTTGTTGGTGCAATCTTTAGCAAGTGGGGCGTTATGGTAAACGCAAAACAGCTTGAAACCGGCGCGATAAGAAACGACTTTGATAAATGGACAAATTACATTCACATGTTTGAAGCTGGTTATTTTATCGACACCGGCGAAAATTGCGCTGTTTTTGTTATCGGTGACGATCCCGACACAATAACCCTTGAAAGTGCGCCGGCGGACACTGAATTTTCGTGGACTTCAAAAACCGTTCCGGAATTACAGACAGATATAACAACAGACGGTTATAATATCACCGGTACACTCAAATATATTGAGGGCGGTTTGACACCTACCGGAACACTCAGCGGCGACGGCTATTTCATGGCGGTTAAGGTTGACAATATACCGTCAAGCGCAAAGGCTGTGTATGTTGGTATGTCACCGTCTGAGGGTAGCGGAATGGTACAGCTCGATAGCGACGGCATAGCACTTGGAAAGGTAACAAACAAAAATCAGCAAAATTTCATTGTAAGGGTTAAGTTTAATAACGGAACATCAAACACATATTCTTACAACCTTGATAAACTTGTTTTAGACTAATGAAAGGGGTAAACATAGGCGGCAATTATGCCGCCTTTGTTGTAAATATTATGAATAAAAATTCAATAGCAAGTCGTGGTTTTTACGCGGCGTTAAAAGGCAAAAGAAAAAAATTTGCCACGCGTGAAATGTATGCAACGTATGCCGGTCTAATCGCCGCCGCACAATTCAACTATAAAACGCCTGACTTTAACAAGTCATTATATGAACAATCAATTATGTGCGGTTTAGCTGCATTTTATAAAGTGCCTAAAAATATATCAAGCGTGAACGGTGATAAATGGTGTTGCACGCCGGCGTTTAATGCTGATACGCCTAACAATGACGGAATAGCAAAGAAAATAACAACATACGGAACAGATTATACACTTGAATTAGAAGTGGACAAAGATTGTGTTTTAATAAGAAATAACAGTCTTCATACGCCCGAAAATTACATTGGTGTTATTGCTGATATGCTAACCGAAACAGATATATCGACATTAGCATTGTTAAAATGGTCGCGTATGACCCCAATCCCAAAGGCAAAGACAGAAGAACAGCGGATGTTATTTATTGAAGCAATGAAGCGCGTTATTGACGGAGAAGAAATAACCGCCGTTTCTGACCCTATGGCACTTTTTAACGACGGACACACAACAATAGACGATAATATGTTACGTCTGACCGATGAACAGGCAATAAACAAAATGCACTTTTATAGTGAATTTTATGAACAGGCAGTACGCCGCATTTGCACATTGCGCGGTATTCCGTTTTCAAGTACTGCAAAAAGCGCGCAAAACCTAACAGATGAATTGCACGATATGGATATTTTCGCGGAACTATATATAAAAGATTGTTACGAAACGCGAAAAGAAGATTTTAAGCGCGCCGGCGAATTTGCAAATTTTGATTTTGAATTTGATTGGTCGGAAACAATGAAACGCCAATTCGCAAAAAATGAAATGCAAATGAACGAAAATACACCGGCTGAAAAATCAACAGAAAGTGAGGGAAATAATAATGCTGTTTCCGATGATAACGCAACTTGAAAACATTACAGATGAAGAATTGACAATAGAGATAACAAATAATTTCACGTGGCAAGGTGTTTATGTTCGTCGTGCTTTACAACATTATTTAAGTTGGTATTTAACACGCCCTTTGTCTGAATGTTGGTCTACATTCAAGGAATTATTTTTGAATGAATACCGTGAACAATGGGAAACACAACACAAAGTGTATGACCCTACAAACAATTATAATTACACTGAAACAAGAACACATATAAAATCTGACGGAGACACGACCGAAACAAGAACACCGGACACAACGAACAATTACACCGAAACGACAACAACATATAACAACACAAAAACGATAGCCGCCGGAACAGGAACAAACGCGCCAAAAACGGATAATTATGCAGTATCATACGATACCGCGCCGAAACATACAGGATATACAACTACAAGCGGACAAACAACGGAAACAAATGTCACCAACGGAACAGGCGACAAAATAAAAACCGTTGACAATCTCAAATTTACAAAAACAAAATCGCATAGTGAAATACAGAAAACAATTGACGGTCAGACAGTCAGCGGTGATATGATTGAACATGAAACAACAACAAAAACAGGCGCAATAAATGCAAACATAGCGGAAATGATACGCGAAAAAATGAAGAATTTCAACACGTCGTTATTTAACAACTATATAGAACATTTTGTATCTAAATACTGTTTTTATGTAGGCGGTGAGGATGAATGGTATTAAATTTATACAGCACGTCGGACGATACGCGAAAACTTGATAAAGCGTTAACCGCGATAAAAGATATAACCGCTATACCGTCGGATAATGTTACAATGTTAACGCCGGCTTTTACAGTTGAGTACGATAGTACAATATTAGCGGCGAACTATTGTTATATTGCTGAATTTAACAGATATTATTTTATTCGCGATATTACACTATTACGTGGAAATCGTTTGCAACTTAATTGTGCGGTTGATGTTTTGCAAAGTTTCGCCGCCGATATAAAAAATTGTAGCGCAATGATTTCACGGTCTGAAAGTGTGGGTAAACCAACAAACATACCGGATAACAGTTTACCAATAAACCCTAACACTTTTATTGTAAAATCAATTTTGTTTCCCAATACACCATTTACCGTTGACTTTAACACGTCAAAGTGTTGGTTATTAACATCAATAGGGGGTGCAAATAATGCAAATCAATAATGAATATTACGGAACAGGGCGCACAACGCAATGGAATGATTTTGAATTTACAGATTATACCATAATCGGTGCGCTGAATAACGGCGATTTACCAAAGAATGAACAATTTGACCTTTCCATTTGTCCGTGGCGTATTGGTAGTGGTTCAGATATTTTTGACTTGCGTTTTCCAATTATTTCCACAACATCACCGGTCAGCGTTAATAACACGTGGGATATTGGTGAACACCGCGTATTTAAAGATTATGAATATGGCTACCCCTTTTATTTCAGCTATAACAGCAACGGTTGGCGCACAAAAAGCCTATGGTTTGACGGTCGTTCAAAGGATATTGTAACAAGTGAAATCCCAACAAGTTATTCGCAATTAAGAAATGATAATAAAATAGTAACGAATTTCGATTATAGCAAATTATGCGTAGCAATAAAGTTATATACAAACTATGGCTATATTTCGCTTGCTTCACTTGAATATTATTTCAATCCTGAAACATACGACCCCGAAGGCGTTTTTCAGGTTTACGGAATTGCACCGATATTTTACTATCATAACGGAACAGGGTTTGTGTCAACTGAAATGGGAATGGCGTGTTTGTCAAAGGGCGCGGCGTGTGGTTCATCAAATCCAAACGCGCAATATTATACTGATGAATGGTTTGATAGTTGCATAAATGTTTGCACCGGTTATTATAGTATCGGAAGCGGTGTAAATTCTGTTCAGCGTTACGGCATGCAAGGGTTTGTACCTGACGGAACAGAGTGGGTAAATCCATATAGGATATATGACTTAGCGTTTACAAATGCTGTTAACACTCCGCAACGTGATTGGAACGACCGCCCATTGCTATTTCAGGGCGGCAACCATTGGCAAATGAAAGTCAGCAATTATGCCGCTTACGACGGATGGTCGACGTCAATATATATTCGCCCGCGTTTGAAGTTAGAAGATTTTGAAACGTGGGACGATTTGAAAAATTATATATTAACGCAAATCGCATACATAGGCTGTTACTTTATTGAAGAAGATGAACCGACAAACGCTAATCATTATCCGCTAAAAGACAACCCTAATGTATATTTAGCGGAAATAACAGACGGTGAACAGGCTATTACAACCGGCAATTATAGAAAAGGTTTGGAACAAAGGCAATATAACAATAGTTCGTGGACTCTCGACCCGTGGTCTCTAACCCCTGACCCTTCATATATACCGGCTGACCCTAACACATACGACGATAACACAACTGTTCTAAATTCAAACGGTAATTATATCTATCAAGATTTCACAACACAATACGCATTATCTCCAACAGAATTATCAAGCGTTGCAACTGCATTATTTACAAAGATTTCAACGGATACAGATAGCGACTATTTTTCATCTAAAGAATTTTTTGTGAATAATCCGCTTGATTGTGTTTTAAATTTAAAGTTTTTTCCATTTGATATATCAGCGCACCAAACCGACCCAAACGGCAATACATATAAAAATGTAACATTTGGTGTGTTTGACACAAATGTTAATGCTCTTGTAAACCGTGAAACGGTTGTTACAATTGATTTCGGAAAAATTTTGTACTATCCAATATTAGGTGCGGACGATTTTAGAAGTTATCCGCCATATTCAAACGCCACGCTTTATATTCCGTTTTGCGGCTCAATAGATATTGACCCTAACACTTTTTTAAATCATTACATCGGCGTTAAGATGTTGATTGACACAACAACCGGTAGTTGTTTAGCACTGATATACTGTGATAATATGGTTGTTGATAGTATATCCGGCTCAATCGGTGTTGACTTCACAATTAGTGGCATACAGTCGGCGACTTTATCAGCGGCACAAAGGCAAAGTGAAACACAGTTAAAAACCGCAAAGAACAGTCAGACTTTAGGGTTTGCAAAATCTGCTATCGGAATAGCCGGCGGCGTTGCGTTAACTATGGCAAATCCGATAGCCGGAATTTTAACAACCGCCGGCGGCTTGATTTCCGGCGCGTCAGCCGCTATGCAATCAGATAACATTGAACAATCAGAGTATAACCTTGAACATGTTGCAATTCCATATAAGACGATAGGAACAGCAAGCGCGGCAACTTCGTGGGCAAATGAATTACAATGTAGATTGATAATACATTTACCGGAAATGCTTACAGGATATAATGCACCGGAAAAATTAGCGGAATACGCACATACAACAGGATTTAAGACAATGGAAAACGGTCTAATAGGTGATTATAGCGGATATTTAGAAATCACGGCGGCAAATCTTGACGGTGTCAATTGCACATCAGCGGAAAAGAAGAAAATCTTTGATTTACTAAAGGGAGGTGTTATCCTGTGAGTTTTAAGAAATCAAACGGACAAATCATATATTTTTCATTCGTGGGAATGATTGCATTGATATTAACTATCACTTTTTGTATTCTTACAATCCGTGATACAGACAAATTCGGCGCGGCGTTCATAACAATCATATCCGTTGTTATCGGTTATTTTTTCAAAACAGATAACACGACGTTGAACAATGTTTCACGTGAAACATTTACAGACAAAACAAAAAAGCCGGAATAATTCCGGCTTTTTTCTTACGTTATCTTTTATAATAAAATATGTATGTTTCGCAAGGCTTCACTTCTTCACCGTAACTATATAACCAATCCACAATTTGGTATACATCATTGAAGCCGTATTTTTCAGACTGTTTCATTATATCAGGAAATAACACATACATCATATGAACAAAATTTCCGACTGTTTTTATGTACTGTTTCCACTGTCCGCGCATTTTTACTTGATATATTACAACACCGAAATTCAATCCAACTATTCTTAACATCATAATAATAATAACCACCTTTCATTATTCAACTGTGTAAGTGTATTCAAATTCATTTTTTGCTGTACTTAACATCTTTTCAAGTTTTTCATCGGCTTCATCAATTGTCATAAATTCTTCACTAACAAAGAACATTTGACCGTTTATGAATTGCCAAAACTTAATTCTAAAACGCATATATTTTCACCACCTTTCTATGATTTTATTATACACTAAAAACATTAAAAAGTCAAGATAAAATATGCACAAAAAAGCGGCGATTTTTTCGCCGCTGATTTGTTTATATTTCAACCGTCTTTTCTTCTACTTTTTCGCCGTCAACTTCAATGCTTATTTTCACTTTGTGTTTATCGTCTTTTAAAATCGGTTCACCATAGTTCGCAAACGTTGATATATAATCATTGTTTGTGCGTTCATCGCCGAACCAATGCGCATTGTAATAGTTGTTTAAGTTTCTAATATCAACGTGACAATGAATATTGTCGATTATTCCAATGCCGGAAAAGCCTATCTTTTCAGCTTCACGTGCTATTGTTCCGCTTGTATATGATGTACCGTCTTTTTTATTAACACGTATATCCGCGGCAATTCCCTTTGTGTGCGCATCCGTCATTGTGCCACCAACCGCAACACTATGTGCCGAACAGCGTGTACCACTTGTAATAATGACCGCCGCCGCGTTCATTGTAGTGCGTAGTTTTTCGAGCATTTGAATTAGTTCGCCGTTCTTTATAAATGCGCCGCAACCGCATTTACAAGTAAATTCGCTACTATCAAAATTTGGAGATAAATTACCCATACTTTCACAACCTTTCAAAATTGTTTCACGTGAAACATATACAGCGACGGCGGCAATTAAGCCGCCGTTCTGTATATATGTATTCTTGATTTTTAAAATTTAGATTTCAACCGCCTTTGCGTACTTCATAAACGTTTCAATGTCCATTTCATAACGTACAACATTGGTGCTGATTGATGTAATGTAGATGTTAGCGCCGGAGTATCCTGTTTCGGCGCGGTAGATTTTCGCCGCGTTCTTTTCAGTCACTTTCTTTGTCGTTGTCACGGTATTAAGGTGCTGTATAACACACTGTCCGTTGTCAACGTTCACGCTATCGGCTGTTATTGTCGTAACTGTTATATTCTTCTTAATCATTATCATCATTCCTTTCATTAAAGAAGTGTTAAGCTGTGTGCTGTACCGTTTTTAGTTTCCATTGTTGTAAACATCATCTTAACTGGTTCGCCGTCGATTGGCTGTAAACCACATTCAAACAGCTTCATAACGGCGTGTGTAATTCCGTTAGATATTGATGAAATGTGTATGCCGTCAGCGGTGAAGAAGTGGCAACATGGTTTTGAAACTTTTTCAGTTTCGGGATTGTCCTTGTTTGCAAAGTCCTTTGCAACGTCTGCCGATGTAACAACAATGTTAATTACATTGAGTTCAACGCCAATAAAGTCTTTGACTTTCTGACCCTGACCGTTAACGGCGTTGAACAAAACAGATGTTTTGTCGGTTGTTGTCGCTCTGATTGCCGCGCCTGTTCCAGCTTCAACGATTGCGAAATCATCAGCCATTGAAACGGTTGCAAGTTCCATTTTGTCTGTTACCTTTGTTGTGCTGTCCTTTGTGTTTTCCATTGCCTTTGCCATTGTTTTTCATTTCCTTTCAACTCAGTTTTTGAAACATAGAAAAAGAGAACCAGTGAAGAACGGCGACGGTCTGAACCTACATTTTTTATATTGCCGTTATCGGCGGTGTTCGTTGCCGTCGTTCTTTTCATACTATTATTATACAGCATTTCAATTAAAAATACAATTACGAAATTATTACAAATTATTACATTATTTGTAAACATTAGCGATAGCCGCCGCGCCTGTGAAGTTTTTCAAAAAGTCGCGAAATTGTTCACCAACTTCACAATTTTCAAAAAACACATTGCGCGTGTATACTAAAGCTATAAACTTTTTGAAAATACCGCGTTGTGGCAAATAATTAAATACGTCGTTTTTTAACATCATATCCTTATTGATGAAAGTGCATATTTTTGGCAATAAGTCATTATCATAGCTTTTCACATATCCGAACAAATCACGGTCGTTGTAGTGTCTGAACTCAAAACAAATAGCGCGGTTTGACGGCGCGATTATTTTAATTCGCGCTAACATCGTACTACTTTTTATCGTCTGTTGGTTTGTGTGCGGATAATTACCAATAGTCCAATCACCCTTATATATCATCTTTATTCTATCATTATCATTAAATCTGTTATAATATACGTCAGCGGCTTCTTGCATAACTTCGACTTCATCGCAATACTCAAAGACAATTTTTGCTTCACCTTTGCTGTTTTTTACTACTGTAATTTCACCTTTTTTCATATCATACAGATTAACGCCAAATTCCGTTATTAGACAGCTATTGCGCGTTACGGTATTCCCAACTAAAATCAGCGGTGTCCATTTATTAACCCTGTTTCTGACGCAGTTTGAATGGAAAATCATTAAATTATAATATTCGTCGGCAAGTTCCTTTTCACGTGATAAAAATTCATCGTAAAAAATCATTGAACATTCACCTTCATCCGTACCGGTGAACGCTTCAACGCTGTTCAGTGCATTACATATCATAAATGGTTCATTATCTTTCTCAACTATTTTTCCGGTTTCGTCACGTCGTACTAACCAAAATCTATTTTGATAATAATTAAAGTCGTTGTATTTTCCTTCCGTCAGATTTATTAGTGTTTGGCGGTGCGGTTTACATAATGATCGTATAGCCTTTGGCTTGATACTTTCAGCATATCGACGCAAATAGCGCATAATATAGCCATTCTTTATGCGCTCATTAAGTCCAATTCTTATAATATCGTATGTTTTACCGTTTCCTTTACCGCCGGCAATTCCAACAAAGGGACAATTTATAGATTTTGCATAATCTAATATTGGGCGTGCGCTGTAATAGTTCATCATTCATCAACTCCTATTTCATAATATTCACTTTCTGCAAATGTTTCACGTGAAACATTCCGGAATTTAGGCGGCAATGCCTTTTCTTCTTCTATCGTCTGAATGATAGACAAATATTCAGCCGCCATTTTCATTGTAAATTCGCAACTATATAACGCGTGATATGTACCGATTTCTTGTATATCTGTGAACCCTTGATAATCTGTTACTTTAATATATTTCGTTTCATCGTCACAATATACACTTGCTAATTTTGTGCTATCAACTTTGTTTAATGTCAAATCATTTTCAAAGATTTTGAAAGGGTCAATATTATGCTTTTTTGCATAATCTCTAAAGGCTTGTTTAGGCAATCCGGCTACAACTGGATTTACAAAACCGTCCTTTGTTTCGTAAAGATAACGCTTTGCGCCCAAACATTTAAACGATTTAAAACATTCTTTGTCTATATCCCATTGACCCAAATCGTTATAATTTTCATTATTAAATATACCTTTGTTTTGCATTTCTTTTCGATAATTCCAGAATAACAACTCATTTTCAAAATCTTTACTCTCCGGCATATCATCACGATAATATAAGCTATCTGTATCGTATTGTAAAATAACATCGGGATATTTTGCAATTAAGTCAATCAATATTTTTCGCGCGTATGATGTACACCAATACGCTATAAAAGGATTTAACCACACTTTTTGCCGTAATTCCTGATAATCTTTATCGTTTGCTGTTTCTTTTATATCCTTTGTTTCATCATCAAATTTGTATATGCAGTCATATAGTTTTGTTGCACACATTCCGTAATAACTATTAACCGCGCTTTTTGTTTCTTTTAATTCGCGTTCACATTCAAAATATTCCTTTGTACCTTTTTTTAATGTTTTCAACTTTGCTTTTAATACCGCCTTTCTTAAATAATCGTCATTCATACATTTTAATAAAAATTTCGGTGCTTTTGCTTTATGCGTGAAATACCAACAGCGCAAAATGAAAAAACCGGTAAAGTTATAAACTTGCATTAGTGCGGACAAATCAATATTGTTTATCATTATTTTAACATTTTCGATATACTGTATTTTTCCATTATTTATTATTGCGTTTTTCGTCTGTTTAAAGTTCATAACTTTGTGCTTGCTGAATATCGCGTGTGATGTAGTCGCTTGCATTTTTTGAATAAATACTTCAAATATTCTGAATTGATGTTTATGTTTTGCAATGTTTTCCGGTTCGCACTCGACCAATTCGCCGGAAGGATAAAGACGGTGGTTTATTTGCGCGGGGTAGTCGCTTGTTAAGTCGGCACTTTTTATATGCTCTAATTGTTTCCCAACATATTTGATGTTACTGCCTGATAAACCGCCACAATACAAAAAGCGCCGAAATTCATAATATGTGTGTTCGTCTTTTGGCATTAGTTTTTCATTCGCTAAACATTCCGATTTATAACTAAATATTGCATTTTTACATTTTTGTCTTAATATACCGGTTTGTGTCATTGGTATTTTTAAACCCTGTTTTGTGAATTTTTCAAAGGCAATGTATGATAATTCGTCAAGAATTTTCACATCATTGTAACAATAGTTATATTCTTCATCTGTTAAAAGTGTGCGCCACGTTCTTATTTTGTTATAGTCTAAATCGCCTTTTAGCTTTTTTGTTTGCGTGTATGTGTTCGCCACTTCATTTAATGATTTTCCAAATAACCCTAAACATTCACGAAACTCAATATTTTTGCAAACTATTTTCAAAGGGTCACGTTTAGTTTTGGCAAATAAGTCTGTTATACCTACTTTGTATAATTGACGTTTAAAAAACGCCCATTCATGTGCCAAATTTGCAACCCATATTATCAAATGTGTTTTATCGTCGTAACGTTCTTCTATTTCAGCGGTTAGCACTTGTAAAAAAGGTATTAACAAATTTAAGTCGCGAAAATATATATACTGTCCGTTTATCATTATTTGTATGTGATAGACAAACGCGCATACAGGCTTGTTATTATCGTCTGTTATTGTTGTACTTTCTGTATCATAGCCGCCGCCGCAATATAAATAATGTTCGCTGTTTTTTCTTTTGCGTTTCTTGTTTGATATTGTATCGACACCATTCAACAGATTTTCAACAGTCTGTTGAATGTTTGCAATACATAGCGCAATATCTGGCATTATTTATCACACCTTTTAAATTAGTGTTAAGGGGTCAATATTTAAACCGGTTTCTATCGTTTCAGCCGCCGCATTTTCCACTTGTTTTAAATCCTTTTCATCTTCAATAAGCGGTTTAACTTTATTATATTTTTCTGTTATTTTGCGCCGCAATACGGCATATTCATAATCATCAGCACCGTTTAATTCGCTATAATCCGCTTTAATTGCGCTTTTTTCTTCTTCACTTAATCCAACTAAATTGTTAATATCATTATACCAATCATTCACGTTATTACGGAAATAATAAATGCCGCTTGCCTGTTCTCTGATGGCTTTTCGTGAAAACTGTTTTCCGATTGATTTTAAATCGTTTATATATTTTTGCGCTTGCATCAGTGCTGACCCTGTTTCTTTTTGTTCTGTTCTGATTTGCTGTAAGTCGTTCTCAAAATTTGAAAGTATATTTTGCGCTTGCTTACCGCTTGAAATTTGCAAAGGTTTTGACGGCATATCATACGCATAGTTGAGCCCTTGCCTTTGTGTTTGTTGCAATACTTCATCAGGCAAATTGTCACGCACTTGATTTAATGCGCGTGCGTATTCCTCAGACTGTCCACCAAACAAATCAAATGTTTCTTTTAGGTGCTTGTTAATTGCGGAAATGGTACTTTTAAAGTTCATAAAATATACACCTCTTGTTTGTTCATATCGTCAATAATATGTGATAACACATATTCGATAAAATTGTTTTGTGTATCAATAAGGTAACGCCCATATATAAACGCGTTGACAAATTGCCGCATATCAATTAGATTATCTATTATTGGTATGCACACTGTTTTTTCTTTAGGGCAATTCCAATACTCGCAAAATATTTCGAATTCCGGAAAACCTTTTGCGATATTCTGATAATATGTGTATTTTCCAACTTTTAATTCTATTCTTTTTATCGGTATGTTTATTTTCCATTTCCAATTTTTATTTTGC
>Ga0310786_10008634_pt1 | contig 13046 bp, 9 predicted proteins | sample AusTroGonzalo_MG_FD_203881 | JGI IMG/M metagenome (GOLD analysis project Ga0310786, IMG submission 203881) | Bovine rumen microbial communities from tropical cattle in Woodstock, Queensland, Australia - Gonzalo_03 (v2) (version 2) | ecosystem: Host-associated > Mammals > Digestive system >... | reverse complement strand
ATATGTGAAAAATAAATAACATTTTTCTATTTCAAGATTATTCTTCTTAATAATCTTAAACATTTCTTTTTCAGACGCTTTTATTCTTAAAAGTTTCTTCTGAAATATAATTTATTTTTTAAAAGTGGCTTTATATATTCTTATATAAAGTCATTTTTTATTTTTGACAATTAAAATAAAATATGTTATAATAAAAAGAAAAAGGAAATAATAAAATGGATGATTTAATGCTAAATGAATTATTAATAAGAATGTCAGATGCAGAGCTAAGAAAGATGAATAACAAAATTGAAAAGATTTTAAATGGTGAATCAATACAAAATATTGATTTTTCAAAAAATAATATCTACAAAGAACTAGAAGACTATATACAAGCAAAAAAAATAGAAGGGAAAAGTGAAGGAACACTTGCTCAATATAAATATAACATTTCAGACATGCTCAAAAAAGTTAATAAGCCTGTTGGGTATATTAGAACAGATGATATCCGCAATTATCTCGCTGATTTAAAAGAAACTAAGCAGATTCAAGATATCACTCTAGATGGAAGAAGGATCTATCTAAACACATTCTTTGATTGGCTACAAATAAATGGGTATGTAAGTAGCAATCCATGTGCATTAATTAAACCAATTCATTTTGAAAAGAAAGAAAGAGAACCTCTTAATGATATAGAAATGGAAAAGATTAGGGCGGCATGCGCTACTCCCAGAGAAAAAGCGATCATCGAGCTACTCTACTCAACCGGCTGCCGCGTATCAGAACTTTGTGCACTAAAACTCAGCGACATAAAATTAAACGAAAAAGAAATACATGTATTCGGTAAGGGGAAAAAACATAGAACAGTATTCCTTAATGCTAGAGCTATTGTTGCTTTATCTGACTACCTAGAAAAAAGAGGGTTTGAATCAGAATACGTAATAGCGAGTGATAGAGCTCCTCATGGTGGAGTATCTACTCGTACTATCCAGAAGATAGTCAAAGCTCTAGGAGAAAAAGCAAAGTTAAACAGTAATGTCTTCCCGCATCGAATCAGACATACTACAGCAACAGATGCAATTAACCGCGGGATGCCTATTGAACAGGTCCAGATGCTATTGGGACATGAAAAGGTCACTACTACACAAATCTATGCAAAATGTTCTAAGGATAATTTAAAGAACAGTTATTTCAAATTCATTACATAAAAAGAAAGGGTAGATACTAAATTAATAGTATCTACCCTTAAAATTTATTTAACAATTATTTCGCTATATAGCAATTTAACGAACTCTAAAACATTCGGAACAGCCGTTAATGTAACGGGCTACACAGAAAGCAATAAATATACCGCTCCAAGTGACGGAATAATTCAATTAAATAGTGGCAACACAGATGCTTTTATTCGAGCTTGCATTGACGGAGTTCTATTCTGCAATCCTAACGGTATATATCCTTATGCTGGAAATTCAATTACACCAATCAAAAAGGGACAAAAATTTTGGGTTACCTTTAAGGATAGCGGGCATTCTAATCAAATAGCAATGTTTTATCCATATGTATAGTTGTACCGCTTTTCGGTCGCTTACAGATTCGGTCGCTTACAGAGCGGGTTATTTAAGCTTAATATACTTAATGCTTGAACCACTATGTAACGTTAATTGACTAGAGGCATAATTATGAACATTGATGTTACTGCCACCTGTTGCAATCAAACAATGCTGACCATAATCATGATTGTTCTGAATAATGCCCTCACAAGGTGACACAATAATACCACTTCCAAAAGTTCCAGATTGTAGCCTTAAATTCACACTTACAAGATAAACACCACCTGACGGAAGCGTTCCAATTGTTACCTGACTTCCTGCGGGCAAAGTGCTTCTTGAAAGGGTTAAACTTTTGATGCTGTAATTGATCTGAGTTTCAATAGTATCAATCGAGTTCGCACAATTGCTAATTTGCGAAGTAGCTTCTCTATTAGACATAGCATATGGAACATAGGTTGTGTCTGGATCAGACGCCATACGGCACATAGGATAAGCGGTTATATTACTAATAGCTGAAGTTCCACTTGTATAAAGTGTAAATACAATAGAAGTATCTGCCGCCAAAGTAAATGTAGCTGGGTATCCACCTGAACTATCACTACGTCCAATAATAGTACCATCAGACTGCTTTTTAGCCTGCAATACAACTCTTGAAGTTCCAGAGCTTAATGTATAACTACCTTTTGCCATCATTAATCCACCATCATTAAGAGTAATAGATCTAGATGCGGCAGGTGTTCCAGATACTGTAACTGTACCATCTGAATTAACTGTAAAAGTAATATCTGTTACTGTTTGAGTAGTAGCTTTATTAGGGCAGAAATTCTTTGCTCCAGCTATATTATTTACATCAACTAGCTCAGTCTCAATAGGCTGAATTCTATCAAGACCAACTACAACTGGCTCTTCAACTACATTGGTGCCAACTGTAATAGTATCAGTAATAGCTATATCTTGAGTCACTCTATATAATTTTTTATCTGAACCAACAAGATAAGATCCTGTTGTATATGGAACACTAGGAACATCACCAATAGGTTCCTGTGAGCCAATTACACTTAAATCAATTTTATTACCAAGAGCAGTAGTAACTACCTTGTTCTGTACAGGCTTCTCACTAGTAGGACTAAGTGCTGCATCTGCCTGTATTGCATTATAAATACCTCCAGATGTAACAGGATTGTTACTGCCTGAAGTAGGAGTGGCATCAAAAGTTAACTTCTCTTGTAATCCACCCAAAGTTTCTGATAAAGGCTCCGTTGATGCCACAACAACACCAGGGGCTGTTATATCTTCTATAATATCGCCATTACTATCTCTAGAAACATCTACGTACTGAGCTTCTGCTCCTATATCTCTAGTATCATAAGTAGAGGCACCAGTTTTAATTCGAATATCTTTCGTTACTGACATTATTTAACCTCCTTTTATATCCTTACGGATTAATTACGTTAGTAATTTTTTCACGTACAATCTTCTTGCCATCTGAAGTATATCTTTCTCCAGTGACTTTTGTTAAAACTAATAGCTCAGTCAAATCGGACTGAATAAAATACAAGTCATCTTTACGAGTGACTGTAAAAGTAGATGGAGAAATATCTAAAGTATCATCAATAAAAGAGAAAGTATTATTATCTAAAAAATAAATACTATCTGTGTAAGGATAATCTGGTGAGCCATCACCGAAAAGAATATCATTACCTACGTTAGAAAATACTAATGAATCTCCATCAAATTTATAATCTTCATTAGGGTCTGGATTATTATAAATAGTGGATACTACCTTATAGTAATCGGTTACCCCGTCCAAAGTATCGGACGGAGTAACACAGAAACTTTTTTCAATTATATCATTACCATCACTATCTTGATAAGTAACTGTATATGTATCAGTACCTAATACGTACTGTTCCTCAAGGTTATTAATACCACTATTTCGTAAGGCACCAACGAAGCGTTGTTCAGAACCTAGCCATGTGACAGGCTCAAATCCTGATGTGCCTTTACGTCTTATATATCTCAAGACCTCAGCCGTATAATCATTAGCCATATTCTTACTCCTTTTTAATCTCATTATTACTTACTAATATATATTAAAATTTCTGATAAGGTATTAATGCCTTCTGCCCAAATTAATAAGCATAATAAGCAGTTTCAGAAGCTAACCAGAAACCTTCAGGTTTTAATTTAACAACATCTGCGGGTGCCGGGTCTTGCGTTCCTGACATAGGAGTAGACTTTACTAAGAGAGTCTCAGGATCTACTGCACCAGGATCTATGTTACCAATAGGATACCATTCTTCAGTATCATAGTCATAACAATAGAAGTAAGATGTGGTGCTGCCTGCGGGAGTGAGGGTTACACTCCATCCAGCTCCATCAGGCTGTATAACTTGACCATGACTATCTTCTAGCAATTCTGGAGGAATCCAATTTCCAGTTACAGGATCTTTTAATTCAGACTCAGCAGCAACATCTTTGATGATATGAATACCACCTGCCGCACCTCTTACATTACCAAGATCAACCCATTCTGTCCAAACCTCCCCAGGATACTTCTCACTAGGGAAGGTAACCCATTTACTAGACAAGCTCTGTCTTAAATCAGGATCTGCATAATAAACCAAGAGATGAGAATAAGGAGCATCAGGATAAGTCGCGGAAGGTGTGGATATCGTAGTCTCAATGATGTAATTAAGCGGGTTGCCGATAATCTCACTGTCTCCTGTATTATAGGTTACATGAAGCTTCTGGTCTCCAGTACCTTCATACGTCTCTCCTTCAGCTACAGTTTCAATCTCCATATCTGAGATATATTTAATTCTATCTAAAGCCGTATATGCAGGATAATCATGATTAGTATTATAGTAGAATGATACAACGCCATCTTCACTAATTTCTACAAAATCAATCCATTCAAGTGTGGCATCATACCTTCCGCCTTGAATAGTATTATTATTAAACAGTACAGTAAATTGACCATTCTGAGTCAATGTCACTCTTGTTATCCAATCAAGTACGTTGGGGAACTCTTGATATTCATGATTTCCATATTGATCAAGTGTATTATAGTAAACTTTAACTGTACCATCTGCATCTATTGTAATACCTTGCGTATCTTGAGTATCAATCCAACGAATAACTTCTTCTAGCTCCTGTGGGCTAGGATTCGCAGCATAGAAGGCAGTTAATGTACCATCTGCCGCAAGTTGGATTCTCTTTATAATATTATAATCACCAATATAGTAATAAGTAATCTCACCCTCTTCAAGATTATCATAATCAGTTTGTCTATAACGAACAACATCCATATAGCAGTCTTCTTTTTTAACATAATATTCTTGTCCATTATATTCAACTTTACATGAAATTACATCATCGCTAGCATCATAAATTGGTATATCTGTTGATAAATAAATCGTGCCCTCTGCTTCTCTAAGAACATCTGCGGCGGTCGGTAATACCACAGGCTGGCCACTCTCCTCATGTGGGATAGTACATGCCGCATCATCATAGAGTGCTGCGCCTCTAAATGTAGCATCCTTAAACTGAGCTGGCATCGTCTTAGTATGGACTATCTCGATATTAGTAGAATCAACCCCATGATAGCCACTAGGAATCTTAATCTGCCATTTCTGATAGAAAGGATGTATCCATTTATCATCTACATACTGAGTAGGATCCTCAGTAATCAAGTCATAATTGTAATATTTTCCAGTATCAGGATCCACTGCCCTATTCTCATAAGGACTCATTGATTGGGCTTCGAGATCTTGAATCAAATAAGGAAGTTGGAATCCAATTAAACAACCTTTAACGTTATTAAAAGCATCTTTAATAGTTACATATGTATATCTAATTTCATCATTAAATTCTCTAACTCCACTATCAATATATGAACCTGGCACAATATCTTCATTGGCCTCGTCATAGGTCTTACGAGGCGCCGCCGCACCATATTCATCAATAATATCTTGATAATGGTCAAAATTTAACTCAGGTGAAACACCCTGTGGACCAACTATCTGTCCAATATATTCTGCTCCTGCAAGAGGATTTGTGTCTGGATTATAATCAAAATTAATACCTCTACGATAAACTTTACCATTATCTGGGTCATTTTTATCAATAGTATCAATTATAACATATTCACCATAGTTAACTATATCAGTAGTGTCTCCACCTTGCTCAAAGCATTGACGCATACCTTCCGCATAGGCTATATCTAAAACCTGCTGACTAGTAGGTCCAGTGCCTGCTGCATCTGGTTTCGTGTCTACCGTGCTTCCGTCAAGGGCTTGTGCTTTCCAAATATAGTCGCTATAATTATTAGCGTTCTTCTCAATAAAGCCATTGTCATAGATAAAATATTGCTCATCAGTAGTAACAGCTAAATATTTAACTTTATAAACATAACTGCCTGCCGCCTGAGGAATATCGAGTCCATCAAATTGCTTTACGATTATGAAAGAAGCACCTTGCCTTCCGCCATAAAAACTAGAAAAACTCATCTCCTTAATCCTCCTTGTACATATAGTCTAGTGTAAAACTATCAATATGTCTAGGCTTCTTACTCGATCCGAAGAAGCAAGCACTAGGAATTGCCGCTTTAGCAGCCTCCGCCTCTTCGGGTGTAATAATACCTTCCTCTTCTTCTTCTGTTATCTGTTCTATCTGTGTATTAACATTATTAATCCAATTTACCATTGTATTATCATCTTCCTCGATAGCTGCAACAATAGAGAAGAACCTCACAGTCATAATACCGTTCTTAAGCTCATAAACTCCAGTTCTACAAGTCCTAATCTCTTCTCCATTAATACACATCATCAAGCCAGGATGACTTTGCACACCAATCTTAATCAGCTTCGCACCATCTGAAATCCTAGAATTAATAATATTATTAATAACACTTAATTCTTCATAGGCAATATGTGGATACCTTACTTCATATCTATAATCCGCTACAGTTCTTTGTAACTCAAATAAAATACAATCAAAAGCAAGTAATGGAGAAAATACAAACTCAACATCCACCCACTCATTTATATTACCCTTAGAAACTGTAATAGTTTTAATATATTGCTCTTTGCCTTCTTGTTCTTCTGTTGGACTAAAGAAAACTAATTTAATTTGAAAAGTTTGGTCAGTAGTCATTCTTTGAATTTTACCATGAAAGTAATAATTATTAACATCAGATAAGGCATTTACTTTAACACATTCATCTTTGAACATGCTGTTATCACCAATAACCTCAGAGTCTCCACCAGAGTCTCTTCGATCTGGAGTACCAGAAGTAACAAGCGTCATAAATATATCATCATCTGCTACATTCCGATTCTTGTTATATTGACCAAGTACGTAACTCAAATCCTTTTACCTCCTTATCATTAAATTCTTTCTAGTGCCCTCGATGCAGTTATCGACATAGTACCTCCCGCATCAAGAGGAAGAGAAATACTATTAATAATATAGTCACCAAATATACCAGATTTTTGATCTTGAACTGTAATCCTACTATTTACATCTAAATAATAAATAGGAACACTTTGAATGGAAATGCTCTCGTTATAGCCAGTGTATTGATAAAGCAAGTCACGAGATACTTCTTGAGCAGTGTAACCACTCGTACCAATAGCAACCTTAGAGTAAACAACTGAGTTAACATTGCTATAGGGCTGACCTGTATTCTCGCACTTATCTATCAACTTCTGGCGAGAGGCGGGATCCATCGTTAAATCAATCATAATCACATCTGGAATATCTGTATTATAAAGTCTATTAATCTTATCCTGCTGGTATGAATAAATCTTAGTATCTAAAATATCAACAGAACAATCATAAAGAGAACTAATAGGCTCTAAATAATCAAAGAAATAAGCTAGCTCATTTGGTTTAGTTACCAAATCAGTTTTAAATTTCTTCTCTTTAAAATTATAAATGCTATCAAATAAATCAAGCAACTCCTGCTCATATACATCAGGTCTAATCTGTTGCTGCCACTTAGACAAGCCTTGAAGATACAATTCAGCTCGCCAATCTTCTGGAGTATACTCGACTGATGCTTCCCCGGCTGCCGCCAACCGCAGCCCGCCAGTATATTCATCATTTTCCTTTAGGAATACCACATTATAAGTATTCATTACTTGAGGTTTGCTTTTAATAGCTAAATGATAATGTATAGCATAACCATCATCATTTTCACCCCAAACATGGAAATCATTTTTTAAGTTAGTATAATTAGGTGTGTTCGCATAAGAAGTAATCAATCCATTGCCTTCATTAAAAGTATAAACTGACTTAGTATTACTATAAAAATCAACTTCATAATTGGTATCATCTATAACACTCAATCCATTATTAGCAATAGCTACTTTTCTATTGTTATCAAGTCTATAAACGTCAGTTGGATCGTATGAAGTATTCAAATAATTCTTCACTTCTTGGAATACGAAATTACCTTCAACATCATAGAAATACTCATAATTACCTAGAGTATTCTTTACTTTATCTAGCACTGCACAAATATTATCGCCGATACCAGAAACAAGAGAACCAGGATATGTAAAAGACGTATAAACATAGCCAACATCTTCATTATATCCAAATGTACGCCATATACCTTCATCAGTTACATACGCATCATCTAGAGTATACATCCCAGTGTCTGTATTATAATACAGAGTGCCAGACCCTATGAATCTAACAATCTGTTTAATTTCTAATGGAACATCATTGATTAAGATTCTATTAATACTCTCGCCACCATAATTACAAACAAGAGTCTGAATGATGTCATAAATAAGCTGCGGGACCTCGACTCTCTCCCCTACTAAACTAGCATCAGGTTCTTCTTTCCAGCCATACTCTTCGGTCCAGCTATAATAAAGCCCATTATATACGTAAATGGTATAATTATTTGGAGTTATTGTTATATCATGGCGGGGATCAGTATTACACTCAGCCAGACCAATGATTTGATCATACTCGTGAAATGTAATCGAAGTAGGAAGACCTCCCGCACACTCACCATTGAGCAAGCACATCTTATCCTTGCAACTCAATGAAATAACACAGCCATCCGCACTATGGGTGATACTAGGCTGAATTATAACAAATACACCAAGCGGGAACCAGATTACTTTATCATAACTTTTGCTAATATCATTCCTAAGTCCTTCATAAATCTTAATCTTTTTATTCGCAGAAAGAAGATTATCTATATCAGTTAAATCATTTTCTTCATCTTCCGCAACTAAATTTATATTGCAAGTTCTCCTGACTGAGGAACTCCCACTCAGACTGATAGAGGAGCCAGGCTGGACCCGCCCCTCTATACTTTTAATAGGAATCTCGTCTGAATCAAGAACTTCAACTTTCACCCAAAAGAACTTATTGCTATAATTATCGAGAGCCTTTAAAAACTCTCTATCTTTTAAATAGCTTAAAGCTCCCATCCTTATATCTCCTTAACTTATTTTATACGTACCTTTAGTTACTAAATATAAGTAATTAATAAGCACATCTGTCTTATAAGGTTCTATTTCTCCTGTGCTATTATTCATAACGCCAAGATACTTAATACCCTTAATATCTTCTATATTGTAAAATCTTAACTGTCCAGTTGCGCCAACTACATGAGTCTCCCCTTCTGAATCAGAGGCATCTGTCACTAAGAAAGCTGCACCTGGGTTACTTTCAATTTCAATCGAAGACAAAGCACTTAAACGTCTAAACTCATCGCTCCACTCAATGAAGTATTTATAATATATTTCCTTATAAAGATTCTCTTCTGGTTGAGCTTCAACAAATATCTGCCCAGCTCCTTGCTTAACGATTCTAGTCTGGACTTCCTTAGGAACATAAATATCAGTTTCAAGGTCATAAAGAAAATCAACAGTAGCATGAACTGTTTCAGCCTTGCCTTCCGCATCCCCCATAATAATCAAATAATCACTAGGAGTATACGTCAACCGCTCGTCAAATTCATACATTCTAATTGGATCGTATACAGTAAATAACCTACCATTTAACATGAAGTTATTACCAACTACAATTTCTCCAGCCGAGTTCTGAACTCTCAAAGGCTTTTCATCAAAAGTAATCTTAATATGATGAATGCCAACTAAAGTCTTTTTGTATCCAGCATAGTTCTCTCCATGACTATCATATTTCTGATATATCTTTTGAAGTACATTATCACCTATATTAAAATCAATAGATAACTGACCAAGTTTGGTTTCATAAGTAGAGAATGTAGTTTCATAATCTTTAACCGAGTAAAAACCATATTTTCTATAATTATCCATTGTAGGCTCATCTAATTCATAAGCATTAGATGTGAAACTATAAAGCATCCTGTCTAAAGATTGATTAGGTGTACAGTTAATATCTTTTAACCTAACAATTATATTCCCTTCAGTAGGAGACTTAAACAACTTAGCCTCACCATCCTGAAGAAAAGCTAGAACCTTATCTCTAAAGTCTCTTTCATAAATATAATCATATTGAATTATATTATTATCTTTATTATACTGATGGTATAAATCAACTATATCATTATATTTATAAATACTTAACTTATCACAAAAAAGTCTGTTCTCATCCATCCAGAATGAAATTAATCCATTCATAGGGAAAGTTCTATAATAAGTGTTAGCATTTCGAGTTAACTTCGTATATTTAGAACCAATAGGATCGATATTAGAATCATAAATCTGATATCTAAATGTATTCATGCTATTATCAAACATCAATTTCAACTGCTGATTATTTTGTCCCAAGAGGAAAGAATAATTGAAATTTCTAAGGGCGGGCGCTGTGATTACTCTGAGCACGCCTCGATCTCCATTGGAGCTGATTACTTGAACCCCATACTTATACCACACGCCGCTTTCAACGGTATAATCATAGAATATAGGAATTAAATTAATATCTTCTTGTTTGCAAGTATATAAATAAACATCTGTCCATGTCTGAAAATTATCGCGGGAGTCTGACCTACGTATGCAAAGGTTCCCGCTATAGGCCTCTCCCTCTTCCGCATAAAACTTAATACCAATGCGTCCTTCTTCTTCCTCTTCGTGGATAGAGGTTATATCTTTCAATATTTCATCATCATCATTTTCAGCCGTAAGCAATACACAAGGTGGCACGTCTAAACTATAAGCTGAACAAACAAATTCAAGTCTGTCATCTCTTTCATCATCCCATCTATAAAATCCATCTTCATATTTATTAATAGTAATATAATGGAAGGCTAATTTATAAGTTGCTCCATCTTGTAATTCAGTTTTCATCAAGTAATTAAAGCTATCATTATCTTGATACTGATTAGCATATATATCACCACTACTCTCAATAATCTCATCATTAGCATTGTATAATGTAAAACTATATGAGTGAATTAATTCACTAGGATCAATCTCTCTATAGAAAGAACCTGCTAGCTGAAGTGTAGTAGTGTAAATAGTCTGAGTCTCATCATTGGATGATGTATTCTCATCTCTTGTATCAACACTCAATATCGGGATGCTATAATCTATTCTACCAGTTGCTTTAACTACACATACTGTAGACCACTCTGAAAAATAAATCGAGTTATTATTTAGCCAAGCCGCCTGTCCAATACTGCCATCATAGTCCCTTGCAGATAATCTAAGCTGGATCTTATAAACCCAACCTGGAATCCATCCTGAGAAAGTCCCAGATACAGATGATAAATCATCATCTTCTATTTCAACATAATATAAATTATCTTCATCTAAAACTCTAGTTGCTTTAGCATTTATAATAATACCTGTTGAACGGTATTTATTATTAGCTGGATCATCAGTAGTCTTGACTACGTTCATACCTGTATTTTGTTTAACAACAGAAATATGAACAGAAGTGAAATCAGAACTACTATTAAATTTAGACAAGCTAAAATATACTCTACATCTAGTATTTCCAGCTTTGAACGCGGGCATATAAGAGTCCACTATAGCTGGGTACAATGTTCTTGAAGCCATGTCTGTTCCTCCTGTTATCTCATTTAAAAATTAATTGAGTTATATATGTTTAACTCTCGTATATATTCAATTTTTTATTTGGAAAGACTAATCATTTTAGACCAAAAAAGAAAGCGGGAAGGATTTTCACCTTCCCGCATCTTCATTATTCTGATTTAACGTAAGAATCAATATTTTTATTAGACTCAAGCTGCTGCTTCATCCATTCAAGAGCTTCGTCTACAAAGAAACTAAACTGTTCAAAATTTATAAGAGAAACAATCCAAGGAAATTGAGATACAGCCAAATCATATACATATCTAAGTTTAAGCTGTCCTGTTCCACTTCCAAGTGCTTTCTCAGCCTCTACTACTGCATATTTAAGCCATTCTTTAATGTTAGCTATCTTCTGCTGCTTATCGAGTTTAATAAACTGATAAATTGCAACTCCTGCAACCACTAATAAAATAGCGATTCCAATAATTACTTCTACATTCATTTAATTTCCTCCTTATTCTCTTCTTTAGTTTGAAGACTTCTTAAAGTATCATCTACATCTCTCCACAAATCTTTTGTTACAAACAAGATTGCTTCAAGCGGAAGACCACTCTCATTGCAAACAGCAATGAGTTTCTTTTTTAACTCTTCCATTCCCATATCCTTTTATCTCCTTCTCCAATATTATGGTCTATCTATATACAATACATAACTACAAGTGCCACCAAGAGAATCTACGATTGTTCCGGCAATAGAATCTCCATACTCTGCCATGTCATCCAATCTCTCTTCAATCGCAGCTATTTTATTTCCTAAGTTAGAAGACCCATCAAAAACTCCGCCATGAGCTATGATTGCTCCATCCGCAGAAATATTACCTGTCGTCTTTATAGCAATAGCGTTTAAAGTGGATAGTTCAGCAATTCTACCTTGTATATAATCAGCAGTAATTTTCCCTACACAAAGCTCTTCAATTCTAGTTTTAATATTTTTACCCCCAAGAGTAGTACGACTTTCAGTTAATGATGTATTACCACTAGCTGAAACACTAGTACCTCCCGCAGTAAAACTCAGTCCAGAAGATCCAAGCGAGAAGTTCGGTCCAGTAATCTGACCCGTCCCAAGTGTAATTCCACTACCTGACAAACTATTAGAACCAATCGTCCATCCACCAATAGAACCAGATGTGTCAGCAATCAATCTAGAACATGTAATTGTACCATTACTATTTAAAGTTGTGCTACCACCAGATAAGTGGTCTGAACTAATAGTCCATCCACCGATTGAACCTGTCGAATTAGCAACTAAATTCTCACATTCAATTTTACCGTTGCTATATAATGTAGTATTTCCACCTTTCAGTGTTGAAGAACTAATACTCCATCCTCCAATATCTCCAGATTTAGAATGAAGATTTCCTGCTCTAGTTACCCAGAACTTATCTTCACCAAGAGAAATACCATCTGTACCAAGATAAACCGAATTAGATGTGCTATTTAAACTACTTGTACCAAAAGCAATATAAGAT
>Ga0310786_10008633_pt1 | contig 13048 bp, 10 predicted proteins | sample AusTroGonzalo_MG_FD_203881 | JGI IMG/M metagenome (GOLD analysis project Ga0310786, IMG submission 203881) | Bovine rumen microbial communities from tropical cattle in Woodstock, Queensland, Australia - Gonzalo_03 (v2) (version 2) | ecosystem: Host-associated > Mammals > Digestive system >... | reverse complement strand
GTTTTTAGTTATTTTATTGATATGTTCTATTTCTTCATTTGTCAGCATCCGTTCGCCTTCGCAGAGGGTCTCACGGATGAACGTTTTCAACTGCTCCAGACTCAGCGACGTGTGGTCCTTCAGCAGGGTGATGCGCTGGCGGACGCTCTGGATCCCTTTCGCCTCCAGTTTCTCGGGTCCCGGTGTGATGGCGTTCAGCATGTGTTGCATGTTCGTGTCGTAGAGCATCGTACTGTGGACGATACTGCGCCCAGGCAACTGGTAGAACGCTGTGCCACAGACCTTCCGGTCGCCGATCATAATGTCGTTATGACTGGTGCCCGTGGCTTCGATGCCCAGTCTGCGCAGCACCAGCAGGATCATCTGGACGAACCGGTTGAAGGTAAACCCTACATTGTCGCCGTCGGTGATATACGACAGCATGAGGTTGTCCATATCGGCATACACACAACCGCCTCCGCTTTTCCTGTGAACGATCTGGATGTCGTGCTCACGACAGTAGTCGATGTTCACCTCGTTCTCTACCACCTGGTTGCGTCCGTAGATCACCGTGGGTTTCACCTGCCACATAAAGAAGCAGTCTGGCTCATCCAGATGCCGCGCCACGTATTCCTCCATCGCCAGGTAGAAGGTTAGTGGACGTATCTCCTTGAACGGCAGGGCGATATATTTCATATCTTATGGTTCGGCGGCCTGCAGGAACTTCAGTTCTGCCTCCAGCATCTCCAGTTTCGGCATGGGGAAACCTGCCTCACGGGCAATCTGGATGGGACGGCTGTAGATATAATAGATCTCCATCGGCCGGTGGAAGTCGTAGTCGAGCTTCATCGACGGGGAGTAGGGCGTCATGTTGTCCGTCATTTCGATCATCTTGTCAATAAACGCCTCGTCGAGGCCGGTGATGCCCAGATGGCGGGCAGCCCCCACGACCTCACCCATGAGGTCACGAATGAGTTGGCGGGTGGCGGGATTCTTCAGTAGTAGATCAGTCTGCGTGTTGAGGGCTACCGTCATGCCATTGAACGGCATGTTCCACACGGCTTTCTTCCAACGGGCTTCATCATAGGGAACGGAGCCCGCCTGGATACCGGCATTGATAAAATCATTCAGGATAGCAGTAAAGATACTCTCATCCTGACAGGAGTAGTTGGCGAGATTGATGCTGCCATAGCACTGATGATTCACGCGACCAGGCTCCGTCTTGGCAGAACAGATGAAAGCAAGACCTGCTATGAGTTGGACATGGGGAAACATCTTCTGCACATCGGCTTCTACCCCAATGCCATTTTGTATCAATAGCACAACCGTATGTTCCTGAAGCAATGGCGGCAAGAGATCAGCGAGCAAACGGTTGTTGGTGGTCTTCAGACCCACAATCACCACATCGCACTTCGGCATGTCAGTCGGATGCTGATACACATTCACATGGTCGAGATGGAAAGAGCCGTCGCAGGAATCCACCTGCATGCCCCGCTCTTTCACAAACAGGTAATCACTATGCGACAAAAAATGAACATCTTGCCCGCTATATGCCAGCTTGCTGCCATAAAAGCCGCCTATCGCGCCTGTACCTACTATTCCGTATTTCATCAAGGATGATTTTTCTGCAAATATACGAAGAATCTCATAAACCCCAAACATTTTTGCATAAAAACTTTGTATTTTACCAATTTTGGTGTATCTTTGCACGCATAAATAATTCAAAGTGGGAAAAAAAGAATTAACACTACTGAATGGGATCAAGTCCCCAGAAGACCTTAGACACCTGGAGGTAGATCAGTTGCCACAGCTTTGTGATGAGCTCCGGCAAGATATTGTGGAAGAGGTAGCAGTGAACCCTGGCCATCTGGCATCGAGCCTCGGCGTGGCAGAGATAACTGTTGCACTTCATTATGTCTATCATACACCTGAAGACCGTATTGTGTGGGACGTGGGCCATCAGGCCTATGGCCATAAGATCCTGACGGGACGACGCGAGCAGTTCTGTACCAACCGTAAGTTGGGCGGTATCAAACCTTTCCCGTCACCTACAGAGAGCGAGTACGACACATTTGCCTGTGGCCATGCGAGTAACTCCGTATCGGCTGCGTTGGGCATGGCCGTCGCCGCGAAACTGGAGGGGAAGACTGACCGCCATGTCGTGGCCGTCATTGGTGACGGAGCCCTGTCGGGTGGCTTGGCCTTCGAGGGACTGAATAACGTCTCCTCGTCGCCTAACGACTTGCTGATTATCCTTAACGACAACAATATGTCGATTGACCGTTCGGTGGGTGGTATGAAACAGTACCTGCTGAACCTGAGCACTAATGAGACCTATAATGCCATGCGCTTCCGGGTGTCTCGTTGGATGAACCGCAAGGGCCTGCTCAATGACGACAGGAAGAACGGTATCATTCGCCTGTCAAACGCCCTGAAGAGTGCCATCTCTCATCAGCAGAACATCTTCGAGGGTATGAATATCCGCTACTTCGGACCGTTCGACGGCCATAATGTAAAGGAACTGGTGCGCATTCTGAAGCAGATTAAGGACATGAAGGGTCCGAAGTTGCTGCACCTGCATACCCAGAAAGGTCACGGCTACGCCCCGGCGGAGAAGGATGTCACTGTCTGGCATGCACCGGGTAAGTTCAATCCCGACACAGGCGAGCGTATTGTCGATAACGACCCGAACAAACCGCAGAAATACCAGGAAGTCTTCGGACATACCCTTTTGGAATTGGCCAAGCAAAACCCGAAGATTGTCGGTGTGACGCCAGCCATGCCCTCTGGCTGTTCTATGAACATTATGATGAAGGAGATGCCGGAGCGCACCTTCGACGTGGGTATCGCTGAGGGACATGCCGTCACGTTCTCAGGCGGTATGGCCAAGGACGGACTCCTGCCTTTCTGTAATATCTATAGTGCTTTTGCCCAAAGGGCATTCGATAATGTCATCCACGACGTGGCCCTGTTAAACCTGAACGTGGTGTTCTGTTTCGACCGTGCCGGACTTGTCGGCGAGGATGGACCGACGCACCATGGTGCTTTCGACCTGGCTGCGCTACGCCCCATCCCTAACCTGATTATCTCGTCGCCAATGGACGAGCATGAGCTACGACGCCTGATGTTCACGGCTCAGTTGCCAGACAAGGGACCGTTTGTGATTCGTTACCCGCGTGGCGGTGGTGTGTTACAGGACTGGCGTTGTCCTTTCGAGGAGGTTCCTGTGGGCAAAGGTCGAAAGTTGCACGACGGTGACGATGTGGCCGTCTTGAGCATTGGCCCGATAGGAAATAACGTGACGGAGGCTATCGCTGCTCTTGGCGACAGCATCAGTGTGGCCCACTACGATATGCGCTTCTTGAAACCGATTGACGAGGATATCCTTGAGGAAGTTGGGCGGAAGTTCAAGCGCGTCATCACCGTGGAGAACGGTGTCAAGAAAGGTGGTCTCGGCTCGGCCGTGTTGGAATGGATGAACGACCATGACTACCAGCCTAAGGTGCTACGTCTGGGTTTGCCTGATGAGTTCGTCGAACACGGTACGGTCAATGAACTGCAGGATATTGTAGGCATCGGTACGGACGGTATCATCAAAGCGATCAAGGAGATATGAAGATTGTAATTGTCGGCGCAGGTGCCGTAGGTACTCATCTGTCAAAGCTATTGTCACGCGAGCATCAGGACTGTGTGCTGATCGATGGTGACGAAGAGCGACTAAGCACGCTGAGTGAGTATGACGTGATGACCTATCAGGCCTCGCCCACGAGTATCCAGGCTTTGAAGGAAGCTGGGGTGGAACATGCGGATCTGTTTGTCGGTGTGACCCCAGAGGAGAGTATCAACCTGAATGCCTGTATCCTGGCCCATGCCCTTGGTGCGAAGAAGACCGTTGCCCGCATCGACAACTATGAATACCTCTCTCCGGAACTGCAACCCTTCTTTAAGAACCTTGGCGTGGATTCGTTGATCTACCCGGAGGTGTTGGCTGCCATTGATATCACCAACGGCCTGAAGTTGTCGTGGGTACGCCAGCGTTGGGATGTGCATGACGGCGCACTGATCCTGCTCGGTATCAAATTGCGCGAGGCGGCTGAGATCTTGAACCGGCCCCTGCGTGAACTCTGCGGTCCTGACGATCCCTATCATATCGTGGCCATCAAACGCAACGGCGACACCCTGATTCCTGGTGGTATGGACGAGTTGAGGGTGAACGACCTCGTTTATTTCATGACGACTAAGGAGTATATCCCCTATATCCGAAAGATTGTCGGTAAGGAGCATTATACCGACGTGAAGAACGTCATCATCATGGGTGGTGGTAAGACAGCAGTCCGTGCGGCTCTGACTATTCCCAATTACATGAGCGTGAAGATCATCGAGAAGGATGCCCAGCGTTGCGAGAAACTGAACGAGTTGCTGGAGAAAGATGAGGCGATGGTCATCCACGGTGACGGCCGCGACTTGGGCTTGCTCGAAGAGGAAGGCATCAAGAACACGCAGGCCTTTGTAGCGCTGACAGGTAATGCTGAGACCAATATCCTGGCCTGTCTGACAGCCAAGAAACTCGGTGTGAGAAAGACCGTGGCCATGGTGGAGAACCTTGACTACGTCTCAATGGCCGAGAGTCTGGACATCGGTACCATTATCAACAAGAAAACCATCGCTGCCAGCCATATCTTCCAGATGATGCTTGATGCAGATGTGGAGAACCTGCGCTCGCTGATGCTCGTGGATGCAGAGGTGGCGGAGTTCACGGCAGCTGAAGGCTCAAAGGTCACCAAGAAACCTGTGAAGGATCTGGGTATGCCTTTCGGCGTTACCATCGGTGGACTGGTGCGTAATGGCGTTGGTATGCTCGTGAACGGTAATTCTCAGATTCAGGCTGGCGACTCTGTGATGGTGTTCTGTCATGAGCAGAAACTGAACAATGTAGAGAAATTCTTCAAAAAGAACGCGATATGGTAAACTTCCGTATCATCAGCAAGATCATCGGGTCGCTGTTGTTCATTGAGGCTTTCTTCATGTCCTGGTGTGCAATCATGTCCTTCTACTTTAACGAGGACGACCAGATTGCGTTCCTGATGTCGCTGCTGATTACCTTCGGAAGTGGTTTTCTCTTTCTCTTCTTTGGCAGGAATGCTGACAACTCACTGAGTCGTCGAGACGCCTATCTGCTGGTAACGGCTGTATGGCTCATCTTCTCGTTCTTTGGCATCTTCCCCTTCATGATCCATGGCAGTATTACGAATCTGACGGATGCTTATTTCGAGAGTATATCAGGCTTTACCACGACAGGAGCAAGCATTCTCGATGATGTGGAATGTCTGCCCCATGGTATCCTATTCTGGCGATCGCTGATGCAGTGGATAGGTGGTTTGGGAATCCTGTTCTTTACCATTGCCATCCTTCCTTCGTTGGTTGGTGGTAGCGTGAAGGTGTTTGCGGCAGAGGCTACTGGTCCCATCAAAGCGAAGATGCATCCACGCCTGAGTACTACCGCCAAGTGGATTTGGAGTATCTACCTCTTCCTGACCATCGGTTGTGGTCTCTCTTTCTGGATAGCTGGTATGGACTGGTATGCTGCGCTGAACTATTCGATGACGACGACAGCCACAGGTGGCTTTGCCATCCACAATGATAGTACGATGTTCTACAACTCACCCGCCATCGACTATATCTGTATTGTCTTCCAGTTCCTCTCAGGAATCAACTTCACCTTATTATATATATGTATCTTCAAGGGGAAAGTTAGCGCCCTCTTCCGCAACTCAGAGTTAAAGCTTTATCTGAGTATCGTAGTAGGTGCGACGATTTGGATCATGTACCTGTTGTTCACGCGGCTTGATTATGACTTGGAGCATGCCTTCCGTAATGCTCTGTTTCAGGTCGTGTCGTTCATAACTACGACGGGTATGTTCAACGACGAGGTGGGATTGTGGCCGCAGGTCACGTGGATTATCCTGGGGGGCGTCATGTTCATAGGCGCTTGTGCAGGCAGTACCAGTGGTGGTTTCAAATGTATCCGCGGTATTATGCTGCTGAAGGTTATCCGTAATGATTTCCGTCAGATCCTGCATCCCAATGCCGTGCTGCCCGTGAAGATCAATGGACAGAACGTGTCGCGTAGTCGTTTGGTATCCATCTTCGCCTTCTTCACGTTGGAAATTATCATGCTGGTGGTAACGGCTGCCATCATGTCGGTGGCTGGCATCGACAGTGCGAACGCGATGACGATCGCCCTGAGTTGTGTCAGTAATGTAGGACCGTCGTTGACTAACCAGGTGGGAGCTGTTATGTCGTGGGGCATGCTACCCGACTATATCAAGTGGATTCTCTGTCCGCTGATGCTCATGGGACGTCTTGAGATCATGACGGTGCTCGTGCTGTTCACACGCAGTTTCTGGAAGGAAAACTAACTGATAAAGGTAAAAAACGAAATAACTACTAAAAACAATGTACAAATTCGAACCGCTGCTAAAGCAGCTGATCTGGGGCAGCGAGAGCTGGGAACTCTCAGGTGTCAAGGATAACGAGACCATCGTGGCCGAGGGCCCGTATAAGGGCAGGAGTCTGAATGAATTGGTGAGCAAAGAGAAGGAAAGACTTCTGGGCAAGGAGAACTACCAACGTTTCGGTGATGAGTTCCCGTTGCTCATCAAGTTTATCGATGCCCATCAGAATCTCAGCATCCAGGTACATCCCGACGACGAGACAGCCCGTCGTCTGGGTAAGCCTCGTGGTAAGAATGAGATGTGGTACTGTCTGGAATCGGCACCCGGAGCCCGACTCTACAACGGTCTGAAGAAAAAGATTACTCCTGAGGAGTATAGGGAGATGGTGGAGAATGACACCATCACTGAGGCGCTGGCTTGCTACGAGGTGCATGAAGGCGACGTGTTCTTTATCCCCGCAGGTCGTATCCACGCCATCGGCGCAGGCTGTTTTCTGACGGAGATCCAGCAGACGTCAGATGTTACCTTCCGTATCTACGACTATAAACGTAAAGATAAGAACGGCAACTACCGTGAGCTCCATACGAAGGAAGCTGCCGAGAGTATCGACTTTACTGTTCTGCCGAACTACCGTGCTGGCTACGAGCCCCATAAGGATGAGGGCGTGCAGCTGGTGGAGTGTCCTTATTTCACGACGGCCGTCTATGACCTGACGGAGCCAATGACGCTCGACTACTCCGATCTCGACTCGTTCGTCGTCCTGATTGCCGTCAATGGACAGGGAACACTGACTGCCGACGGTGAGGCCGTGACATTCCAGAAGGGTGATACCATCCTCCTGCCTGCTACGACGGAGGAGGTGAAGGTTGAGGGTACTGTGAGGTTCCTCGAAACCTATGTCTAAGGATCTATTGGTCTAAGTAACGCTGGATGTCAGCCTGTAGGCGGCGGAACTGTTCCGACATGATATAACCGCTGTTTTTCTTAAGCATGACCTTGATGTCCTGCAGCGAGTTTTCGTAGCACGACATCTCATTACGCTTTTGTGTCTTGTGCGCTGAGGCATGGTAGATTTCGTTCTGCCGTTCCTGACGGAGCAGGTTGCAGACTTTCGTCAGGATTGGTGACACCACCGTGTCGAACAGATGATGCCCCTGGATATAGAGATAGGTTGTCTGTGGGGTGACGCCCAGCGCCCGGAGGTCGTCCTTCGTCGCCAGGTATTCCTCTTTCGCATCGGGGAACTGCCGTTGCAGGTCGTTGATCTTCGTACGCACCTTCCGTCGCACGTTGGCGATTGACGGTTCCGGGTTCTGTACGTTGAAGCCCCCAGGGTCGGCGATGCGGTTGAAATCAGTGATGGAGAACTTTGGATAGTTGCCGTTGCGGTAGAACATGACCGACCAGACGAAGAGGGGGAAGATGGCCTCGCTGAACAGTTGGAAATACTCGCGGAAGTCGAAGATACGATGATCGTTGAGGGTTACCGATACACAGACATTGTGCAGCGACGGGGCATAGCACTGGAAGTTCTCGATGGCATAGACATAGGTATGGAAGACGTAGGGACTCTCCAATACCCGTCGCGACTGGGCCGTGCGCCCCTGGATCAGGTAGTCATAGTCGGCATCCACGCAAGCGATCATGTCCTTGCCGAGTGGTTCCCCCTCGAGAAAATTCATGAGCACCGACTTCTTGCCGCGTGTCAGGTTCATCTTCGAGGGCAGCATTACCTCGAAATAACGCTTGTCGTTCTCAAACACTGAGAGTACCGTGCGCCAGAAGTAGATATCGTCGTAACTCTCGACATAGGCGACGATCCTATGCCGTGCTTTCTTCGAAGTCAGTGCGTTCGCTGCCTCGAAATACTTGCTGTTGAGATTATCCTTTAGACGATTAGGCATTTTTAGTTATGGCTTGGACGAACAAGGACGGCTATACTGTGATGTCGCTGACCTCCGTCACGCTATCTACCCAACCATTCATCACCACAGCGGGTGAGTGGGTCGTCAGGATAATCTGCACGTTGGGGTTCAGTTCCAGACAGAGGTCGATGAGCCGTTTCTGCCATTCCATATGGAGCGACACTTCAGGCTCGTCCATAAAGAGTACATAAGGCAGGTTGTCCTCTACCAGCACTGTCAGCAGGATAATCAGGATTTGCTTCTCGCCACTCGACAGACGATAGGGCAACAGCACCTCGCCAATCTGTGTGAACTGCAGCTCGTTCGCCGTGCGGATAATTTTCTTACCGGTATCGCTGAACAGTTCATCGACGATGTCCTGGAACCGTGTCTTCTTCTGCGACATCTGCTGGGCGGCTTCTGCATCACCCATCTGAAGTTTCTCGATGATGCGGTTGCCGATGTTCACTTGATAATCCAGGTATTTACGCTGTAGTTGAAACAGCTGCATGTCGAGCAGCGATCCGGCTCCTACGCCTGCCAAGGCTGTCATGGCCTGATTCAGGAAACCCGTGTTCTCAGAAAACGTCTGCTGCAGATTGGAGTCCAACGAGCGTATCAGGTCGTAGCGGATCCACTTGGCATCCTCGGGCTCCACATCCAGACGCACACCCTTCAGCATGTGAGAGGGGAATTCGCCACCCGCAGATAATCCCTTCACCACCTTGTTCAGGATGGTGCTCTTACCTGCACCGTTGGAACCGCTCAGGATATTCACCTGACGGTTCAGATCCCACACGACATGTTTCTTCCCGCTCCAGAGCGAGTCGATCTCAATGCGTTTGATGTAGTCAGCGTACTTTGCCATAGGCTTTGGTCTTTTTAGTTATTCTTGTCGTGCCTTAAACTCCGGCCTTGTCTCGCCAGGGTGCCAGAAGTCGCGTAACGCGATGTCGAAGATCAGGTTGCTGTAGCCTGGGATGTAGGTTTTCGACGAGGAGCCATATCCCAGGTGATAGGGGATATGCACCCGCCAGCGGTCACCACGGTGCATCTGCATCAGTGCTGTACTGAAGCCACTTACCAGGCCATTCACGCAGAATTGTGACATGTCGGCCGTCCGCCAGCTGAAGTCATCCGTATAGCTCTGGTCGAACACATAGCCTTCAGGATATGATGTCGTGGGAATCAGTCTCCCCCTGTATGCCACCCACACGGAGTCGGTGAACAGCGGACTCTCTGTTCCAGCGCCTTCCTCCAGCACCTCCACGTAGATATAGTCGTTACTAGTGCCTCCCGTTGTCTGGTCCTTTGTAAAGCACTTGATCCTCCGCAGTGCACTGTTGTTGGACCACTGGCTGACGACAGCGTCATTACGCTGCTGCCAGTTGGCATACTCGTCCTCTTCCGAGTCGTCAGAACTGCACGATGATACCATTCCCACGAGTGGGAACAGTATCAGTGCCAGCAATATGTATTTTAGTTCTTTCATCTTTTAGAGTTTCTTCAACAGGCTTGCGATGCTCACCTTGTCCTCGATGATGCCATTCAGTGCCTCGATCTTCACGCGCTCCTGCTCCATGGTGTCGCGGAAACGCAGGGTGACGCAACCGTCTGTCAGCGTGTCGTGATCGACGGTGACGCAGTACGGTGTACCGATAGCGTCCTGACGACGATAGCGCTTGCCGATTGAGTCCTTCTCATCGTACTGGCAGTTGAAGTGGAACTTCAGGCTGTCGATGATCTCGCGGGCCTTCTCGGGCAGACCGTCCTTCTTCACCAGCGGCATCACGGCGCACTTCACGGGAGCCAGGGCTGCGGGCAACTTCAGCACCACGCGGGTCTCACCGTTCTCCAACTTCTCCTCCTCGTAGGCGTGACACATGATGCTCAGGAACATACGGTCCACACCGATCGACGTCTCGATGACGTACGGGGTGTAGCTCTCGTTGGTCTGGGGATCGAAGTATTTGATGCTCTTGCCAGAGTATTTCTCATGCTGCGAGAGGTCGAAGTTCGTACGGCTGTGGATACCCTCCACCTCCTTGAAGCCAAACGGCATCTTGAACTCGATATCCGTAGCGGCGTTGGCGTAGTGGGCCAGTTTGTCGTGGTCGTGGAAACGGTAGTTCTCAGCACCGAAGCCTAAGGCCTGGTGCCACTTCATACGCGTCTCCTTCCACTTCGGGAACCACTCTAACTCCGTGCCGGGCTGTACGAAGAACTGCATCTCCATCTGCTCGAACTCCCTCATACGGAAGATGAACTGACGGGCCACGATCTCATTACGGAAAGCCTTACCGATCTGGGCAATACCGAAGGGGATCTTCATACGACCGGTCTTCTGCACGTTCAGGTAGTTCACGAAGATACCCTGAGCCGTCTCAGGACGCAGGTAGATCTTCATCGAGGCATCGGCTGAGGCACCCATCTCCGTGGAGAACATCAGGTTGAACTGACGCACGTCCGTCCAGTTCCTGGTTCCGCTGATGGGGCAGACGATCTCCTCGTCGAGGATGATCTGCTTCAGTTCGTCGAGATCCGGACCCTGCATGGCAGCGGCGTAGCGGGCATGGAGGGCGTCGCACTTCTCCTTGGTCTCCTTCACGCGCTCGCTGGTCTCCAGATACTTAGCCTCGTCGAACGAGTCACCGAAACGCTTGCGGGCCTTCTCCACTTCCTTTTGGATCTTCTCGTCGTACTTGGCGATCTGGTCCTCGATCAGTACGTCAGCGCGATAGCGCTTCTTAGAGTCACGGTTGTCGATGAGGGGATCGTTGAAGGCATCCACGTGTCCAGAGGCCTTCCATATCGTCGGGTGCATGAAGATGGCGCTGTCGATACCCACGATGTTCTCGTGCAGCATCGTCATGGCCTTCCACCAGTACTGCTTGATATTATTCTTCAACTCCACGCCGTTCTGACCGTAGTCATACACAGCGCCTAAACCGTCGTAGATCTCACTGGAGGGGAACACAAAGCCATACTCCTTACAGTGGCTCACGATCTTCTTAAATACATCTTCCTGTGCCATATTTTTGCTTTTTTACCTTTTTACTTTTATACCTTATTATATAATTTGGGTGCAAAGGTACTAAATAATCGTCGAAAAACAAAGAATTTAGCAACTTTTATACCCCTTTTTCGCCTTAGTGCGACAGATTTTGAAAGGTATAAAATCTGTGTCGTAGAAAAACGGCGCTTGTCGCATACACTTCAGATGAAAAACAAAAAAATAGTTGGAACGAGGTAAAATCCGTTGTAACTTTGCATCGTCAATCAGTCGAAACGGACTCAATAAACTCCCCAAAACAACGAGCGACAAAATGTGATAATAATAGTATAAACAAATAAAAAAAATAAAAGTTATGACAACAAAAAAGAATTTGGTAAAGACGATGTTCATGAACATCCTTACCGCAGGTATTTTCGCAACAGTTTTAGCATCGTGTACTAGTCCAATGGAGGATATTGCTGAAGGACTGGTTAATGGCGTTGCCGATAAAATGCTCGATTCAAAAGGCCAAAAAGAACGGGAAGAAAAACAGAAGCAGGAGCGTTTGGAGAATCTGTTGAACTGGAACATAGGTAGTGAGGTCGATCAGGAGGCCATCGATAAGTTTGGCTACGACAACTGCTTCCAGGCAACAGAAGTTCCCGCCAGCCTTTGGGATAAAGCAGGACTCAACACCAACAGTTCCGACGTCGATATCAACGACCTGCGCTTTGTGCGCTGCCTGATCTACACCTATGCCATTAATGGTTATGCACCGCGCGTAGGCGGACTAATCTGCAACAAACGCATCGCTGGAGACCTGGTCTCTATCTTCCGCCAGTTGTATGAGGCAAAGTATGTTGTCGATCAGGATGGAACCATACTGATGGTGCAACAGCAGGGAATGGCTGTAGTCGTGACTGGCGAAGAGCCACTTACCAGCAATGACCTCGCAGTGAGACTGTTCAAAGAGAGAGGTTTTACGTGGGGAGGCGACGAACCCAATGGCAATCCTAACTACTTCTCAAAATAGCAGTTGAGTATAAGCTGAAATAGTAGGTGGTTTTCTAAAATTTGGCGGCCCTTTTTGCGCAAAAAGGGCCGCCAAATTTTTCTACGGGGCCTTTAAATTTTTCTACGAGGCCACGAAATTTCCATGATCATGATTCAAAAATTCAAAACCCATTTTGTAAATAGACAAAATATTCACTAAGAATTATATATATTATATAATAATATATATATTATTATATAATATATATAATTAAATAATACTATTCCTGACTATTGAATTATCATTTTGAATTTTTGAATTTTTGAATTTTGAATCCAAGTTGTCTTTACTAAAATACCAAATGCAACGGCACAACGTGAAACGCCAGCAATATTTTTTAATTGGGCATGATGGCACGATCGCGGTGGGCGAAATGGGAAAATTCAGGGTAAAAAAGTGGTAAATACGACAGATTTTGAGGGGTAAAAAATGACTGTCGTAGAAAAACGGCAGTTGTCGTATAGACTTTGAGCAAAAAACCAAAAAATTGTTGGAATGAGGTAAAATCCGTCATAATTTTGCAGTGTCAATCAGACAAAACAACGTTCTTTGACTTACTGAAACAAACGAAATAAGGATTTAAAACTCAGCACATTGGGTGCTTACTATATCAGTCGAGTCCTGACTGAACAATAAAAGGACACACATTATTAATAATAAA
>Ga0310786_10008632_pt1 | contig 13048 bp, 13 predicted proteins | sample AusTroGonzalo_MG_FD_203881 | JGI IMG/M metagenome (GOLD analysis project Ga0310786, IMG submission 203881) | Bovine rumen microbial communities from tropical cattle in Woodstock, Queensland, Australia - Gonzalo_03 (v2) (version 2) | ecosystem: Host-associated > Mammals > Digestive system >... | reverse complement strand
GTAGGGTCCGACCAGTGGGCCAAATTGCTTAAATAGTTGTTTTTTAATGTGCACGTGCAATCATTCGCACGACCCAGGCCACTATAAGAATGAACCAAATCATGAGCGAAGAAACCCCGATACAGAGTGGTGAGCTTTAGTGCGGGGCCAGATTAGTGGCCTGAGCTATGCAAACGATTACAAATTGTTAATATGCGCTTAGAGTTTCGGCTACGAACTGAAGCTCTAACACCAAAAAACGGTTCCATTATCTGAAACCGTTAATATAAATGGCCCGCCTGAGCCATCTTTACTAGATTGTGCGTGCGCGCTGCATACTATCTCTCGCTAGCGCGATACATTCGCATTGCTCTAGTAAAGTCCCAACCTGCACATTACAAATTGGGGTGTTAGCTCAGTTGGTAGAGCGACTGGTTCGCAATCAGTAGGTCGTGGGTTCGAGTCCCATACACTCCACCATTTATACTATCGGCTACGTTGTGAAAGTTCGTTTTTTGATACTTTAATTATACACCAGCATTCCGCTTTTGTCAATGCAAATCTGGCCATAGTTTTCCACAGGATTACGATCAATAACAGAGTGAAACGCCTTATAATAAGTTTCCAATTCATTATCTACTATGTGAGTATAGATCATCGTAGTACCAACGTTTGAGTGGCCGAGGAGCGTGCTCAAAACTCGGATATTTCCATTGTTTGATATAAAGTTAGTTGCAAATGAATGCCTCAAAACATGGGGCGTTACTTTTTTTGCGATGCCAGCGCGCAAAGCAGAGTTCCTTATAAGTAATTGCACGTTGGATGGCGTCATCCGCCCTTTGCGGTTCAACGATATTATGAGGGCCCGGCAATCATCGTTTCGTTGATCCAGATACTCGGCCAATAATTTCTCGGTGCGCTCGTCTATAAAGCACAGACGTTCCTTGTTGCCTTTACCAACCACAGTAAACTTGCGATTCTGAATCGAATCTATATCTAGTTGCAGCATTTCAGATAGCCGTATTCCGGACGAATAAAGCAGAGATATGACAACCTTGTTGCGCAAGCTATACGCATTGTCAATCATCCTAGTCACTTCGTTCGCAGACAAAAATGGCCTTGTCACTTGCTCTGGTTTGGGCGATGGTATAAGTTCATAATTTAGACACTTTTCGCCACGTATACCCATATATTTCAGCACTGATCTAAGCCTCATAATGTCGTTCCGGATGGTGTTTGGCTTCCGCACCCTAATTTCACCATCTCGCGCTACCCACGTCATAATGTCCTCGACAAATTTCGAGACATCTCCTAATCTTAGCTTGTCAATGTCCTTGTCACCAACCGACCTAATCAACCGTTGTTTGACAAAATCGTTATTTTCGAGTACCCGTCTGGATAGGCCTTTAATAACCATGTACTCGGTCTTATAGGCATCAAATGCCTCTGATATTTTCATGCATTCTCCTTTCTAAACGGAGAATCTAAAAACCGAATCTTGCAAGCTCCCTTTTTGCCGAGTAGGTAAAGTATTTCTTTGGTATTTTGACCCATGGCTTTGTGGCCGCTTCCAATATCTGCTCTCGTGTGTCGTATGGCAGATGGTACATCACCTTTAGGAAGAACAGTCTGCATTCCGGCGCATTTAGAAGTCTGATGTACCGTTCAGCACCAGACTCTGCTTCGGCATCGCTGCATAGTTTACCCCCTATCATTGAAAATGATGGCTTCTTTAGAAGCCTATCAATTTCAATTTCATTGATACGCTTCGTTTTCCCCGTTCTTTTCATATCTACCTCCAGTGCATCAACACCAAACCCTTTTCGAGGTTCAAGTGATGCAGATTAAATTACTATCCGTTATAGGCAAGCTCGCGCGCTACCGCCTATAACACAGTTTTGGGTAAACAAAAGCCCTAACTGTTAAATAATAGTTAGAGCTTCAGTTCGTAGCCGAATTCTACTTGTCATTATACACCATCGGTGCGCCAAAGTCAATACAAAAATGCGCCAATTTTATGGTATAATAATCTTAAAGGTCGGTGCGTTGGAATCTTAATGGATTACACGCTCGAATCACTTAAAAATCTCTTGCGCAAAAGGCTGCAAGACGAGGACTTTGATGGGGACACCTTGACCCATTTCTTAAACCAATCGCTAAACGAAATCCTCGGCGAGGACAAATACCCATTCATGCAGCGCATCGAAGAATATGGTGTTGACTTCAAAGGTGAAGCACCACTCCCACCATATTATGCCGGCACATTTTATATGTATGCCAAACCGGCGGACGAACATGATCAACCGCGCCAGGAGCTCGAATATATCTCACCAGAGGAGTTCTTCAGAGACACCCATGCTCACACCATGGTTTACACGATATTCGCGAACAAACTATACTGGCGAATCTACAAAGATAACGACAACAATGGCTTCATTGTGACGCATCTATTCTTAGTAAACCCGAAGCCGCTGGTCAATCCGACAGACAAACCACCCATTCCGCCCGAATATATGGAGGCCCTATTGCTTGGCGCCTTGGCCAGAGCCGAACAGTTGCGCGACAACTTCGACTTCGCACAAATCTATGAGAACAAACAAGACCAAATCCTGACAAACATGAAGCTACGCTACGGTCCGGGCAATCTAACAGCCAAGAACCAAGCCAAACTACCATACTTTGGAGGGTACGCAGATGGCCGGTTCTAATTTCTCAAAAGCGCGCAGAATACCAAGCGCAACAACCAAAAAATCGAGCCCAACGACCACCAACTTCGCCAAAGGCATCTATACTTACAAACCAAACGATACGATGGACTTTGACGAAATCTATTTGGCACAGAACGCTCGATTTGACCGAATCGGCGAGTATAAGACACGCCGTGGAATTGCTGCAATGTGCGAGCCAATCGGCAAATCTAAAACCCAAGATACGTACAGCGTTTCTTACACTATGCAAAATGCTACACTTGTAGCATTATCAATTACGAGCCCAGACCCAGTATATTCTATCAACCTAACAGTGGCCGCATCAAATGCTACGGATTATGGCGTATTGCAGGCAAATCTACTTAATGGCGATGGCGATATTGTAGCTACTTCATGCGCCCAAAATCTCACCACCACCCCAACCGATACCGAATTTGTATTTAGAGATGCGCCCACCGGCACCCTAACGCTGCAATTATCAACCCAAGGCATTGGCAAACAAGTGTTTACTGTTGCCTGTCCTAGTGGCACCACGCCAATGTATAAGTTAAATACAGCCACGGCTGGATATGTGACCAACCTATTTGAAGCCAATATCGAGGGCACAAAGACTATTCTATTTACATTCAAAACTACGACCAGCACCACGTTATATCGTATGTCTGACGCTGGCGTTATAACATCAATCCGAACCTTGCCAAGCGGAGTGACAAAAGTGCGGTTCTCGCAAAATGTGAATAAAATCCGCTACGCAGATGGCAAAGAAGGGCCACGCATTATTGATCCATCAACCTGGACAGATTCGGCCATTCCAACAACCGACTTGAAATCAGGCGAAACCTTGACTTTGAATGTCTCAAATATCCTAGCCGGCACGCAAGACAATATGATGTACTTTGATGCCGATACGACCACACAGGCCGTCTGGACCTACCCGTATGGCTTCGAGTACGCACCAGAGGCAGACTTCGAAACGACTGCGACACTAAATGCGTATGTGCCAGGAGCTACAACAACTACGACAATCAACACCTCGACTTTGACACCGGTATCTAGCACACACCTAGTGGCCAACATCGCCGTTGGTGATATCGTAATTGACCAAAACAATAACTACGCCGAAGTAACCACAATATCTGGTGCTTCAATCACCGTGACGGCCATTTCGCATATTGCGACAGCGATTGACAGCTACGATGCGTTTGACCGTGATTTCAGGCAAAACTTCCCGGCCATAAAGACCGGCGACCCGTTGACCGCTATGTTCAACCTCGGTGGTGTAGTTTACTTCCTAACCAGGCGCAACAAATATTATATGTTTAGCCAAACCGCCGATGTATGGACGCAACAGGCTTCCAGCGCGCAACACGGCACATTCAGCCAAGAATCAACCGTCTGCGATCTAAACTACGCGTATTATGCCAACGATGACGGCATCTATGTCTTTGACGGCTCATCTGAAGCAAGTATCACGCAAAATACCATTCAGGGCACCTATGACGCTATACAAGGCAAAGAATCAATCACGCTCGAACTCTACGGCAACCGGCTATATGTGTTTTATTCGAGCACCGGCAACGGCCTCAACGATTCATGCCTGGTCTATAATGTCAACCTCAGACTTTGGGAATCATTCGACACCGGACTACCAATCTCCGCTACAATAGGCCGCCAGACCACATCAAACCGCTTTATTTGCGGTTCTAGCAAGTTTGGGCAACTATATAGCTTCGAGACTACTACAAACGAATATGCGGACCTTGGCGCGCCAATAGACTTTGACCTCGAAACCGCCTACTTACACTTTGGAACACCAAGCCAGCTCCACCGCATCACAAAATGGCGACCAGAATTCGCTAAAGTGGCCGGCAATTATACCATCAAGTGTGGTTACGCCCTAGACTTTACAGACGATGTGAAGTACGCATTTTCAATCAATCTGCAAAATAACACGCCAGTAAATGAGCACTATGTTTGGGACAATCCGCCAAGCTACGGCAATATAGTCACGCCAACCAAGCTCACAATGGCACCACAAGTCAACGGCCAATTCTACCGATGCCAAATGAGATTCCAGCACCATGCTGCATTTGAACCGGTCAATTTCAAGAGCCAAACCTTATCAGTTGAGATTCAAAGATTAAGATAGGAGGACAATGGCACTCAACTACAACCCAATATCAAGCAAGTCGGACCTACCGAATGCGTTAAAACAAATAGATGCCAACTTCCGGCAAATTGCTGCCGAGAATCAAACCAAAACCATCAGCCAAAACGGCGGCACCGCCTTACAAGAAGGCAAACTCAAAAACGGCACCTACGGCATCGTTCTAAGCGATCCAAACAATGTGCCTCGCATCCTTATCGGTTTCCATAAGAACGGCCAGCCAATTATTGCAGTGACTAAATCTAAAAACGTCTTTGACGCATTGGGGGAATAATGGCAAGAGTTGAACCCACCGATTTCCTACTCAATACTGATTATGAGATGGACAAGCTGATACTGGTAAAAGAAGGGCAGTTGCAACCATCCTCGCAAGCGGTATATATACCACACGGCCTACCATTCAGGCCACTATTGTTTGGCCTTTGTTCTTTCAATTCAGATTTTACATCGCCAAAGCCAGCGCCTTATCGCAAAGAAGCAACATACACTGGAACAGGGATAAGTTACAAAGTAAGCTTCACAATCGCCACATTAGGGGATAATATCTACCTTAGTTACAGAAACAGTGATGACGGTTCAGCCACCTTGTACTATCGTTTATACGGGTTTGAACCCGTTGGGAGTTCGGCTAGATTGGCGCCAACAAAAGGCAAAGCCAAAGTATTTACAATCGACACGGATCGCAACTACCGCAAACTATATAAAAAAGGCGTAGTTGAGATGGGCAACAATATAACATTCAAGCACAACTTTGGGTATATTCCCCAAACAATGCTGTGGATGGAATATCCGAACTATGACGATGGTTACATAACTAACAACTTAGGGTTTTCTACCAAGGTTGTTGACACTGCATCAATTACAAAAAATGATATAAAGCTAAATGTGCCGACCTACCAGCCGGGGACAATTTCCTACGGCGCTAGAATGCACTATAGGATATACTACGATGAAGCCTAACGATTTTATATTAAACTCAGATTATCTCTCGCTATCTACCGCAACAACATTTGAACAAACAATCACTTTTAGCGGTGGCTCAATACCAGCCGGCTATACGCCTACACCGTATGTGATTCAAACAATAAATATCACTGCTCCGAAAGTTGATCAAGCCGAGTTTCAGTATACAATCAGCCCAGATGGACAAAAATGGTATCCAGCTGGAACGTTTGAGTTTGAATATAATTCCACAATAACTGGGCAAATATCAGTCTTTCGGACTGGCTCAACTACGGTCCAAGCATATTTGGTGGCATACGAGGACAATTTTGATGGTGGCTCATTCCCTGCAAAACAATTCTGGATTAAAGAAGCGGCAATTATTGCGCCCGATATGAAATAGAAAATGTTGGCTCACCATTGACATAAAAACAAAAAATGGGGTAAAATAAAAATATCACATAATAGGAGCGAAGCAGTGGACATAATCATGGCGATTGTAATAGTGGGGCTAATTATCTATATTGTGTATATAAATTGGGCCCATTCCAAAGAACGACAAAAATCAGAAGAAATACAAAAACAAACACGCGCAAGTTATGACGAAGCAGTGAAGTGCCTGGTGTCATGTTATTTGCATGATTATGGCGACACAAAAAAAGCCCGTAAAGAAATCCGGGAATCTTGCGCTAGTGCGATTGTAGACGCAGCAAACGAAACAATCACAGCCAACAGTTATTTGAATATAACCGATGTTTTATCTATGTGCACATTATTCCAAAGCAGTTTTGAGTGCCGAGAGCTTGACTCGCCAGACGGTACTATCGCAGATACAAGCGAAATTGAAGAATTGGAAAAAATAGTAGCAGATGATATCCAAAAACGCTACGACTAATGAGGGTGGCGCACCAGTTAGGTGCGCCTTTTTGTTTATCCCTCGTAAGTTTTCTGGTAGTCTGAGATTATGCCACGAAGTTGGTTTAGCTTGCTTCTCCGCACCGCCTCGCTATCGCGTGGTTGTGGTACATAAGACTCGCCGATCTTCTTTGCTTCGTCTTTATTTACGGTTGCGCCAGATAACATATAGCCAATTTGGAGTGCTAATGCCTCGGCTTTTGATTTGTATTCGTTGCCACCGAAATTTGCGACTTGGCCAAGCACCGGAATGTCTGACACATCGAATCCAAAGTTGTTCTCCATACCCTCAAAGTCGTTTAGCGCACGCTCTGCTGCGTTTGCCTGGCGTTGCTTATCGGTTAGTTTTACCTCAGTTGAAGTCGTATTCTTTTGTTGTTGCGCCAACGCGTCTTGATACATACCATAAAGCGTGCCAAATGCCTGCGCATCGTCTGCTTCCATTGCCAAGTTCAAGGCCCTCTCAAGTAGGTTGGTGTAGTAATCATCGCTACTCATAGTTGCCATTAAGGAGCCGGTATTTGTAGCCATATTACCGCCTGTAACCGTGTTATAAAGGGAAGTTGATGGGTCGGTATTAGAATTATTGATTGCCACCGTGCCCATGTCTTCAGCCGCAACATCCAAGTAGTTCTGGGCTGCTTTTTCACCTTCAATTTCGCCTTGCACACGGCCAACCGCATTATAGATTTGGGTTGATGGCTTGTAAGTATTTGTCGTAGAAGCAACCTGCGCGATATCTGGGGTAGCTGATGCGGCAGTTTTCATCATAGTGCCACGAGTTGGGGTTGCGGTTTCGCCATTGACAATCTTTGCATTTTTAGATAGGCGCATATTCCTCGCCGCACGCGATCCGGCAACTTTATCGTACACATCGTTTACGACTCTGTTGACTGCACCAGCCTTAGTCGTAGGAATTGCATTGGCTCTAGCTGCATATCGGCCACCAAATGTTGAATATCGTTCATCGCCATTTGAAATAAAGATATTTGCACGAGTAAGGTCTTTGATTGAGTGCCTCAAATCGCGGATGGTGTTCGCGCTTGAAACCTTAGTATCAACTGCATCTTGCCATTGTGCATTATCTGGGAATGCGTTGCGCATTTGTTGGATGTCGCCAGCATGGCGATTAAGCACGTTTTGCACAACTCCTTTAGATACTGCCGCTTCATCTAGCTTGTCACCGATATTGTTTGCAATTCTTTGGAAATTCCGGGCCATTGTTTCATCAACTACGGTGTTGCCGATATGATATGTCCCATTTGTGCCTCGTGCATCGCTGGCCATCTTCTCAAGTGTTCTTTGCAACTCAAGTGCATCAACACCACGTTTCCCACCAATTATGGTAGTATCAGTAGAATCCATGATGTCCTCAAGGGCATTTACGTATTTATTGTAGTTTTTCTTATTGATTTTTAGGTCCATAATTAAGCCCTGCGCATCGGACAAATCCACCACGCCGGCCTCACCAGCGGCCTCACGGATCATTTCTGGTATCAAACTGCCCGGTTCCGCATAAGACACCGCTTGTCTGATATCATCGCCATCGCTCAATCCCCATTCTTCATATAGGTTATAGAATGTTTCATTCGGTTTGGTCGCCCTTGCGGTTGGTTGGTCTACGGCCTCGAATTGGTCTGTGATATCCTTTACAATTTCACGCTTGGCCTTGATTTGTTTTCCTGTCAAAGGTTTAGTCGTTTCCTCTGCTACATCTACTGCCGTTGAGGCTGCACCAAAATCGCCAGGGTTATTGTCAAGCCACGTGAGCACTGCACCAGCATTGACATCTGCGCCTGGGTTAGCCTCCATGAATTTCTGGATAACTTCATCGTAGTTTTTGTAGCCAGCCTCGACAGCCAGATTATCCCATTGCGAATTTGTGTCTGCCGGGACCGTCCGTGCTTCAGTTGGTTGTTCAACCATCGTGTTGGCAGTTTCCTCTGGAGTCTCGGTGGCGACATCTTCAATACGCATCCCAACATTTTTCATAGGATTGTTGCCATTTCTATTGGCCAAAATCTCAAGCCCTTCGCCTACGTTCTTAAATCCTTGTACGGTTGGTTTCAGCACATTTTCGGCAACTACGCTGTCACCTGACGTATATGCGCCCTTAAACTGATCACGCAAAGTATCACCATAGGATGCGTTGCGCATTTGATTTTCTTGTATACGTTCCGCAAGACCGGGAGTAAACTTATTGAGTGCAGCATTAGCCGCCAAATTGGCACCAGCCATAGCACCACCGGCGATAGCGCCTTGCGCTGCACCTTGAGTTGCACCCTGCAAAGTATTAGAAATCCCCTCGCCAAGCTCAACACCATTAAGGGCCGATGATAGACCGGCACCAGTCGCGCCACCAACGGCACCAGAAATTGCGCCACGCGCTGCACCAGAACCGATGGTCGAAAGTGTGCGCCCAACGCCCGTATTTTGGTTGAAGGCATTGATGCCACGAGTCAAGGCATTTCCGCCTTTTAGCAAATTGCCACCGCGTTTTGTCATAGCATTATTAAGACCCTTATTTACTGCGCCAGTAACAGCACCCGAAGCGGCACCAATGGCTGCATTTTGGCCGGCCCTACCCCAATCAAAGTTTTCGAGGCCATTTTGTTCGAGTTCATCAGCAATACCTTCCCATGCACCTTGACCAGCATTTGCTATTGCGCCAGTTGGTACACCGGCAGCCATGGTCAGCACATCGGCACCAGTAGACAAAGTATTCATAGCCGAGCCGAGGAATTTGCCGCGATCTTGGCTTACCTTTTTAGACGCATAGTTGTTCTCGGCCCAATCTCTAAGTTCTTTTGCACGCTCATTTTTTTCATTCATTTGCTTAGAATTGAGCGCCTTTTCTGCTTCATCAAGACCTGGGATATTCAAAAGCCGTTCAGTCTCCGCCGTAGCATTACCATCTGCATCCCATGAGTTCTCAAGTTGCTTATAATAGTCGTCACGCGATTCAAAACCATACTTCTGGAATAAAGCGTCACGCTCGTCTTTTTGCTCACGATCAACCTTCTTCGTGTGCTCGTTAGACTCCATATTATGCACACCAGTCGCTATAACTGCGCCGGTGGTACCTAAAGCATTCTCCGCGGACTTTAGTTTCTTGGTGATAAAATTGTCGCCAGAGTTAGCGGTTTGACCAGTTTGTCTACCAATCGCATTGTATACTTGTGTTTCCGCAACGCTTGGGCCATATCCGAATGTAGATAGCTGGTTCCTAACCCATGTGTCGTCACCACTATAATTGGCCAATGGTGCCAACGCGTCTTGTTTTGATTTATATGTATATAAAGCCATTCTACCTCCTAGTTAGCCTTAAATAAATAATCGTAGCCTTTTGGCGAAAACTTGTTAAATGCCTCGACCGTATCCGAGCCCACACCCCTGGTGCTCACACCATTATTCCAAATGTCATTCCACAAATCCCATCTAGCACCATTTGCGCCAGTTGCGTTCAAGAATTGACCGGCTGAAATTGGGTTGCCATTGTATCGGTATGTAGCCTCACCGTTTACTTCTTGCACCGAATAGCCATTGCCAAAGTCCCAGTTTTTGTAACCTTGATTTCCTTGTTTAGCGGCTTCCATCAAATATTGGTAGTAGGCATTTTGTGCCGCATTTGCTTCTCTCTGTGCTTGTAGCTGGGCTGCGCGTGCTCTTTCGGCTTCCTGATCCGCATAATACTGCGCTAAGGCCTGTTGGTTAGCTTGTGACCGCATATTCGCAAGTTGAGTGTTGATATTATTTCTCATATCATCACTTGCTTGTCTTGCCGAAGCCAAGTCGTTGGCTTGGTTCGTCTTCATCTGTGTCACTGCCGGCACAAATGTCTTGTCATAATATCGTCTGTTTGCTAGATTTGCCGAACCACCAAAAGAACCGCCCGAACCTGCGGCTTGCATTGATGCAGATTCCGCGGCCATATTTCGGCTCCGATTCAAATCAGCCTGTTGCTGGTTGTAACTCCGATTGATTTGTTCATTTGTATTGGCCAACCGGCTATCTAGCGAGTTGAGTTGAGACTGTAAAGCATCAACCGCTGGCTGATAGGCCTGTGTGGCCTGTGCAACGTATTGCTCTAAAGACTGTACCATTGCGTTTTATACCAAACGCGCCGCCTTTGGTTTAATTATACCATACTTTCACCAAAACACGAAAAGGGCCCCCATTAGTGGGAGCCCTTGTATTTTTGCACAACAAACAACTGCTTTCTAAGCGCATCCGCCGTAGGCTGCTCGATATAATCAAACAGCGCAATCAAGACCTTAAGGCGCTTTTCGATGTCATCATTGTCACTGATACCACCATAGTGGTAAAGCGTCCTAAGTTCGGCCAAGGCTTCCCGTGCATTTGCTGGTTTGGGCGTAGGCACCGCCGCCATAGCTTCGTGAATCTGCCGATGCAACGAATCTTTTGGGATACATACCACGCAATACGCATAGCTTCTAAGACTTGCCAGCGCACCGGTGTAGCATCGCCTCTGAAAAAAGATATGGTGACGGTCATTGCTGGACGTCTTGGGTTCCGGTGATTTTGCCTTCTTTTGCTTTCCGTAGCGCTTCCTTGCCTTAGACATAAATACACCCCCTTCATTGTCTATTGCACGTTAAAGTACCACGGCCTAAAACCGTCTTGCCTGGGCTGGCGGAGTTACGATTACCAACCCAGGCAGCACGGTTCTAGGGCGCAATACCTAGCTCTTATCCGTAGGTCATGCGCCGTGTTGGATATCTTTTTGTTTTATTAGGAACTTAAGAATGAAATATCATGCATTAGTGAGACTTATAAAGGTACAATAAGAGCGATAGAAAGGACGGACCGCAGGACGCTAGTCGGGTGCACCTGCCCTCCGGCACACCCCACAAAGCCAGGAATGGATGATTATTTACTAGCGATTTTTGCGCCTAGGAATACCGCACCTAGGAATGTTTCAACAGCGGAAAATGTCGCGAGTATAGCCTCAATCGGCCAACCCCAATTCCAAGTAGCATTGAGAGCCGAAATTAGTGTTGCCACGGCCGGCAATACAATCGACACGATCCAACGCAACGCCTCGTATATCTTATTTGGTAGTACATTCTTTTTGGTAGTTTTAGTTGCCATATTAAACCTTTTTTAAGTTGTTAGTATTACAAGCTGCGTAAACCACCCCATCCATCGAATCAGCGCGGAGTACCGCACGATCACCGGATATTTCGCTTACATAGTAAAAATCACGCGTCTTATATAATGGAGTGCCATAATAATCGACAAATTGTATTGGCAAAACCTTGTCGCCAACCTTGATTGCAGATGGTGTTGGTGTTGGTGCCGGGCCATCGCCAACCTTGGTCAAATTATTGGTATTTGCCGCGCAATAAACCGGACCTGCAAGGTCATCGGCGCGAAGCACTGCTCTATCGCCATTGATTTCACTTATAAAGTAGAAATCGCGTGTTTTATATAGTGGCGTGCCATAATAGTCAACCCAATCTTTCAGAGTGACCTTATCGCCAATTTTGAAGCCTGGTGTGGGTGTTGGCGGTGTTGGTGGCACTGGTTGACCCTCGTTGATTTTGTTGGCCTCATCGGCGATATATTGCATCCTAGCGCGCAAATAATCGCCAGGGCATGAAGTCGCAGCGAACATTGAGTGCCAGGTTAGGTTCATTCCCGGTACCAAATGGCCAAGGCCGTTCCTTTTGGCAATATCTGCCACGAGTTTAATACAAGAAGCCAAAGTTGCATCTGAAACTGGCCATTCGCCACCAAGCTCTGAGTTCGAGTTTTCAATCGTTACAGAGCATTGGTTTGAAGCCCAATTTGAATTGGTCCAAGCCACGCAATCTTCGTCAACATACCACGCAATTTCGCCATCTACGCCGATACCGTAGTGGGATGATCCACCACGCCCTGGGCGTTGAAAGATTGCACCGCATCCAGCCGCGCTATTCACGCCGGCCATGTGGTGAATCGTAATGGCAGTGATATTTGTACGAGCCTCTGGGCCGCTATAATTGCTAGGGTCGGCTGCATAGCCTTCCGTTGCTAGAGGTGATACCGCCATCTATTCCTCCTCTCCTGGGTCTACAGGCATTTCGCCTGGGCCAATCGGGTCGTTAAAGTTTTCGTCTTGCATATTTGTTACTCCTTTCCTTTATTGTTAAAATATGCGTTGCCTATGCACTCTTGGTGTAATAAACAGTGACATAAGATTCGGTTAAATTCGACCGGTCAGTGCCAGAGGCGATGACTACGTCTGCTGCGGTAATAGTAACAGTAATGGCCCCAGTTGCCGAGGTGCTTGTCGCTGGGAGCGGGAATGTAGAGCTATCACCTGGGCGATAAG
>Ga0310786_10008631_pt1 | contig 13048 bp, 12 predicted proteins | sample AusTroGonzalo_MG_FD_203881 | JGI IMG/M metagenome (GOLD analysis project Ga0310786, IMG submission 203881) | Bovine rumen microbial communities from tropical cattle in Woodstock, Queensland, Australia - Gonzalo_03 (v2) (version 2) | ecosystem: Host-associated > Mammals > Digestive system >... | reverse complement strand
CAAGGTTCCGCAGACACTTGACTTCTTCATCCGCATGAAGCAGGGTACCAGCTTCACCATCGAAATTGAGAATTACACCGCCGGCACCGATGCTTCCGGCCGTTCCTTCTTCACCAACCTCGCCGTAGCTTCCTGCCGCGATACGGACAAGCCCTTCACGCTGGAGGACGCTCAGGCCTACGACCGCTTCTACGATGCCGCTGCCGAGGTCGTGGTGCCCATCAACTTCGACGCCGAGGGCAACTACCACCTCTTCCAGACGGCTGAAGGCGCTTCTGCCGCCACCGCCGACGCTTCCTTCGAGAAGAATGACGACCAGCCCTGGGGCTACTACCGCTACACTCCCAGCGACGGCGAATATGCCAAGTTCACCACCTTCGACGACCAGAACTCCAAGGCCAAAGCTTCCAACGGAAAGGCCTGGTACAGCAAGTCGGAGTACTGCTTCGTGACGGAAAACGGTAACATACACCCGCTCGCTTCCAGCAGCAGCGGTACGGCTGCGCCCGCTATTGCCTTCACGGCTCCTGCCGAGGGTATCTATTTCGCCACGATGACCGTGTTCCGCGATAAGAGCGGACAGACCAACACCCTCAACCTGCGCAGCCGCATCATCAAGGGCAAAGGTATGAAGTGCGACCAGGAAGACTTCCTCTTCGCTCAGCCTTACGGAACGGTGGAAATCGACGAGGTGGACGGCAAGGTTCCTCAGACACTCGACTTCTATATCAAACTGCGCGAGGGTCAGACCTTCACCTTCGAAGTCGACGCTACTGACGACACCAGCGGACGTTCGCATATCGCAGACCTCGCTGTCGCTTCCTGCCGCGATAAGGACATCCCCTTCACGGAGGAAGAGGCACAAGCCTACGACCGTTACTTCGACGCTACCCAGCTTCCTGTTACCTACAACCTCACTTACATCGTGGACGGAGTAGAGTACAAGACCGCAGAGGTCGAGGTCGGAGCCACCATTACTCCTGAAGCAGCTCCCGAGAAGGAAGGCTACACCTTCAGCGGTTGGAGCGAGATTCCTGAGACAATGCCTGCCGAGGACGTGACCGTCACGGGTTCCTTCAGCGTCAACAAGTACAAGGTCAGCTATTATGTCGGCGACCAGCTCGTCTTTGAGGACGAAGTGGAGTACGGCGCCGCTTTGACCCTGCGCACCTATACGCCCGAGGACGCCAGCCGCTACTCGTTCATCGGCTGGGACGGCGAGACCTACGAAACAATGCCCGCCCATGATATTGTGTACCGCGCCATCATCGCCGATGGACTGGGACGCCTGATTGCTGGTGAGAACATCAAGGCCATCTACGACGGCTCTGGTCGCCAGATCACCCGTCTGCAGCGCGGCGTCAATGTCATCCTGATGAAGGACGGCAGCGTACGCAAGGTCGTTCGCTAAGGCTCTGTGATAATCACGAAACCTTGCTGATTGCTCAAATTGCACGATTTTGTGCAATAAAATAGTAGAGGATTTAGACGATTTGCGAACAAAATTGTTCGAAAGGTCGGTAAAGTATGTGTTTTTTAGCATAATATTTTGCTGTCTCGTCTAAACCCTCTACTTTTGCACCCGAAATCGGAAATGAACTAATGGGAGATTCCGAAAACCCAGAAAAGAGTAGGAAAGGTAAAAAGTGATTAAAAACAGTATTATGAAAAAGATTCTCTTGGTGGCTGCTTTCGCAGTAGCTACATTGACAGCTAACGCACAGGTTTGGATTGGTGGAGCTGTAGGTTTTGACTATGAGAAGAGCACTGGCTTTGACGCCAAGACTCAGTTTACCCTGGCTCCCTCTGTGGGCTACAACTTCAGCGACAAGTGGGCTATCGGCTTGGACCTCAGTTTCTCGTTCGGCAGCACTGGTGTGGGCGTTGTGAATCCTAACCCCCTGAAGACTCAGGACATCCTTGTCTCTCCCTACGCTCGTTTTACTTTTGCTCGTGCCGGCGTCGCCAGCTTCTTCGTTGACGGTGGTTTCGGAGTAGGTAGCCACAAGGTAGGCAACGCAAATGCCGAAGTCATGTACAATATCGGCTTCCGTCCGGGTGTAGCTTTCGGCGTCAATGAGCATTGCAGCTTTGTAGCCACTACTGGTTACCTTGGTTTCCGTCATACCGATGGATATAACCACTTCGGCCTCAATGCCAACAACCAGCTGGCCAGCGTAGGTTTCTTCTACACCTTCTAATCGGCCATCTGACATCAGATTTCATCGAACTGCATCCCATTTGCGTGGGGTGCAGTTCTTTTTTGGCTTTTTTCTTGGCTATTACACATAAAAGCCTTACCTTTGTCGCATAAAATCATATCTAATAGTTTACGACAATGAAAATAGGAGTCCTCTCGGCAATGTCGAAGGAGCACGTGCAGCTTACGACATTACTTACAGATGCTCATACAGAGCACGATGGAAATTTCGAGTTCACCATTGGCTCGCTGGGTGCCAACACCCTGATACTGATGGAGTGCGGCATTGGAAAAGTCAATGCAGCCGTGGGCACCACATCGCTCATTCGCCGCTATGAACCCGACTGCATCATCAGCACGGGCTGTGCAGGCGGCATCGACGAATGCCTGAACGTGATGGATGTCGTCGTCAGCACCTTCACCGTTTACCACGATGTCATCTTTCCTGACTGCGAGCCTGGACAGTTACAAGGTATGCCCGCCCGTTTCCGCAGCGAAGAGGAACTGGTGGACGTCGCCAGGTCCGTTAACCAATCGTCCAATGGTGCAATGGTGAAATCGTCCAATGGTGAAATCGCACAATCGTCCAATCGTAAGATTCTCCCTGGTTTGATCTGCTCTGGCGACCAGTTCATCAGCGATCACTCGCAGCTCCAGCGTATCAAGGCGCAGTTCCCAGAGGCGCTGGCGGTGGACATGGAGAGTGCGGCTATTGCGCAGACCTGCTATATCCATAAGGTGCCCTTCGTTAGTTTTCGCGTCCTGAGCGACACACCTGGTGCCGACCAACATTATGAGCAGTATCTGAATTTCTGGGACCAGATGGCCGACCGCAGCTTCGAAGTCACTCGCCGCTTCCTCGCCGCCCTGCCCGAGAAGTTCTCCGTCCTGAAGTTCGAGGATTAAACCAATTAACAATTAACAATTAACAATTAACGATTAACGAGATTCAAATCTCAATTAACAATTCCCAATTTTCAATTTCTCATCTCCCCATGGAAGTAATACAGAGTTTCACCATAGACCACACCCGATTGAAGCCTGGAATCTATGTGTCCAGGCGCGACAAGGGTTTCACCACCTTCGACCTCCGTATCACCGAACCCAATCGCGAGCCCGCCGTCGCCCCCGCTGCTATCCACAGCATCGAGCACCTGATGGCCACCTGGTTCCGCAATTCCGTCGCGAAGGAGGATGTCGTCTATGTGGGTCCCATGGGTTGCTTGACGGGTATGTATATCGTGATGACGGGCGACTATCATGTAGAGGATATGCGTCAGCTGACCATTCAGTGTCTGGAGTGGATTCTCACCCAGAACGAAGTGCCCGCCACCAGCCCAGAGACCTGTGGCAACTACCTGCTCCACGATCTGCCCATGTGTCATTGGGAATGCCGCCGCTACCTCCACCGACTGCAGGACGATTTCCACAGCGAATACTCCCTGCTACAGGTCACCCTCGACGACGGCCGTGTCTTTGCCGACGCATAAGAAAGAAAAAGATAATCCCAGCCTCACACGATGCGAAGCTGGGATTCATTGTTTCGTTTTCTTTTAGCAATTATGCTTCAGGGGCAGGCTCTGCGGCAGGTGCCTCAGGAGCGGGTTCTGCAGCGGGAGCGGGCTCTGCTGCAGGAGCGGGAGCAGCCTCAAAAACTTCATTGCCGATGCCCTTCGGATTCGGACCCCACTTGTTGGGACCAGGTTTGCTGTCGGAGAGATAGAAAATCAGGAGTACGATTAAGCCAACAATGGGAATGATGCCGATGAACCACCACCAACCGCTGTGGCCCGTGTCATGCAAACGACGTACCTGCATGGCCAGATTCGGCAGCAGCATGGCGAGAGCGATGAGCCAACCAAGGATAGGAATGAGGGACAGCAGGCCCATGAGGATGGCGAAAAGCGTCCACCACCAGAATTCAGAACGACGGGCACGACCCGAGAAGTTGGTGTAGTTGGAAAAACCAGAACTAATTGCTTTGAAAAATCCCATAGAAATAGTAGTTTAAAAGTTAATAATTAAGGTTTACTTTGCTGCAAAAGTACACCTTTTGGCCTTTCGTTCCAAATATTTTCTTGGAAAATGTCAATGAACGCGCGTTTTTCCTTGTTTTTTGTTGTTTTTATGGGTCACTTTTTGGCCAAATCGTAAATTATGTGTAGTTTTGCACGACAAAACGGCGAAAATCGAACATATTGACATGCTGACATGCCCTTTCCACTGGCTCACCGGCCTCGAGTGTCCCTTCTGCGGAGCCCAGCGAATGATTCTCGCTCTGCTGCACGGCAACTTCGTGGAGGCCTTCTGGCTCAACCCTGGGCTCGCCATCGGAGCGCCCCTCGTAGGATTGTGGTGGCTGTGGAAACGCGAAATCTCCCCTCGGGCAGCCCTCGTGATGGTCGCCATCGCCTTCGCCTGGGGTATTTTTCGGAATATCGTGCCGCTCGGCTAAAAAAAAATTGCACCTGCTGCAACTTTTTGCCTTTCGCCAACGTCTAATCAGTAGAAGCCCATGAGTTCTATGAGTTCTATGAGTCCAATGAGTCCAATGAGTCCAATGAGTCTCATGAGTCCCATGAGCCCCAATTAAGAAAACAAGTTAACCAAATAATATAAACGCAACAATGAAAAAGATTTATGTAGGAGACATCGTCTCCCGTGCGTGGGACCTCGCCGTAAAACACTGGCCCATTTTTGTACTCCTTTCACTTGTCAGCTCCCTGGGCAGTAACTTTGGCTACTCCTTTGACAAAGACATTCTCCGCGGCCTCGGACAAAACCCCGACCCGCAGGCAGTGGCCGAAGCTATCAGTCAATCTATGCAGTTCTCGCCTTGGATCATCCTTGGTGTGCTCCTCAGCCTCTACATCGGCTTCATCACCTTCCGAATGCTCTACAACGCTGCCACCACCGGCAAGCCTTATGAGAACTTCGGCGATGCCCTGAAGATTGACATCAATCAGTTCGCCATCTTCTTCTGTGTGGAACTCGCTGTTGGCATCATCGTCGGCGTGGGCACCCTCTTCTGCGTCCTCCCCGGTATCTTCCTCGGCGTTCGACTCTTGTTCGCTCCCATGATTGCCGCCGTGGAGAATGTTGGCTTCGGCGAAGCTCTCAGCCGCTCATGGAACATGACTTCCGGCAGTTTCTGGGACCTCTTCCTCCTCGGCCTCACCGCTATCGGTATCTGTATTCTCGGCTTCTGCGCCTGCTGCGTAGGTCTCTACTTCGCCGACGTCGTTGTCAACTTCATGCTCATGTTGGCCTACCTCGTCCTGAGGTCCTACCTGCCTTCAGCCGCTCCCGCTGCCGAGCCCTTCAACCCCGCTGCTCCCGCTGCTCCTGAGGCACCTGCCGCACCTGCTGCTCCTGAAGCTCCCGCTGCTCCCGCAGAGAATAGCGATTATCAGGAAGTGCAGTAATCGAATAGAGGAATTTGAATAATTGAATAATTGAAAATCCCACGCAGTCGAGTCAGATGGCTGCGTGGGATTATTCTTTTGTCTTGTGGCAATCAGAAGCGGAAGTCGAATTGCGCGTCGAAGAAATTGTAGTTGTGCTTGTCGGGGTTGGCAATAGTGCGGTCGTTGACGCGGGCGTATTCCACGTTCAGCTGAAAGTGTTTATTGATGAAGAAATTGACACCTATCTCATACATCGACTTTGAGCGGTTCCACTCGCTGTTGTCGCGGTAGCACTGGTAGCGGGCCTTGGCGTGGAGGCGGCTCTTGATGACGGGCACGATGCCGAAGACATACCAGCCGTCGGCCTTGTTGCCCCTGGAGTAGTCGATGATATTGCTGCCTCCGCCGGTGGCACCCCAGCCGTAGCTGTGTATGTATTCTGCGCGGAAGGTGTACTCGTCCTTGTCGTACTCCACGGAGAAGGCATAGCGGTTCTTACGGATATTCAGGGTTTCCTGCGTGTCGGGGTCAATCATCCCACCACGGCTTCCCGTCCAACCGAAGGCTCCTATGCGCAGCCCCTGAATCGGCATCACCCACAGGCCGCCGATGATATCCTTGGCGTGGTTCTTGTCCCAGATGTTGATGCCTTCGCCGTTGAAGACGCCGATCTGATAATGCAGCAGGTTGCGGCCGGCCGTATTCTTCAGGAAGTCGCCCTGGAGCTGGATGCCGATATCGCGTCCTGCAGAGCTCTTTTCGCCAGTGCGGTCACCAAAGCCGACGAGTGAGTTGATGACGTTGGCATAAGCATACCACCCCTGAGTGATAGGGTTCGTGGGGTTCTCGAAGGTGAAGGGGCGCTTGAACTGACCCGCCTTGATACGCAGCCATTCGAATTTCCTCCACTCGGCATAGAGGTCAACGAGCATCACGGTGGGCTCGCCGGGACCCTTGGCAGAGGTGCCCTGAATCTGCACGCGCCAGTCGAAGTCGCCGAACTTTCCATCGAGTATCAGACGTGCGAGGCGCAGATTGAAGTAGTTGTGGTCGCTCCCTTCCCGGTCCTCAAACTGATACTGCAGCATCCCATAGCCGCTGAACTTGAGATTGTCGTACCATTTGGTGGGACGGCTGGTGCTGTCTGCTGTTTTCTCCTGGGCGTTGGCTGTCAAGGTACATACAGCCAGAAGCATTGCTAATAGTTTCCTCTTCATAATATGTAGTGGATGAATAATAATCTTTCCTGACCACACCTTTTATGGGTCTATGGGCGCAAAAATACTCATTTTTGGCAAAAAAGCCTATTATCTTCCGATGAATTATGGATGATGTGCGTTTTTTTTGGTGAATTTTTGCCCGAAGACGAAAGAAAAACACTATCTTTGTGCCGTAAAAACGTTATTCCAATGGCAAAAGACAAGGTGATGTACGTCTGCGACAACTGCGGACAGGAGAGCGCAAAATGGTTGGGCAAGTGCCCGAGTTGCGGACAGTGGAACACCTTCAAGGAGTTCCGCGTGGCGGCGAAGCCATCCGTCAGTGCCCGTCAGGGAGGACCACTCCCCGCATCGGCTGAGGACGGACGTGCCGTTTCGCGCCCCATTCCGCTGTCGGAGATCCGTGCCGACGCCGAGCCGCGTATGGATTTGCAGGACCCCGAATTGAACCGTGTGCTGGGTGGAGGAGGACTGGTGCCGGGCAGCCTGGTGCTGCTGGGCGGTGAGCCAGGAATTGGAAAGAGCACGCTGGTGCTGCAGACCATTTTGCGGATGACGGATAAGAAAGTGCTGTATGTCAGTGGCGAGGAGAGCGCCAGGCAGCTGAGGCTGAGGGCCGACCGCCTGCAGGCTCAGCCGGTTTCCAAGGGAGAGGAACAAGGCGACAACCTGTTTCCACAAGCCGATGGTCTCCCCGCCCTTACGGAAGGCGCTGGAGGCGGGTCTGTGCTCGTCATCTGCGACACGTCCCTCGAAAACATCTTCCAGCATATCGAGGCCGAACAGCCCGATCTGGTGGTCGTCGATAGTATTCAGACCATAGCTACGGAGACCGTGGAGAGTTCGCCAGGCAGCCTGAGTCAGATCCGCGAGTGCGCTGCCGCCCTGCTGCGCTACACCAAGAGCGGAGGCCCCAGCATCATCCTCATCGGACATATCACCAAGGAAGGAAGCCTGGCAGGTCCAAAGGTGCTGGAACACATCGTGGATACGGTGCTGCAGTTCGAGGGCGACCAGCATTATCTCTACCGCATCCTGCGTGCCCAGAAGAACCGCTTCGGTTCGACCTCGGAGCTGGGAATCTATGAGATGCGGCAGGACGGCCTCCGCCCCGTCACCAATCCCTCGGAACTGCTGCTCAGCGATCATCAGGAAGACCTCAGCGGCATCGCCATCGCCGATGTGGTGGAGGGCGTGCGGCCATTCCTCATCGAGGTGCAGGCGCTGGTGAGCACCGCAGCTTACGGCACCGCCCAGCGTTCGGCCACCGGTTTCGACTACCGACGGCTGAATATGTTGCTGGCAGTACTGGAGAAGAGGGTAGGGTTCAAGCTCGCACAGAAAGACGTGTTCCTGAACATTGCGGGAGGACTGCGGGTGACAGATACCGCCACGGACCTGGCCGTCATCGCCGCCATCCTCAGTTCGAATACCGACACTCCGCTGGATCACGACACTGCACTCTGCGGCGAGGTAGGGCTCTCGGGTGAGCTGCGTCCTGTGAGCCGCATCGAGCAGCGCATAGCCGAAGCCCAGCGCCTGGGATTCAGCCGCATTCTCATCCCTGCCGCCAACCTGAAGGCAGTGAATCCCCACGACTATCAGATCCAGTTGGTGCCCTGCCGCAAGGTGGAGGATGCCTTCCGTGCGCTTTTCGGATAAGATGGTCCGATACCTGTACACTACGATACCATTTACGACAATATCGACGGTATCAGAAAGGAATCGTTGTATCTCGTAATATGGAAAGCACCCGTCTGAGTTGTGATGGATGGGATGCCAGCGTGTTTACGGAGGCGAAGTTGCAGACTCTCAACACCATTTTATCAATGACACGTCCGATGACCACTCATGGATGCGACCATATATGTCACGTGCATTAATGTCTGCTCATCTTTTGTTAGAAATAGACAAAATAATACACATAAAAGTAAATTATTTGCTTGAAAAGTTGCAAGAATAAACTTTTATGCTTATTTTTGCACCCAAATTCATGCAGATATGGAAAGAAACCTATTCATAGAACTACTTGAAGATGGAGATAAAGTAAGTCTTTATTCTCCACATTTCGACGGTGAGGAGTATTCTGAGTTTGAGAAATTCCTACTTTCCTACAAAGACACATATCCAGATGACATCCGTCAACTGGTCTATCGCTTGGACATCATAAAACGAGATGGCGCAGCCGATCGCCATTTTCGCTATGAAGGAACCATGCGAGACAGAGTCATGGCATTGCCATCTCATCTCGAAACGACTTCACTCCGTCTCTATCTGCTAAATATCCAATCCAAAATACTAATCCTTGGCAATGGAGGATTGAAGACCACTGCAACCTATCAAGAAGATGCGAACTTGAATCGTTGCGTTCAGACGTTGCAAAAGATAGATATACAAATCAAGCAGCTGGAGCGGCAAAAGGTAATTGTCGTTACCGGCACTCAGTTGTTAGGCGAACTCACATTCACTATTGATGACTAAAGAAAGGAAGATTCTATGAAGACTAACAGAATTATGGATGAAATTCGCTCCACGATCTCGCCCGCGATGAAGATGCAGATGGAGCTTTCGGTGGCCATTGCCAACCGTATCTACGATATCCTCGAAAAGAAGGGGCTGACGCAGAAGGATTTTGCTCATCTGATGGGCAAATCCGAAACAGAAGTCAGTCGCTGGCTATCGGGTACACATAACCTCACATTGGCCACGCTATGCAAAATCTCCGCCGCCCTGGGCGAGAACATCATTAAGGTTACAGGATATCAACCCTATCCCATATACGAGGAAGAGACGCTTTCTGTGGCGGAATCGGTTTAGTCTATTAACAATTAGCGATTAACAATAACAGCTTGCTGTACCTAACGGTGACAGCGTGACAGCAATTTGATCTTATTTCAGCTAAATGTGCTTAATGTTCGTACAACTCTGTGGCCTCGTCCACGGCAGCGAGGTCGCGCAGCAGATCGGCGTAGCGCTGTGCTACGTCGTGGGTGTGGCGTGCTCCTTTCTCTGCGGTGGCCAGACGGGGATTGCCGATGCCGGTGTCGTCGGAAACGAGGTTCCAGTGGCGCGGCAGCCAGGCGGTCTTCTGACGGAGCGAGGGCAGGGCGAAGGGGTGGCTGCTGCCGTCGCCGGCGAGGTCCATGCGCACGAGTTCAGGATGGTAGTGCAGCATGGCAGAGGTCTCCAGCTCATCGGCGTGGTCGCCGGGGTCGTCGAAGTATTCCTTGGCGGGCAGCACGGCATACCAGTCGCTGATGAGTATGAACATCGAGGGGTAGTCGACGAGGAGGTCGCGCACGAAGCCTTTCAGGGTGTTGCCTCCGTGGCCATTGACAATCAACAGCTTGCGGATGCCCTGATGGTAGAGTGATTCCACGATGTCGCAGAGGATGGCTTGCTGGGTGCGCTGGCGGTAGTGCAGGCAGAAGGGCAGTTCGCGCTGTCCTGGATTCTGGGCGCCCATCATCACGGGCGGCAACACCATCGCCTTCACGTCGTACTGCTCCAGTGCCAGGCGGGCAGCGTCCACTGCAACGTCGTGCGATAGGATACAGTCGGTCAGGTAGGGCAGGTGGCGGTTGTGCGGCTCCGTAGCGCCCCAGGGTAGGATGGCAATGTCATAGGTTGTTCCTTGTACCTCTCCAAATGTGCTTGCCGCGAGGTCGACGGCAATGTTTTGATTTGACAATTTCACGGATTTTACGATTTTACGATTATACGGATTTTACGATTTCACGATTTTACGATTTTACGATTATACGGATTTTACGATTTCACGATTATACGGATTTTACGATTTCACAAAGGTCATATTATAATCTCAATGAATGACCAGCACGAAGCCGCCGCGGGCACGGGTGTGGACGGTGGCGGGCAGGGCGACGTCGGATTGCAGCTGCCAGGCGCGGTCTTCGTCGGCATCGAGGAAGGCATTGGAAACGAGGCGGTTGCCGACGATGGTGCGGAGGTTGCTGAGGTCGAGGTCACGAGGTTGCTCGGTGCCGTTGATGCCAGCTACGTACCAGGTCTTGCCGCTGCGACGGGCGATGATGGCGTGGTCGGCGGGATAGCCGCTGACGAGGCGTGTCTCGTCCCACACGGCGGGCAGCTGACCCAGGAACTGCTGCACGGGCTGGGGCTGGGCGAGGAAGCTCTCAGGGCGGTCGGCCAGATGCTGCAGGCCGCTCTCATAGAGCACTGTCAAGGCCAGCTCGTGGGCGTGGGTGGTGTTGTGGGGATGCTGCGAGTCGCTGAAGGCGCAGGGCGTATAGTCCATGGGGCCTATGACGTTGCGGGTGAAGGGCAGCGTGGCGTTGTGGGCGGCAGCGCGGGCCGTGAAGGTGGGCACGTTGTTGTACCACTCGGCACCATAGACGCCCTCGGTGGAGAGCAGGTTGGGGTAGGTGCGCTGCCATCCGCGGGGAATGGGTGCGCCGTGGAAGTTGACGGTGAGGTGGTGGCGGGCCGCCGATTCGAGCAGGTCGATGCAATAGTCCATATTACGCTGGTCGTCGCCCGAGAAGAAGTCGATTTTCACGCCGGCCACCCCGATTTGCTCGCACCAGGCGAACTCGCGTTCGCGGTCTTCGGGTTTGTTGAGGCGGAACTTCGGACCTGGGGCGCCGTTGATCCATCCGTAGCAGGAGTTGTACCAGATGAGGGGCTTGATGTTCCGCTCGCGGGCGTAGCGCACGGCGTCTTCGATGCTCTTGCCGTCCTTCATCTCGTCCCACTCGGCATCTATGAGCACGTAGGGCAGGTGCAGGGCAACGGCCATGTCAACATATTTCTGGATGATATTCAGGTCGTTGCTGCCATGGTTGTGGGCCCAATAGACCCACGAGACGACGCCCGGCTGAATCCATTCGGTGTCCTGCAACTGGCAGGCTGGGGCCACATCGGTGACGAGGGTGCTCTCAACGACATCTGCCAGCGAGCCTACGATGGCCAGTCGCCAGGGTGAGGTCCAGTCGCCAGAGAGGGTGAGCTCGTTCTTATCAGGAATGACGCGGAAGCGGTCGCCGTCGTTGTGCATGCTGGCGGCGCTGCGGTAGTGTTCGATACCGGCCTCGGTGAGGAGGACGAAGGTGCCGTCGGTGGGTTCCAGCAGGGCAGGGAAGGCCCAGCGGCCGTTGTTGCTGGCGTTGGCGAGGGTGTAGAAGCCTTCGTAGCTGTCGCTCCACCTCATCATCCAGCGGCGTGTGCCAACGGGAATGTTGTAGGCGGTCTGTTCCTCGGGCAGACGCTGGTGCTGGAGGCCGCGCAGCTCGTAGCGGAAGGCGAGACCATCGTTGTAGAGGCGCACGCGCAGGTTCAGCGACGGTGAGAGTGCTGCCACGTATTCATTGGCGCGGTTGGTGCAATGCAGGCGCTTGCCGATGAGCATGTGGTAGTCGGCTTCGATCTTGCCGGAGGATTGAAAGTCAAGCGCTCCGGAGGTGCCGTAGCCTACGACGGGAATATCCAAGACCTGCTGTCCCTGATAGCTGAGGCGGATGCCTTGTGCTTCTGTGGTGAGGGTCAGACGGCCGTTGGGTGATTTCATCTTGCGAGCTGCCAGCGGGGTCGTGGCCAGCAGCACCATGGAAAGGATAACGAAAAACTGCTTCATAATGGTATTTGTGTTTATTGTTAGGGATTGTTGTCGGAGAGGACGAGGCTGTCGGCCAGCTGGAGGGTGAACTTCGTGGCGCCCTCGCGGGTGAGGTGGTCGGGGTCGAAGAAATCGTCGTCGAGGTAGGCACTGTCGCGCTCAAAGTCCAGGACGCGGGCTCCGCCCGTCTCGATGCAAAGCCGACGCGACTGGCCAATGAAGTCGCGCTGGCGGCTGGGGATGCCGTCGGAGTAGGCGCGATAAACGGGTGTGGCGACCAGCGTGAGCTGGAGCTGGTGGTCGCGGCAGTAGCTGGCGATGCAGAGGAGGAGCCGTTGGTTCTCCTGGGCTTGCTGCCAGTCGCTGCAGGTGTGGCGGCCAAGGACACGTTCTACCTGAGTGGTGTTCCATTCTGCCTGATTCTTCTGGTCGAGGCTTTTTTCCGTATCCCAGCCGAGCGGTGTGCAGTCGGGATGCCGCTGCTGCCACCATTTCTCCATCTTGCCGCGTGCGCTCTGGAAGTGGAAGAGTTCGAGCCAGTAGCGGGGACGGTAGTAGGGTCCCAGGTGCATGTAGCGCCGGTAGTAGGCGCAGCGGAACCATTCGTCGGTCTGCTGCATGGGCA
>Ga0310786_10008630_pt1 | contig 13048 bp, 10 predicted proteins | sample AusTroGonzalo_MG_FD_203881 | JGI IMG/M metagenome (GOLD analysis project Ga0310786, IMG submission 203881) | Bovine rumen microbial communities from tropical cattle in Woodstock, Queensland, Australia - Gonzalo_03 (v2) (version 2) | ecosystem: Host-associated > Mammals > Digestive system >... | reverse complement strand
CTGCCCTTCAGGAAAAGATGGATAACAATCAGGCAGAGCGACAAGCATTGATGGATAAGTACGCGCTCATCTTCGAAGATGCGTTTCCTTTCTTTGCTATGCGTAAACAGTTTTCGAAAGACAGCCTCGCCATCCTTTTAAGCAAAACGTCCTCCGAGATCCAGGAGTCCGAGACCGGGAAAGCGCTGCGCCTTTATATCGAGAACCCTCAAATTGTCGAAGGAAGCCGTTTCCAAACTTTCCCCTGTTATGATGTCAATGGAAACAGTTTCGACTGGGGACTCATCAAAGGAAAGAAAGTCTTTCTTGTCCATGACGGTCTTTGGTGCATGACGCATGGGATGGACAACTCCCTTTTCAGAAAATATCTTCGTCATCTTTCCGAGGCGGCGCCGAACTGCCTCCCGCTGGTCGTCGTGAATTGCACGGCACCGGAAGATCTCAAGGCGTCCATCGAGGAGTATGGTTTGCAGGATTTCTACGTAGTGAGCGAGTTCAAAAAGGACCTGGGTACGCTGAACGTATTCTACAACGATCAAACGACCCCGACCTGCCACTATATTGACGAACAAGGCATCCTTGTGAAGACGACGGAAGGCATCGACCAGGATTATCTGGAAAAGGAATTCCTGAAAATCAAGTAACAGCAAATGCATCGACCGCCTTGTGGACGTTATCGTGCAAGATCTGAAAGTCCATGGAATTATACGGGTATGTTCAGCGGTTGGATTTTCGGCGGTTTTACCCTTACGATCGGTCGACGGGGATTTGCTGTGTATCGTGACGGGAAAGTGGTGGCGCAATATACAGCAATAGGACGTCGATAAAGATTCGGCGGTAAGGATTTGGCGGTTGTATCCCTCGGCGGTTTTGGAGAAAGGACTATAATGGTCCTTATTTTCGCTGCAAAGCATGAAAGCCGGATAGCGTTTCTAGATGTATTCAATACAATTATTCGGTCAATGGAGACGCATTTGGCCCACCTCTGTGTTTATAGGGTAGAAACACAAGTCAAACTCGCTATATTTGTTACAGACAGGATAATGTAGGTGTATAAGAATATGGATGAGCAGGCACTGGCCAGGTTCTGCTCACAGAGAGACAGATTGGCGATAGATGAGTTGTATAGAAGATATGCAGCCAGGGTGTATGCGCTCTCCAAGCGATATCTTGGAGACGAGGACGATGCGAAAGACTTGATGCTGGAAACGCTCCTGCAGGCCATTGACATGATGGGGTCATTTCAGTACACGGGGAAAGGTTCCCTGTACGGATGGATCAGCCGGATCGCCATCAACAAGGCGCTCAACCAGCTCAAGCGGCAACGATGGCGCATGGTTCCGATGGACTTATCGGTGCATGACAACATCCCGGAACCGACCGAAGAAGAGATGGTGACGATACCGAGGGAGAAACTGCAGGCGTGGATCGCCGAACTGCCCGATTTGCGGAGGACCGTTTTCAACCTGTACTGCCTGGACGGGTACACCCATCAGGAAATCGCCCGGATTCTGGGAATCAGTGAGACCGGGTCGACCAGCGTCCTGGCAAAGGCAAGAAAACAATTGAAGGAGAAGATCAGACAATACCTGAAGGAACAAGACACATGAAACACTGGGAAGACATAATCAAGGACAAGCTGGAAGAGCCCGACGGCGCGCTTCCGGAAAGCGTCTTTGACGAGTTCCATGCTCGTTTCGACGGCGCTGAAAGCACCCGTTTGACGAAGCGTTTCCCGCTGGTCTGGGCAATCGTCCCCGCCATCGCGGTAGGACTCGCCGCCGTCTTGCTCCTCAGGAGTCCGAAAGCTCCGGAAGTGAAAATCGAACCGGTTCGGCAGGCGCCCATGGCCCAGGTTCAGACAACGGTTGACACAAATGCCGATTCTCAGGTGGACACGCCCAAGATCGATCCGGTGCCAGTCAAGAAGGCATTGGCCCGACCCCAGCCCGTTGTCCTTGAATCCCCGTCTATGGGCGGAAAACAGATGGAGGCGCCGGCGACGACTGAAAAAGCCAAGGCTCCTGATATTCCTGAAACCTCGGAATCACCCGATTGCCCTCACCCCACCACGAAACCATCGACAGGAAACATAGTCCCCGAGACAACATCCCCTTTCATCCCAAGGGCGGAGGAAACCCGGAGAGTGAACCTGAAAGTGGCACCGGCAGCAGGAGGAATCCTGGGCACCGGCATCCTCGCAGCCTTGGCAACGAACCTCGCATCTGCCAAGAACAACACAATTCCCTCCTATATCGGCCATGGAAGGGTCATCAACGATCCATCCAATCCAAGTGGCACACAGCAAGGCGGATCCATCTCGTCCGGCACAGAGAATCCGGGCGAGGGGCCAACAGACATACCACCAGGGGACCCGGTTTCCTCGGAAGAACCCATTAAAGACCTTCTGGATCAGTCCTCTCATTATTTTCCAATCCAGGTCGGCCTTTCCGCCAGGCTTCCCCTTTCCGAAAGACTCTATTTGTCGACCGGGTTGCAGTATTCCCTCTACAACTCGAAATTCACGATGAGCCAGACCGGGGAAAAACGACAGCAAGTCCATTACCTCGGGATTCCAGTCAGGCTAGATTGGGTCTTCGCCTCCAATTCCCGGTTTGACGTCTATGTGGGTGGCGGCGTACAGGGCGATTTCTGCTTAGATGCAACACTTGCTGGGAAAAGCCTGGAAAAGGACAGGCCCAGCCTTTCCCTGGTCGGGACGGGGGGAATCCAGATGAACATGACAAAGCGTCTTGGTATTTATTTGGAGCCGGAACTGAGCTGGAGGATTCCGGGGGACAACTCCGCCATGATAAACTATGCGCCTGTTACCTACCGGAGCGAGCATCCTGTGATGTTTTCCATTGCTACTGGTATAAGGATTAACCTTGGGTATTAGTTTCCAATCGATGATGAAGCGAATCGGATTCTTCTACATAATAGGCATACTATCATGTATTTGCGCCGTTTCATGCGTGAAAGATATCATCATGGATGCTCAGGAAAAGCCGCAGGTGGCCGTGGTTTGCATCATGACGGATAATCCGGTCCAGGAGATGAGCTTGTTTTTGACGAAGGGGGCAACGCTTAAGGAACCAGTCCCTGTGACAGAAGCGGAGGCAGTACTGACAGATTTGTCGTGGGGAGAGGAGACCGGTCATTTTGAGAGACGTGGCGAAGTTTGGACCTTGGCGTATACCCCCATTCCCGGACACCGATACAAATTGGAAGTATCGGTCCCGGGATATGACAAGATAACGGCGGAACAGGAAATGCCGGAACCGGTCCAGATGGTCGCCCGCGCCAATTACTATTATAGAATTGAAGGGCTTCATTACCCGGGTTCGCTGATCGAACCGGGGCCTTTTGTCCCGAATGCCGAGGATTTCGATTCGCTTCCTTTGGGGGCCAAGTCGTATTATATCCGGACATTGCCCGCATCTCTGTGGCTCTTTGCACGGAACTATGACCCGACGTCAGGTCGTCACGTGACGGCTGAAAGAATTTGTTGCAACTATCCGTATACGGACCCGTTCAACGTCACGGGGGAACAATATGTCCCACCCCATCGGACGGATATCCCTAACCCTTATATGGAGGGCTCCCACGTTGCAGAACTGTACCCGGCCTTGGCTGGCAGTGCACTTCACGACAAGTATCTGCGTTTCCCGGCCCGCGACCTGTCCGATGTGAAAGGGATATGGTTCAAGGTGTCCGGCAGCATGGACGGCAAATACAACTGCAAGGATTTCTACCAGTACTATTACCACGATGCGGGTTTGGCCTCTCCGTTGCAACCGGATGAAGGGTACCTGGTTGCCACCACTGTCTCCAAAGACCTGGATACCTATTTACTGGATGCTTATCCCAAGATGGGGATTAAAACATCCACGGACCTGTCGACGATTTACCTTCGGGATAACCTGTTCACCAATATCGCCGGAGGGGTGGGTATTTTCGGGGGAATGTGTTCCCGGTATTATCAATGGTCGGGAGAATATGAATATGTGGATGACGGAATTGATCACAAAGAGTTTGAGTACTATTATCCTGATGAGCAATGGCCTTTGTGAGAGGAAACATGATGACCCGGAGGATTCTGCTGACTATCCTTGCGCTGTGGACCTTCCTCGAAGCCACCGCCCAACCGGTGGCTTGGCGTGACACGCTCCAGGCGGCAGTCAAGACGGATACGAGGGGATTGATGGTAAGCCTGGGCCATTTGCAAACGGGTCTTGAGGGAATCCGGAGCGTGGTCTCACCCATGGGCGAAGGCGACCCGATCCGCTGGGCGCAGAGCCTGCCCGGTGTCACAACCGGAGCGGACGGTACCACGGCGATGTATGTCAGGGGTGGTGGCTCGGGCAATAATCTCTTCTCTCTAGATGGTGTCCCCATCTACGGCTATTCCCATATTCTTGGCTTGACGACCATCGTTCCTTCTCAAGTGATGGAAGGAGCAGAACTCTGCAAAGGAGGATTTGATGGTGGTGAGAGCAATTTTACGGCAGCGCATCTTCGGGTCGTCACCAAGAATCCGGCAGAAAAGCAACAGTTCAGCTTCGCCCTGAACAATTTTCTCGCAAGTGCAGACGCCGAAGGCCCCCTTGGAAAGAAATGGTCCTACATTGTATCGGCCCGTATCTCCCCACTGACCTGGGAGTACCGTGCAGTGAAAGGGATGCTGCCAAGCCTGTTAGGTGGGATGGACAGTTTCAACGCAACCGTGGGTGACGCCTACGCAAAAGTGCTGTATCGAGTCAATGACAAGAGCAGCCTGGCGGCATCATTTCTGGGCAGTCAGGACCACTATGGGTTCAATACCCCTGACGCTTCTCATGAAGTGATGGGGTGGCACAATATGGTTGGATTGCTCAATTATACCAGGAATGGGAATAATACAATAACCAAGGTTACTGCATCCGTAAACAATTTCGGCAGCATCCAAGAACAGGAGAAGTATTTCCGAGAGGCATTGAACCATTTGTCTCTTCGCTCTGATTTGACGGAAATCGGGCTTCAAGCGGAAATGCGACATCGAATCGGGAAGATGGACCGGCTCTCTTTAAGTGAGGGAATCAATGTTCGCCACGCCCGTTTCTCGCCAGGCCAGATAGGAGAGCATTCGAAGGTTACGTGGACGCAATTGATAAATGTCTGGTTACAAGCAGAATATCAGATTCCGGACAAACTGGTAGCGAAGGCATCGGCACGGTACAACTACTACAGCAATCTTTCGTCTTCCAACCCCTATCATCGAAGAAAAGAGCTCAAAGACCCCGAACTGAGCGTGTCAGCAAAGTGGAACTTTGTCCACCATCTTGCCTTGGAGGTCACCTACGACCGCCTGGTGCAGTACTATCATACGCTGGAGGGCTTGCCGGTCGGTTGGTCATTGGACATGATCGTCCCTTCCAGGAATGATGTCCAGCCAGAGTATTCCCGACAGGGAAGTGCCGGATTGACAGGCCGTTTCGGGGCACACAACATCTCGCTGGGCGGGTTCTATAAGCGGATGGAAAACCTGATTTACTACAAGTACTCACAAGCTCTTTTCAACGGTGCGCTGTCGTCATGGGAAGACCAAGTAGAGTTGGGTAACGGTCGTTCCTATGGTCTTGAGGCCATGTATACGTTTCTGTATGACGACTGGTATGGCCGCCTGTCATATACACTCTCGAAAACCACCCGGGAGGACTTTCCTTCATTCTATGACGGGCAGCCGTTCCACGCCCGTTTCGACCGCCGTCACGTACTGAATGCGATGGTTCAGTGGAAAGGCTTTACCGCAACAGTTATCCTCCAAAGCGGACACTGGGAGAACGGGCAGTCGGAAACCTATGCGATGCCCTTTCTGGAAGATACCTGGATGGCGGATTATTACTCGGGTGTCAACAATTACCACATGCCCACCATCTTCCGACTGGACCTGGGCTGGCAGAAATGTTTCCAGGCCGGGAAGTTGAATCACACGGTCAACCTGGGTGTATGCAATGTGACGAACCATTTCAATCCTTTCATGTTGTATTACGACACAAGGACAGAGTCCTGGAAAGAAATCGCCCTTCTGCCCATTCTGCCGAACTTCAGTTGGAGAATTGAGTTTTAAAAACAACCAGATATGAGGAATTATATTTTTAATGCCATTGTGATGCTATCATTGTTTTCCCATGCCTCGTGTAAGGGACCAAGCATTATTGAACGATTTGATGTTAATCCAAAGATCATATCCGTTCCAGCAATAGGCGGCGAGTACGAAATAACCAGTGACCCGTTCGATTGCGTCTATATTGTGATCAACGGAATCACTTATGAGACAGAAAGGTATACTGGGCAAAAAGAAAGCAAAACGTATACTGTCTCTGCCGGGTGGATTTCTGCGTCCTTCACTCCGGTGGGTGGAGAGCAGCCGACCACTGTAAAAATAAAAGTATCAGATAATAACTCGGTTGCCATGAGAGAGGCGACCATCATTGTCTCCGATGTCATCAAAGGTTCCGGACAGGTCAAGATAAGACAGTATTACCACTCACAGGGTTCTATTGCCAGTTAGATTGATATCAAGTTTTTTGCCTTCAATAATCCCACACTATAAATGCGTGAATAAGCAATAGCTACGCCACCCCAATCCATTCACGGGCGGTATGTATAACAGCGACATCTTCCGGCTCATAGATTCAGCGCGCACAACACATTCCAAGATGTGTGGAGATTGACTACCCGACCATCCGCGCTGTTATCTTGAGCCGATGACTGTTCTCGAGGATGAAGGTGTTGGAACGGCGGTAAAGATTCGGCGGTTGGATATTCGGCGGTTTTGTCCTATATTTGCTCTCGGTCGCAGATTCTTGAACTTATTTGTGACCAGTAGTTCATTGGCGTATATTTGGTCTCACTCGTAGTCCGGCGGTTATGAGCTTTCTATATGGTTCAGCTGGTGTTTTAGCGTCGTAAAAGAGTGGAGGTGTGTCTGTGCGTTCGTGACCCACTCCCGCTACTGCGACAGCTTGTCATTTCGAGCGAAGTCGAGAAATCTAAAATACGCAATGTGGCAAGTACGAAGCCCCTTGCGACCTAAAACAACCTCACTATATTCCTCCGGCGCCTTGTAAGCGGCGGTTTTTTTGTGCCCTGGGGTGACGAACCTGTAGTTCCGGGAGAAAGATATAGTAAGTCTACAACGCGTCCGGTGCGGTGTGAATATTGCAGTGCTCCGGTCGTCGATGCCAAAAAACATGCTCAAAAGAATCCTGGCACTCCTGATGCTGCTGATCCCCGTTGCCGTTTGGGCCAATGGGGACCCGGTTATCCGGTTTTCCTCTGTCACCAAGGCGGGGAATCCGATTCCCCTGCAGGTCTCCGAGGTGCAGATTGTACATGAGCAGTTGACGTTCCGGCCGGGGGTTCCTTATTCGTCCATCGAGGTCAAATATACCCTGCAGAACCGGAGCGACAAGGCCATCCGGGACTTGGACTATGGTTTCCCCATCGATTTCGAAGGACCCTTCGACCGCCCTGCATTCAAGGGAAACGACAATGTCTTATCACTGGACGAAAGGGGTTGGAAGGATGATTATATCCGCGAGGTCGCTTTCCTGCTGGACGGGAAACCGCTGGATTGGCATAAAGCCGATGAGATCCTGAAGAAAGAGTACCAGGCTCAGGAGGACGGGGAGGAGTGGCTTGTCACCGTACCCCAGCAATCCCGGCTATGGACCTATACCCGCTTCGACATCGCGCCCCATGCGACGGTGGTCCTGGAAGTGCGGTACACCTTCTATCATTCGCAGGCGGTTTCGCTGGATCAGTTCGGTATGTCGCCGCTCAGCCGGTATTTTGTGGACAGAGGCACCATCTTCTACGATATGACTCCGGCAAAGCACTGGGGCGACGGAAAAGCGGGCTCCATCGACATTGTCCTGGACGCCAGCAACCTTCCCGCAGGTTCCGAATACCGGATCAAAGGGCTGGACTTTACCGTCAAAGATTGGAAGTGGACCTTCCATGCCGATGCGTTCGACTATGCCCAAGCCCCCGAAATCGTCCTGCGCTTCTGGCCTCCGCGTCCGAAAAAGGAGGGAGAGCCCTATCCTTCCTGGGCCGATATCGACATGTTCCTCCTGCCGCCATCCGCCTATCGGATGACGCAGACGCAAAACACCATTGACCTGGACTTCCCGACACCCCATGCGGTGACCGACATCTCTTTCTTCAATGGCAATCCCATGGATGCCGACGCCTGGCAGCGGGAGGCCCGTGCCGTGGAGGTGAAAGTGGAAATCCTCCGGGCAGACGGTTCACGGGAGTCCCGTCCTGCCTGGAAAAAGACGGCGCAGCTGTCCGACGATTTCTATGAACTGGAGTATCACAAATACACCCCTTACACAAAAGATGCGTCCGGACGGCGGAAATTCATGTGCCTGACCGATGTCCGGGAAATCGCCCCTGGACTCGACAAGCGCATCAAGCATATCCGGATCACCGTTTCGAAACTGACCGTCGGGGCCTCTACCGGCCGGAATCCCCTCTCGGATATTCGGGTGTACGCCGCCCAGTGATGATTTGCGGGGATTCGTCACAGCCTCAATATCGCGGCCAAAACTTGTACATCCCGGTCATTTGTGCTAAATTTGGGTCATAGAATGGGAAGCTATGGCTTGTAATGAAGACTTTGTCCAGTTCATCGTGGACCAGTGCTCCGGCGCGGGGGAGATTGCCGTGAAGAAGATGATGGGGGACTATTGCATTTACTGCGATGGGATCCTGTTCGGCCTCATCTGCGACAACAACCTGTATATCAAGGTGACCGATGCCGGGGAGGCCGTCCTGAACGAAGTGGTGCTGCGTCCGCCTTATCCCAGCGCCCGGGACCATTTCCAGATTACCGACGTGGAGGACCGGGATTACCTGGAGGACATCATCCGGGCAACCCTCCCGGAGTTGTTGACTTCCAAGTCGAAGGCCCGGCGGAGCGCGGCGAACAGGCAGGTTCCCGTGTCCCTGGATGAAGCCATTGAACCCAATATAGTATGCTCCCAGGACCTCCGTGCCTTCTTTGAACGGTACCTGGGCAAGGGTTTCCGTTTCAAGGTGGAGTTCCAGGACTGGCTGCGCCGGAACGCCGGCCTGACCTTCCGGGATGCCGTGGAGGCCTATCCCTCGCTAACTCGTAGAAACAGAGAATGAATACCATTTGGATTGTACTGCCTATCCTGACGCTCCTGATGTTCGACCTGGGGCTGTCGCTCCGGTTTGAAGATTTCGGGAAAGTGTTCCGCTGTCCGTGGCCCCTGGTGGTGGCGATGGTGGGCCAATTGATTCTGCTTCCGCTCATCGCGCTGGGCCTGGCGCGCCTGTTCCGGCTGCCGCCGGTGTTCTTCATCGGCCTGGTGCTGATTGCCTGCTGCCCGGGAGGAAGTTCCTCCAACGTGTTCTCCAAGCTGGCCGGTGGCGAGGTGGCCCTGTCGGTGACGCTGACGGCGCTGAGCAGCATCATCACCCTGTTCACGATTCCCGTGATCATGAGCTGGGCGACGCGGCTGGTGGGGGAGAGCGTGGGCATTGTCCTTCCCGTGGGCAATCTCATCAAACAGAACCTCGTGCTGATGCTCCTGCCGGTGCTGCTGGGCATCGGCCTCCATTATGCCTGGCCGAAGGCGGCGGAGAAGACGGACAAGGTGCTCTCGAAGCTGGCATTTCCGCTGCTGCTCCTGCTGATTACCATCTTCTACATCCAGCACCATCGGACTATCCTGGACAATATCGGCATCCTGGGGCTCTGCGTGACGGCGCTGATCCTCGTGGCCATCGGCCTTTCCTCCCTCCTGTCCCGGCTGGTGAAAAACAGCCCGCAGCAGCGCAGGACGGTGGTGATCGAGGTGGGGATGCAGAACGCGGCGCAGGCGATCGCCATCGCCTCCAGCCCGCTCATCTTCGCCAGCGATGAAATGGCCATTCCCGCCATCCTGTACTCGCTGATGATGAACATTGTCCTGCTGACCTACGTGGGCGTGATCCGGGGTCGCGGGCGGAAAGAATCCGTATCCCATGCGTAATATTTTCGGATATCTGCTGGGGCTCATCCTGTTCGTGCTGGGCATCCCGGCGCTGATGTGGGTGGTTTCCGGAAGGGGCTTCCCCTATGTGCCGGACTCGCCGATGCAGGTGATTGTGGCCGTGATCCTGGTTCTCGCGGGCCTTGCACTGAGCATCTGGAGCATAGTCTATATGCGTCGCGTAGGCAAGGGCAATCCTTTCGATGCCTACGGGTACGAGGTGGCGCCCCGGACCAAACACCTGATGACGGACGGACCTTACGGCGTCTGCCGGAATCCGATGCTGCTGGGCGTGTATATCCTCGACGCCGGTGTCATGGTGTATCTCTGGTCCTTCTGGGCAGTGATGGTGTTTGCCGTGGAGGCCTTCTTCCTGACCCGGCAGGTCCGGAGCGAGGAAAAGCGCCTGGTGAACGATTTCGGCGAGGAGTATCAGGCCTATATGGCCGTTACGAAGCGGTATGTGCCGTCCTTCCCGGCGCTGTTCCGGTCCAGCCCCTGGCTGGGCCCGCGGTTCCGCCTGTTTTCCATCTACGTGATCCTGGGATACAACCCCTGGCGCAAGCCGCGCAAAGTCCGGGAGGTGAAGGACCGGAAAGGCGTCTATATGGGCACCCGGGAGGCCATCCCCTTCCTGAATGACGATGCCAAACGGACTTTCACCCAGCTGATTTTCCGGCCCGGCTACCTGATGCGCGATTATATCCAGCACGGGCAGCACGAGCGCTACCTGGCGCCCTTCACGGCGCTTCTCGTGTTCTACTCGGTCATCACCCTGCTTCTGGCCGTCGTGCAGCCGAAGTCCTCCCTGGATTCTACCTGGGACAAGGTCCTGACGGCCCTCCAGAAAAGCAAGAATGCAGCGGAGTATGCGGAGTCCGATACGACCACCGTCCAGTTTATGGAAGTCCTGGTCCAGACGGCGGCCGATGCCATCCTCCTGTCGCGCCTGGACCTCTATCCGGAGCGGGTGGACACGCCCTGGAAGGAGTCCCTGGCAGCCCTGGAGGCCGATATCCGCAGCAAGGGCATTCCCATGTTCCTGGGCACTTTCCTGCTGATGTGGCTGGCGATGGCCTTCTTGCTCCGGAAGACCGAAATCAGCGTTTCCGGCGCCGCTGCTGCATCGGCCTATGTCCTCTGCCAGTTCTGTGTCTTCATGTTCCTGTCCCTGCTGGTGACCTGGGGGAAGAGTGCCGATGTGGGCCTCCTCCTGACCGGCCTGCTGCTGTTCCTGGACTATCGGCAGTGGCTGGGAGTGAGCAACAAGAGCGCCTTCTGGCTCACGGTCAAGACCGGCCTCCTGATGTTCGTCCTCCGCATCCTCTTCTTCCTCCTCCTGGGCGGCGGGCTGGTGCTGTTTACCCTTTCGAAAGTATAAAAATACCCGCAGGTCCAATCATGGACCTGCGGGCAAGGTTGAGGGTTCTTCGAACCTTTACGGCCGGGCGCCAAAGGCGGGCCGGGGGGCCTGGATGGGCTGGCCCACGGCGGAGGCTTCGTGGTCCGCGTCATCCAGCTTGAAGACCATGAATTCCTGCGAATCGGCGGTGAAGGGCTTCCAGTCGCCGCCGTCAGGACCGTTCGGGTCGGCGTACTTGGCGAAGTTGGACCAGGCGGTGAGCATCTTCTCGGAGAGGTCCCAGTCACCCTGGGTCCAGGGGCGCCAGCAATGCTCCAGCGACTTGAACACATACCAGAGGTCGGAGGAATGGAAGGCTCCCTGCAGCACGTTGGGACGGCCGTCGGTGGGCAGCGGGCGGGCGAACTGGTAGGCCCAGGCCTTGCCGCCGGCCTGCTCGCGGTTCAGGCAGAAGTCCCCGATACCGGGCGCCATGTTGCCCGCGTCGTTCAGCGTAAAGCCGATCATATAGGGAACCTGCGCCAGGGTGCCGTCCACGCAGGCCTCGTCGAAGCCTTCGTTCAGGACGTAACCGTCGATGTACGGGGTGATGGGCATCGAAGACAGGACGCTGCGCTTGCCCGTCACGCTGGTGTAAATGCCGGGGAGGGCGAAGATGGTCTCCGTGGAGGCGGCGCGCATCTTCTTGAGGTCGGTCAGGTTCGCCCAATCCATCACTTCCTGGACGGACTGTTCCGCCTCGGCGAGCGTGGGCTGCTTCTGGGCAGGGAGGGCGGGACCGCCCGGGAACATGGGCTGCTGCGGCTTGTTCGGGTCCGTGAAGCCGCTGCCGCTCATGATGACGGCCTTGTTGAACAGGCCCTTGGTGAGCGGGGAGGCGCACAGGAACTTGGTGCTCCGGGCACCGGCGCTCTGGCCGAACAGCATCACGTTGTCGGGATCACCGCCGAACTGGGCGATATTGGCCTTCACCCACTGCAGCGCCCGGATCTGGTCCAGCGTGCCCCAGTTGCCGGTGGCGTGCTCCGGATCCTCCGCGGAGAGTTCCGGATGCGCGAAGAAGCCGAACGGGCCCACGCGGTAGTTGAACGAGACCAGGACGACGTCCTTTCCGGCCCAGTTCTTCCCGTCGAACTCCGGCTCGCTGCCCCAGCCTTCGCGGAGGCCGCCGCCGAAGACCCACACGGCCACGGGCAGTTTCTTGTCCACCTGTCCGGGGGCCTTGGTCCATACGTTCAGGTAGAGGCAGTCCTCGCTGTAGGGCGCTTCGTCGCCGTAACCCCACTCGGTGGTGTAGCCGCCGGGATAGTGGGCCGCCTGGAAGGCCGGATGTCCGAACTTGTCGCACTGGCGGACGCCTTCCCAGGGGATGACGGGCTGCGGTGCCCGCCACCGGTTCTCACCGATGGGCGGAGCCGCATAGGGGATGCCGCGATAAACGGTTACACCCGGGGCATCCGCGAGCTGGACACCCTGGATCTGGCCGCCCTCGACGGTGAGGACGGGGTTCTCGGAAACGGCTGTGCACGCGGCCAGGGCCAGCGTGCACAGGATAGGGATCAACTTTTTCATAATTACCGGTTCTCCGCAGCTTCGACGGCCTTGAAATAACGATAGCTGTTCACCTTGA